>JAALOO010000818.1_pt1 | contig 25512 bp, 11 predicted proteins | sample 7257641 | NCBI WGS metagenome assembly JAALOO01 (sample SAMN14085613, study PRJNA598686) | mite metagenome | biome: ENVO:01001000; feature: ENVO:01001002; material: ENVO:01001226; isolation source: single female mite from University of Michigan culture on fish food culture... ...
GTTTCGAACTTCGCGTGAGCAAAGCCACGTCACCAGCGGCCTGGTGGCCGCTACTGTAGTCAAAATCAACTTTTTTAATTCTATTTAAATACTAAAGAAAAATAGTTAATTTTAGGTGCATAACAAGGTCAATTTTGTGGTTGTACTTTTAGCTAAAGAAAGATTAGCTGACTACTTAAACATAGACCACCAAACGTTAGCTAGCTCTAATATTGGCAAAAGATAAAAAGAAAAGGAAAGAATAATGCACAAAAAACATCAAAAGAAATGGGCAACGGAAGCGGAAACAGATGTCCAGGGCAGTAGTACTGTTAACTGAGCAAAAATAATGGTGTAACGGGTTTTAGTAAAAAAATACAACAAAACGTTCAAATCTTTTTTGCACAAACATTTTTTTTACACTAAAACATTTACGGAAAAATTCGAATAATTAAAAAATGAGCACATATTGAAAACAATAAAATACAAAAAAAGTACAAGTTTGGTAAAACTAGACAGACAGAAAAATGGCCAGTTTTGTTTGTGTTAAAAACACTGATAAAGCTCATTTTCCTCTTTCGTTTCCGCTACCTTAATTATTTACCAAAAATAAAATGGCAATCAATGTTTATTATTTGTTGAATTGTTTGTTTTTTGTATATTAATGAAATGTGTTAATTTTTTGTGTAAAAAATATTTTTTTTGTAATTGTATTTTGGTTATAATTTAAAAAAATTAAAATATTTTTGATTTAAAAAATTTACAAACAATGTTTATTTTTACAAATACAATGTTTCACTTCCAGTTTTTTAGCATTGTCAGTAATTTTTGTTTATCCAAAAGTTTTTATGTTTTTTGTTTAATTTTATGCAGTTTTGTTTAGTGTCATTCAATTAAAATTATTTTAACAAAACATAAAAAACAAATTAAAATTAATCAATTTACAAAAACTTTGTCCTTTTCATTTTTTTTAAAAATTTCATACATTACAAACAATTTAACTTGCTAAAGGAAAGTTTGCTTCTTGGGACAGGCCCATTGGTCAGCGCTTTAAAATGTTTCCGATGACCTATCCATAAGCTTCTCGCGACTTTTAACTTGTCTTGAAAAACAAATCTGGCTTGTAAACCGGGGTTCTACCAGGACCACCTCCCCTGATGTTGCCAAGCACAGTGGTTACAAAAGTAATTTTAAAAAGTGGTAGTGAGTAATGAAAAAAACTATAAACAATTCAACTTAGTGTGTGAAAAGTTGTTTTGGGGATCATTTTAAATAGTAAAAAATAAGAAAAAACTTCTGCTGACCCTAGATTTTTTTGCCAAAAAACATGGTTTTTATCAAAAGATGCGCATTTTAAAAAAAGCAAAAAACAATGTTTCACAATGTGAAATTCAAAACATGAACTAATAAAAACTTTCAAAAAAAACCTTTTATTAAAAACGAGCTGACTGTTTGATTGAAATCGTTGCTCGGTTGGTCAGTTAGTTAAAAGTCGACAGTCACTGTTGCCAAGTGTGTGTTGACCTTTCTTTCCTTTGTTTTCATTTGTAACTTTTGCTTTCAGTAAATTGACAATTATTGATATTTTTGCTTAAATTTTATTCAAAAACCTTACTGATATCAAAACAGTCAATCATTTTATTGTTCCGTTTTCAATTAAAATTTTGCATTTTTGTAAAACGCATTTGACAATTTTATTTGCTTATAAATCAATTTTAAATTCAATTTTTTTAGCTCAAATGACAGTTGGCAGCCTGGCTATAATCAGACATGAATCCGGAGTTTCCGGTTTTCAAAATTACCCCTTTTCATCTTTTATTTTTTATTTTCTCTTACCACAAATTTTCTTTTCTTTTTAGCATTCGTTTTTCATCACTCTAAACTGTAGTGCAAATGGTTTGACATGCATTCATTACAATGGTAGTGCTAGCACATATTGTGCCAGTGTTTCTCCCCATTGCTTTACAGTGTTCTTGTCTTTTCACGTCACTTTCTCGTCTGCCAAATAGAATGAAAACCACAACGACACGTTACCAGTATTATATTATTAATATTGAGCACTGAAAACTATTTGCAGCGACTTTTGTCAAATTTTTAGCCAGCCCTATGAAAACAGGAATATTTTTGCCAAGTTGTTTTATTTAAAAAAATAACCAGCACATCGTCAAACAGTGTCAAAATTAAATTGCAAGAAAATTGTTTGCATTTGATTATTTATCTCAAAACGTTTTAAGTTTTCAGTCTCATTTTAACACCATTTTTTTCAGTTTGAAAACTGTTGGTGATGAGCAACTGTCACACTCAAAACTGAGTCACACACTCAAAAAGTTGTTCTACTGAAAAACATTTAATAAGTGTGTGACACTAAGTTTTGGCTAAGAAAAAACCCCTTTTTACCTTTTTAAAAAATGCAAACTTAAAAACATTTACAATCTAAAAATGAGAAAAAAGGGGAAAAGTAAAAGTGAGAAGGGCATTTCAAACTGGTAATAATATAATAATATCATTGATGATTGGCACACTGCTGCTGCTGTTGCTATGCCTCTTTGCCGACACATCATCGAATCTTGTTGATGGGCGCCTCATTGACAACCGCAGTGGTAAAAGGAGAAAGAGAAAGAAAGAAAGAAAGAGAGAGAGAGAGAGAGAGAGAAATTCTGACAGTTGGTTGCTCTTTTGCTCTTTCTCTCTTTTTTCTCCATTTCTTCTTTTATCTCTCTCTCTCTCTTTCTCTCTCTCTCTCTCTGCAATTATTATTGATCTCTTTTTGCTCTTCTCTCTCTCTCTCACGTCGCCGTCATGCTTTTATAATTTTCAATAATAGACTCGCTGTTGCGTAAAGACTGCTCTGGTCTGTTTTGCTGGTTTGTTTTGCTGTTGTGCTGTGTGTGTGTGTGTGTTTGCGTCAACCAAGCACACACAACACTGCTGATATCAGTTTGACGGTAGCTGCTGCGGCAAATGCGACATCAGAAATGCAAAAACCGGGAAGAAATTCACAGTGTGACCATCACAACAGTCAAAATCAGTCAAAATAAATAAAAACGATGGGCAAAAGATGGGCCAACAACTAACCAGTCAATATGACAAATATTAGTGCGTCATTTAAATTGTCATTTTTTGGTTTTTTTCCTCTTTTTCTAAAAGATTCTTTTAAAATAAAAGTTAAGGAAAAAACGCTATTTTGTTAAATGTGTGTGTGTTCATTTAACTGAACATTTTGCTCTGTTAAATAAAACAAAAAGTGTTTGTTTAATTTTAAACAATGCGGTAAATGAATAAAATACATGTTTTCCAAATCTTTTTTTTTAAAAACAATTTAAGCGTTAATTTGACAATTGAATGCAGTGGTAGGCTTTTTCAGTGATGACACACACACATACACTGACAGAGTTTGGGAAAAAATGTTGAACAGAAAAGTTGCCAACAACGATGATGAATGTTGAGCACTTGATCAAAAATGCTGTCAACTGTAAAAAAGGAAGGAAAACAAAAGTTTTTTGGCAATGGTTTTACCACAAACATACAAAGAAACAAAACTTAATTGAACTGGGTGCAACTGAACTGAAAACAGACACATGCATAGACATAAACAATTGATAACACTTCATTTTTTAAAGGCAACATCGATAAAAAAAGTACAACCAACCGACGAAAAGGTGAAAGATGGGAAATAAATTGACTGAAGAGGAAAAATTAAAAATTGAATTACAATTCTCACTATTTGTACTTTTTGTGCATTTTTTGTTCTGTACTTTAAGATTAAACTTTACAGCGCAGGTACAACTTGGCATTGCAATGCACATGTCTCATTTTGTAAAACAATTTGTTATGTTTTTTTGTATTGCACTTTAGACGTTTTTACCTTTTCCCGGTTTTTTTGTTAAAATGCTGTTAACCTTGTCCCAGTTAATCTCATTCATCTTTTCTGTTTTTTTTGAGCCGTTTGGAAAAGTGCATCATTCATTTTAACTGCCACAAACCAGTTTCTACATTAGAAATAGCTGTAAAAACTACAACATTTTTTTGTGCTAATGTTTAAAGGAAACAACAAAAAATACAGCAAAAATTGTTGTAAAAATTGTTTGTGGTTTGTTTATGAAATACTACTGAATTTTTTATTGTATTTATCAATGATTTCAAAGCATACCTAAACACACTTAATCATTTGACCATTACGCTGGCCACCACTGCCATCATCATCGTCATTTGCCTATTGGCTATTTCTGCATGTCAAAATTTGCACAAACACAGAGAGAAACAATAAAGAACATGTGTGTACAGCCATAATAAAAAAAATTATCAAAATCAGAAAAAGTTTGCTGATTGCTCTTTTTGGCAAGGGGAAAAAGGCAAAAACCTCAACTGAAAAAAATGGTCAGTTGATGAAGCGTTTAATGTTTGTTTGTAGTCTAAATACGCAAACAAAATTCCGTTGTAGCCGGTCTACTGAATAAACCGAGTAGTGACCGAGACTAATAGCCACTACCACTATCACAACACCTAAGTGATCAACCGGAAAAAAGGGGAGACATGAAAAGAGAAGAGGCAGTTCACCGACACTGTAAACACACACACACAAACTGTAACCGGGCCTAAATTAATATTTACTGCGCAACTAAACGGACTGAAAAGAAAAAAATGCTTTCTAGCCTAGCCCAGCCTTGTTTTCTTCTAGTTTCTGATCACCGGCAATTGATGATGGTGAGCCCGCTTTTCTCCCGTTTTTATTAACTACTAAAACACTACAGCATTTCAGTCAGTGTTCAGTTCAGTCAGCGCCGCAGGCTGAGCACAATGGACAAAAACTGTGCCAAACTAAGAAAAAGGGAAAAAGGAAAAGCGAGAAAGAGAGCAAAAAAGTAAAGTTAAGTAACTAAAAAGTAACTAAAAGACAGTGTCACCGACGACGACGACGTTGATGTCAACAGCGCAATGCCGATGCGAAGTCTAATGGCCATGCCAGTTGGATCACTGATAGAAAACAAACGATCACTTTTTTTCTGGTGGCAACTTTGGTGCAACTTTATTTTTGACATGAATTCAGTATGTCTAGTTGCAGAAAAAACCGGCAAAAATTGGCCGATGGGAGAAAAAAGTGGCAAGCAAGACAAAAAAATCTTGACCAGCAAATACGGTCAACTGCAGCACACAGGCACACAGAGACATAGTCTTTTTTGTTGCTGACTTTGCATTGAGCAGCATCGATGATGATGATGATGATGGTTCTCAATGCAAAGCAACACAAAAAAGTCAGAAACAGCCCCTCTAGAACTCAATAATTAGAGCTAATGATGCTGCTGTGCAGTGGGACAAATATGCTGACGACTGTTGTTGAATAAATGAGCGAACAATGGAACGAACGGCAAAAAAGTGGCAAATACGCACACTTTGTTAGTCATTTTGAGCTCATTTGAAAGCGAAAGATGAGCAACGTTTTCTTTTTTTCTTTTCAAACACACACATCACTACCATGCTATCTTGTACTCTAGTTTAGTTTAGTTGAAACGGCATCAAATTTGTTTTAACCAAAAAAAGAAAAGAAAGAAAAAAAACAAAATTCATTTGCAGACACTAGTGTCTGTCCGGCTAGTGTCACTGACCATCTTGTGCAAGTTTTTTGTTTTTTTACTTTCCATGACAGTGATGAATTAAAGACAAGTGAAGAAGATTTTGAGACTCTTCTTAAAGAAGGAGAACTATTTTTGCCGCTCATTGATAAACACAAGAGAAGGAAGTTGAAAAAGGAAAACGATAAAGAAGAAAAAGAAGAGGAGGAAGAATAGACAGAAAACAGACCCTCACACTAATCAATTGTCGAGGGGCTTTTCCTCCTCTTTTTTATTGTTGTCTTCTCGGGCAGAGAAGCCCTTTTCAGACGTTTATTTTCCCTCCACACAGTTTTCCTGTGCAGGGTTGAAAGTGAGAGCAGTCAGTCAGTCAGTGTGAGTGCCCAGGCTGACGTGTCGAGGTAGGATGTATTGACAGATTTGCCGCATCAACAGCAGCAGCGGCAACAGCCCCAACATCACATCATCAACATTGTCGACAGACGAATGACTAAATGGGAGCAAACGGGAAAAGCATCCATTGTCTTACTCAAAACATTCTTAAGCAGCAGCAGCAGCCGCATCAACATCAGCCTCTCATTCACTAAATGATGATTTATGAGCTGCTGATGAAGGGCAGGAGGGGAAAAAAGAAGAAAAAGAAGAAAAAGAAGAAAAAGAAGTAGCGAAAATTTAAGATAGAAGTACAACAACAACAACTGTTTCTGCTGTTGCTGTTTCTGCTGTACAAGTGCGCTTTTTGTACATGTTAAAAAATGGTTTTTTGTTTGGCTGTTGTAAACATTCGTTAACATGTAAAAACCTGCTCAAATATTCAAATGAAATTAAAAACCTTTTCAGTGCTGTAAATGTTTGATTTGAGCTAAAAAATTTACTTCTGCTTTTCATTGCATCACTGATTTGAACATTTTTTGTAATTACAGTTAAACAAAAACAAAAATATAAAAGCATTACTTGTAGGGTAATGCGCTGCTGCTGCTTTATTTCAACTCCTTTTTTTTAACTGTTGAAAAATTTTGTTCTTCTGTACAACATTAAATTGAGCAACAGCAGCAATGAGTTTAAACACACTTTTGCTGTTTTGGCAACAACCTTTTTGCCTGTTTTACACTAATGCGCTCGGGTCTATTAAGTTCCGCTTTTCTTTATTTGTTTTTTTACTCTCTTTCACTTTCTGAGGGTGCTCACTCACCCTTGAACAATTCTGAAAAGAAGTGGAAAACGAGAAAGAGAAAGAGGAAGAAAGAAGAAAGCAAGTAATAATAAATAAAACTCAAGTTTTTACCCTCTTACTCACTTTCTCTCACTCTCTCATTTCAAATTAATTGTCGCACAGTGTTAAGCGCTGCAGCTGCTGAAACACTGCTCATGTTAAATTTTTAATACACTGACACACACTTAATACTGGTACTCCAGTTTCGCGCAGTCCATAACTTTTTCTCCGGTGTTTGTAAAAAAGTAACAAACACAAAGTGTAAAAGCAGGACACTAATTGCCGTCGTTTTCTCCTGTGCAGCAGCAACAGCAAAAAACTCTTCTCACTGTGTTGTCACATTTAGTAGTGCTGTGCTTTTTAACAGGACACACACTCACTGATGGTGATTAGCAATTAACGCAAACACACACACACTGCTTCTCATTAGCAGCAGCAACAGCAACAAGAGCATTCTCCACACTAAATTAGTCAACAGTCAACAGTGATTGTGTCTGGACTGGTTGATTTAGTGTCAAGTCAGTCAGTGTCAGACTACAAAAAATGGCAGACAAACAGACAGACAAAGAGTGGGTTAGCATTCAGGGGTTGGCATCCACATTAGTGCGCAGCTATCACAGACGAATTAACACCAGAGTGTGCAGAGTGTGCACAAAGGGCAATGCAGCAGCAACAATAAGCGACATATTCAAGCTTGAGGTTGACAAAGTGCGATGTGGAAAATTAGTGTGCAGTGTTCATCAGTTGTGACAGCGATACTTTCTTTTTTGACTGCCTTTGCTAAATGCGTGAGAAACTTGAGCAAAAAATTGCTGTGTTGTTTATGATCCCATCTTTTTCTCATGCAGAAATGCTTAGTGGGCAATTAGGCAGTGAAGAATAAAAAAATACAGTGAAAAAAGTGCAGTACTCAACACTTGCAGATTATCTCATTAGCAAATGTGATGATGAAAAAAGGCCAGTGTCAGTTCTGGTTAGTGATGTGTGCCTTTTCTAGTGACCCTTCTTTTGACAACATTGACAAATGGGCAAATCTTAGATTAGTTATGAAACAAAATCAAGTCAAAGTCAGTAGTGGACGACAAATTTAAAAACAAACAGATTGTCTTAATCAATTCACACATTTTTACACACACACAATGTCATAACAAGTGTCAATCCAAATTTAAGTGCGTTGATTTTTTTTTTGTTTAGCATTTAGTTGGTTTTTTGTTTTAATTTATTTACTTAACAATACAAAAAAACTAGTTTGTACTCAACAATAAAGATTGCTTGAGTAATAGCAAAAAAATGTTTTTTGTAGCAAATTTTCTATTTTTATCTTAATTTTTGCCAACATCACCACCTCCGCCGCTCTAACCCTTATCCTTTACTACAAATGACTTAATTTATATTATAATTAATATCATTATGTAATAATAAAGTCTGTTGTGTGTGTGCATGTATTAGCAGCAGCCATTTTAGCATTAGCAATTCATTTTTTTGCCCTAGTACATACTTTCTATTGCTCTTTTTTTCTCTCTATTAACTGGAAGTTAATCACAAAGCTAGATGATACAGTGATACAAAACACAGTTTAGCAGTGTAAAACACCGTCACCAGAAACTAAAACACAAAAACAATAAAAATCAAACATGGGCAGAAACTCCTAACAGTAGCAGCATGCTAATGAATAGTTTCAGAAACAAGAACAACAGCTATTAAATAAAAAATAACAATTAGAAATCATAGTGCATTATAAAGTTTACATTTTACCATTATTTTTTTGCTGGTATAAAAATGAACCTTGACACAAAGGCTAAACTGTTAGTTCAATTAATTTTAATTAGTCAGCGCTAAAAAAAGTAACACAAATGTAGTATTTTTTAACAAACAATTTTTATAAACGCAAAAATAGTAATAGAAAATGTTATCAAATTTTGCGTTATTTCTCAAACGCACTGCTAAACATTTTTATTTTTATTTAAGTTTTATTACAAAAATGTAAAATTTTAAACGGTCAAAAAGTAATAACTTTTTATTTTAGATCATAATACTGAAATCTTATTTTCAATTTTACTTTTGATTTAAAAAATAATACTTTTGTTTTTCACACCTTGGGGCGTTTTGTATTTTTTTCATTTCAGTTTTAATTTTAATCTACTGAACGTGAGATAAAATGTGAAAACAATTTTGTACAAAAACTAATTTGATACTACGTTTACAATTTGAGTGAGTAAAAAACTTAAAACAAGTTAGATTTTAAAGTAATTTTTGCTTTAAAAAGTATTTAAATTAATTTCAGTTATTACAAATTTATCATTTATAAAAATTATTAATTTAAAATGATCATTGTTAGCAATTTTAAAAAGTTAAAAAATTATTAAATTTTTGATCGTTAATTAATTTGAAAATGCAAATTTTTTACTCGTATTTAAAGTTTTAAATGTTTTTAAATGTACGTGAGATGTTTTGCAGTTTTATACTTAAAATGATAAAAATTGTTTCATAACAAACACTAAAAAATTTTATTAATAATTTCATTTTTTAATAAAATTGTTTTTGTATTCAACTGGTTTGCTTTATCGTCATATTGTAAATAAAAAATAACATTAGTTCAATGCTTTTGAGTAAAAAAAAATTAAATTTTTGTTTTTACTCTATTGGTTTCCGTTTTTCAAATCGCTTTCAATTTGTGCAATTGAAAACACAACAAATTTGAATTGGTAAAATTTAAGCTTTTTGCAGTGTCAGTCAGGAAACATACACACATACACATTTGTACATCGAATAAACTCTGAATTGATCTCAAATTAAGGTACCCCGCTGTTGTTAAAAAAAGCGCAAAAGTGGCACCGGAAATTAGGTTTGGCACGGATGAAAAAAAGTAAAGGAAGTAAAAAATGACTAGTTGAAGTGAAAACGTGAGATGTGAAATTGTGCTACTACAATGAAGTTTCTAATAAAAAAATATGAAATTTGTGAAATGTTTTTTGCACACAAAAACGCTGGTAATGTTTGGCAGTAATACAATAAATGAGAAAATTAGTGATTTTTTAAATTTATTAAAAGTTAAAAACTTAACACAAAAGTCAAAACAAAAAATTTTTTTAATATTTTCTGTTTGAATAAAATCTAATAAGCTTCCAAAGTAATTTTGTGTTTGTTAAAATTTGCTGTGTATGCATTACGCTCATTAACAATTGTAGTTTAACTGTAAATTGCTGACATTGGCTAGTTAGTAGTTAACAATGGTTGGTCATTTTATGTAATCTTAGACGAAAACATTTAAGTCAAACTTGCGGTTGCTTGGGTGCTAATTTTCCTCATTGTTGATTCTCTAAAAATTGACACAATGTTAATCTGTCAACTTTCTGCTGTTATAAATGCTGGTGCATGATGAAAGTGTGGCTGAACACAAAAACCTTTAACCCTATCATTTAATATTTAGTGCTGTGAAGCGTGTTTATTTGCGTTCTTTCTTATTTGTGTTTGTTTTGATTTATATAAGTTTTGCAAAAAGCTGGTAAACAAACACACAAACAAACAAACACTGAAATCAAACAACAAAAACTTTTGTTTTTCTAGTAGTGATTATAGAAGTTCTGATCAAAGTTCTGGCGTTGTTTTATATTTTCTCATCGTCTGATCTTTAACATGTGGCCAACTTTGTTTTTAGAAACTTAACTTTTTTGTGTTTTTTTAAAAAACACTTTGTTTTTCAATTTTTCTTATTTTTACGAAAGTGAACCGATTAATAGGTTTGCCGTTTGCCATTTTTTTACTTATTTGTTTTGCCTACTTTTGCCGCAAAGTGAAGTTTAAAAAGAAAAACGGATTTTTTGGTTTTCTTTTTTTCTTTCAATCTTACTTTCATTTTCATTTTCTTCCCCAGTTTCACATTCGACATCAGTGTAATTAGATTAACAGACTGAAACGACAGTGTGTAGAGCAGCAAGTCACCGACATTGAGACAGTGACTGGTAGCAGGACTGGTTTTCTACCACCACCACTACTTTTCTCCATCTTTGGTAATTGGAGAACAATTCAAGAAAAGAGGGGAAGGAGGGAAAAAGGAAAAGTAGGGTCGGTTCATGATCACGGTTCATGGTGCAAACTAACTTTTTAAAGAAGCAAAAGAAAGAAAGAATCCCTTTCTATTATTTTATTCTTCTAATGTTATTATTAACGGAAATTATTGGAGAAACTAATCACTATTAATCAGTCGGAAAATAATATACTGCACACACAGACACAAACACACACAGACACAGTTTCAGTATGGAGAGTAAGGAGTTGCGAAGTTTTAATAAGGATGAGAACAATGGGATGGGCATGAAAAAAAAGATAAAAAAGAGAATACAACAAGACCTTTCAATACACGAAGAAATTGTTTAATTGAAAAAAGACTGAAAAATTTAATGATAAGAAAAAAATTAAAAATTGCAATGGTGGATTGAGCAAAAACGGAAAGCAGTTTTGGAAAGTAAAGATATAACATATTTTAACCAAAACTTTGATTAAAAATAATTTTTTAACTACGAAAGGTCTACTAGCAAAAAAAGGTAACTTCTCTGAGCAAAATTGTTAACAAGTAAAGGAAAACTGTTAAACAATAGTTGATGCTGTTTAATGTTAAAGCAGTTTAACGTTTTTAAAAATTACTTAAATTTAATTAATTTTAAAAATTGATAATTTATTTTTACAAATATTTATTTTTGTAGTTATCACGTTTATTTTTAAAAATGGATTCTCACGTTTATATTTTTTTCTATTTATTCCTTGCATAATTTTTCCCATACTCACTTTTTTTTATTTTGGTTGCAGTAATTAAAGTCGCATCAAGAATCGATTAATTATCGATTAATTAAAAATGAAGCTTACCAACAAATGCGTGTATGGAAAAAAACTAAAAAAAGCGCTGCACTTGCTTAAAATGATAAAGTAGACAAAATAAAAGGTTTTCCTATCAAAAATAATAAAGTGAAAAACGCATGATAATCTAACTGTTTGCGCTTAATGTTTTCTAAGCCAAAACTTTAACAGATCACACTGTTTTTATTACTACTTTTATTAAAACTTAACTAAAAACTTGATAAATATAAAAAGAGAAAGATCCACTTACCAATTTTTATTTCCGACCCCGAGTAAGGCCCATTACCACTTCCGGCGATCAGTTTTCCAGAAGATTTTTGAGGGTCAGGAGTTGCAGAGACAAGTTGAAACGTGAAAAAAAGAGTCAAAATGTTTAAAACTAGAAAAACAGTGAGAAGAAAGTGCAAGTTGTAGAAAAAAGAGTTGTGGTAAGAAATGAAAGAAGCAGGAAAAACTTGTCGTTGTTTTTGGTTATGTTGCCTGCTGGTGTGGCAAAACTTTGAAATAGGAGCAATTTCGGCTAAAAAACTTAGCCAAAGTAGTAACCGGTGAAAGATTGTGGTAATGAAAAGCGGTTGCGGGGGTGGGGAAAAAGGTGGTAAAGTGGTGGGTGAAGGCGATTGTGGTGGCAAAAGTGGTGATAACAACTGATAGCTGTTCAAATCAGAAAAAGATTTTTGTGTTGGCTTGCTGTGTGCAGTAGATTGAACACTTCTTTCAATGTTAATTGACTTTAAGTGTTGAATGGTAGTCGAAGTGGAGGTCGCGTCCATTGCCCTCGAAATTTTTGATGCAACTCTGCGTTTTGCCAGCAATGAGTGGCATTGGGGGTGATGGGGATAGTGGTGGTGATGGTGGGGGTGAAACTGGGGGTAGTAGTGTTTTTGGTTATGATGGTGATTATCATCATGCTGATGCAGTTGTGCTTGGTGCTGATGTCCTTCATCGCAGGAAAAAGGCGGCATTGAAGAGGAAGATAAAGGAGTCAAAACAAAAAGAGCTTCTCTTTGTATTTGCTTTTATTGGGCTCTAAAAGAACCTTTTTCTTGTTTGACTTTTGTCACTTTTTCCAGTACCACCTTGCCGTCTTTTTCAGATGAAACTTTTTAATCAAAACTCAAGACTCAATGTTTTCTTTTCTTGATTAAATTTCAAATAAAAAAATGCAAAAAGAGGTTCCTCAGTTTAATTTAAAAAGAGTAACAATTCTTCGGCATTTATTTTCTTTACTTTGTTGTTACTTCATTTTTTCCTGCATCCTTTCTTTTTGTGTTAATTTTGGTAGAAGCATTTTTCAGTGCACTATTTTTAAAAAACTGCTGTTGTTGCACTTGCTACTCCTGTTTTTGCTTCCCAAAAGTGACTGATGATGATGATGATAGAGGTCTTTTAGATAATCGTGATCCGCAGTTTGTTTTTGTTTTTATTTCATCATCTTTTAAAATGCATCGTTACTTGGAGTGAAACAAAATTAAAAACACAAAAACGAGGTATAACAACAAACGAGCTAAAAATTGCCAACAAAATAGATGATGTGCGTTGCAGAAAATGACTGGTTATAGAGGATGATAAAAAGAAAAAAAATGTTTCAAGTTAAATTGTCTGAGTATGGGGTTTAAAAAGTTACCTAGACAGCAATTGAGAATGTATGTGTGTGTGCATTATAATAAAAATCAAAATAAAAAACTGGTGAACTGTAACACGGTTGAAACACACAGAGAACCGATTAACTAAATAACTTTTGTGCGAGAGGAAGAGCACTTCACTGCAGTGCGTTTCATTTTTTTGAAATGAAAAACTGCACCGCTCAAAAAATAAAGCGGCAACAGCAGCTACTGTCTCAGCAGCGCTGCTATTAAAACTAAAAATGAATTTTAATTGCTGTCGTTTTTTAATTTTTAGTTCTTAAATGAATCATTCCACTAATGATAGTGTATGTGAAAATATTTTCAAACAAAAAACAATGAAAAACTACAAAAGCATTTCAGGTAGATAAAAAAATTGATAAACGAAAACTAATTGAACGACAATCCATTTTTTAGTATTTTTTTCTCTACTAATGGCGGCAAAAAATGTTTTTAGGCTAGAATTGTCAAATGGCAAAGAAACTAGCAGGCAATTGAAAATCACTTTGCAATAGCTTAATTTATAATTGTTTCCCCCCAACTCAACAACTTCAACTGAGAGACAGCTTAATACTGTTGCCGCTGTTTCTGCTGCTGATTCAAAACTAAAAATTACAACATTGTTGCACTGTCAAACAGGAGGCTCTCAAAACCAGTGCAAAAGAAAGAAAAATAAAAGTAAAATAAGCGTCAAAAAGAAAACGTCGCACAGTCTTTAAGCTGCAATGAGAGTTGAGAGCAAATGAAGAGAGCAAAAGAGAGAGAGAGAGAGAGAGAGAGAGAGAGAGAGATGTATAACAGAGAAAAACAGTCAGACAGAAAGGTTGTACATCTTTCCTTTCTTTCCTCTTTCCGCTTCAGATTAGATGATTCTCATGCTTGCCTGCACATTTGAACTGCTGCTGCTGCCGTTGTTGGCTGAACATTTGCCTCTTGCCCTTTCTCATCATTAGTTCCAAACTGGTAATATTATGTGTGTGTGTTTTGTCTGCTCCTACCCTTCCTTTTTCCTTTTGTCTTGTCTTGTCTAGTCACTGCCTTCATCACAAGCAGCAGCAGCATCAGCAGCCACCAAACCTCAGTTTTTTTGCAGTCCTCCCGTTGCTAACTGTCGATAGATAATGACAGTGAAGCCTAGTAGACCGTAAGATCAAATGGCATTGTCAAATAACCGGCTTCTCCTCAGTTTGCGTTTTGCTTTCTTACTTCACTCAACACTGTAAACCTCTGTTTGTCTGTTTCTCTCTCTCTCTCTCTCTCTCTTTTGCTGTGTGAAGTGGATGCTGATGATGAGTGGGAAAAGCCAAGGATTACCACCAATGATGGTGGTTGTGGGGGTGGGCCGTCATTGTGGTTCGTTTGCACCAAAAAATAAAAAACAAAATGGGCATTGCTGCAAAACAAAATGGACTGCAGACACGAGTCAAAAACAAACAAAAAATCATTTTTGGTCAAGTAAAAAACAAACAAAGTACGCATCTAGAGCATCCACTTTAATAACATTGTTACTATTTAATGATTTGTTTGCACAGATATTGCCAACACTAATAAAGTGCTATTTGAAATTGTCAACTTACCTTGACTTAATAAAAGCAAATGGCCAAAACAGACAGACTTTAAAAATATATTAAAAATGGTAAATTAAAAACAATTACAATGGAATACAAGAAAAAGCATTCAAAACTCAAAAAACAACAACAACAACAAAAATGCTTTTGTGTAATTTTTTAAATGGTGGAATGATTTTCTAGCATTTATAGTACAAAACAGGTAAAATAACAGGCGATGAAAGTGGCAATGACGATGACCAGTGAGTCAGGTGAGGTCAGGTGAGATAAGCAGGTAAAGAAGAAGAATGAGAGAAGATGCGCAAGCAGTGGCACCATTCATTTCAAACGGCGATAGCTTCGCTGGCTTGCTGTGGCCGACAATGTGTTTTCTATGGAGATCGCAGAGCTGGCCAAAGGAAAAATTCCTCCGTACGTCCGACGGACACTGACTAGCAAACGGATACTGAGGAAGCAGCTACGAGCAAAGCGAGGCAGGCAGAAAACGAAAAGGAAAGAGAAACCCTCGTGTTCCACCACCAGCAGACATCATCTGGACCAGACATCATCACGCTTTGCAGACGAAACCGAGAAGCGGAGAAAGAGATGCAAAGATTGGCAGCACAGAACTGACTGGGGAACATCGTGAACGGCCGTGGTAGAGGCACTGCTCTGGGTTTCAGCTTCGGGATTGACACCACAAATGCCACAGCTCTCTCTCTTTTATGTTCCTACTGAAACACACACACAGCTCAGCCAAACTGAACAGCGACGATGATGATGATGCGGTGGCGGCTGCAGCAAGACACACTCTTTTTTCAAACCTCAAACCGTCGTCACCAACGTTTTTTTGGCGCCAAAAAAGTTGGACCACCGTTTTGTTGCTGGATGATGTGATGAACAAATGACGCTAAATAAAAAATAGCAAAAGTTTAATTGCGCAAGTTAAATTTGTAATGAGTCAAATGTATTAGAAATAAAATAAAAGGGGCAATGAATATTCTTAGACAAAAACTGAATAACAAAAAAAATAGTTTAATGAAAAGCTAACGAAAACAATAGAAAACAGCTAGACAATAGTTTTTGTAAAAAGCTTTTTTTAGAGTTAAGGAGTGATGTAGGAGACTGGTAAACAACAATTTAATTTGTTAAAAAATTAATTTGTGAAAACAGTTTTTGTCGTTTAATACAAAGTTTTGCAAGCGTTTTTAACGTTTAAGTTTTTTCTTGTTTTTGTTCAAAATTCAAGCAACATCAGATGGCGCTAGCTTAATGGTTAGACGCGTTACTGTTTCTTAACTAAAAAGCAAAAAACCAGTAAGTTTAAGTATGCCCATTAAAAATAAACGCAAATAAAATTTGTTTTGACATTGTTGTGTTACTGTTGTTTTTAATTCAGTTTAATCATAAAATTCAACATAAAATCAAACTATAAAAACTATACTCATGTAGAATTAACCAAAAGTAGTACTAATCCAAACTAAAAACTATAAAATAACTGTTTTATGCAAAAACAATAATTGCAAATTTTATTGGCTTTAAAAGTTGTAACAAAAAAAAAAAAGAATTTGAACGCTAAAACTGTACAAAAAAGTTATAAAATTGTGGCTATTTAGAGTATAAAAATCGTTTCTAAACATGATCAGTATTTTGTTTGTATAAAACTAAATACAAATTACTAGGTTAGTACATTGTACTGTAGGATGAGGGCGATTTAGGCGCACTGGAAGGAAAACTCTGCTGCAATTGCTGCCTTTTGTGTTGTTGTTGCTGCTTTTGCTCATTTGGACTGCCCTTTCTACTTTTCCCAGCCGCCTTTCCCGCCAACGAAGGACTGAGCAGTGGCATTGAAGAGGTGTCATATGAGGGCCCATAAGTTGGCTGCGATTGTTGCTGCTGAGATTGCTGCTGAGGATGAGGATTTTGGTGATGAAGTTGATTTTGAAGATGCTGCTGAAAAAGTTTTGGCGGTGGTGGCGGCGGCGGCGTCGGCGTATCGTAGTGATAATTGGCCAAGGCTGGAGTGTTGGTGGCAATGGGTCGACTACTGTGAAATTGAGGTGACGGCTGTCCCATTTTCAGTGTTCCATTTGCTGAAGCGGTGAAGCTGGTGTTTTTTGGAATATGGTGGTGGTGATGGTGGTGGTAGGGATGATGACCACCTCGGGAGATGAGGGTGCCATTGGGAGTGGTTGTCGATGTTAAATGATCACCTCCACCACCTCCTCCATTAGGACTGGAGTTTGCGACCGTCGTATTAGAGGAGGACTGATTGTTGTTGAAGACGGGCCGTGAAGAGCCGCCTCCCGTGCAGATGCGCACAATCTCCAGCCAGATTAGCTTGCCAATGGAGTCCTGGAAGTTCATTATTGACGAAGTATATTAAGTTTTAGACTAACAAACCCAACTCTCATGGCTGACTTAAACTACTTAGTAAGCAGTACTTACCCGTTCGTCTCTGGCCACCTTCAGGCTCTTCCATATGAACTCCAACGCCCCGAAGAGGCAACCGATGGCCACGCCCGCGCCTAACACCACAAAGACGCCGCCCACATTTTCAATGTTCAACTCCTGACTGCTGCTGCTAGAGGGCGTCTCCTTGCAGAGGCCGCCGCCCTTGCCCTCCCACCAGCGCTTCTTAAGCTCAAACAGCTGTCCTCGGTCTTGCAGCACGACGATGGCATTGCTGATCGGCGTCCGATAAGGCGACTCGGTGGGCGTGGCAATGCCGTAGCCCTTATTGTCCAGCCAGCTGCCCACCTGGTAGAGGTCGCACTTCCGCTGAATGAGGTACTCAATGGTGCTCGACTCGGCGAGGTAGGCGTATCCGCCCTTGCGCACCCGCTCAATGGCGCTGTCGATGTTGTTGATGTACACCTCCTGGTTGGCCTCCATGGTGTTGTACATGCGCTGGTAGGTGGAGTGGTTCGAGTTGGCGAAGAACTCGTACGTGCTGCCGCCCTTCTTGCAGCCATAGGTAATCTGCGTCTGCTTCGCCAGGTCCTCGACGTTGCTGATGGCCGGCGCCATGCGAGAGAGGGTGAGGGAGGCGGCCAGGTTGGCGGTGTAGGAGCTGATGATGATTAGTGTGAAGAACCACCAAAAACCGGCAAGGATGCGCGTAGAGACGGCTCTAGGTTGGTAAAACAGTTGTGATTTTTTTTGTCACAGCAGAGTAAAGTTTGGTTAAATAAAGGTTTTGAGCTCATTTAATTGTTTAAAAAAGCTTACTTTGGCGCCAAATCAGAGCCTTGTTGCATTAGTGACCCCTATTTTTCAGCATCACCAACAAAAATTAATTCAAAATTCAAACTTTACTTTAAAACTTACAATCGCAAACCACAAACTGTTTCCAATGGAAAACTGATTCTCCAGCTCCAGCGGATCCGGCTCACACGGATGAGGACTTTCCCACTCGTCGGGGGCAATTCGAGAGAGCAACCAGAAGAGGATGGAAATGCCCAGAAAAGCGGAAGCCAGGTAGAGCCACACCTCAACGCTGAACGGTTTTAGAAAGCTGAACAGTTCTGGATCTTGGTTTTCAATCTTCTTGAAGAGAATGGCAATGCCGAGGTTCATGAAGGGCATTGTAAAGTCGACCGCCGTCTCCCGTTGATAGGTGGCCGTCAGGTCGGCGATGGCCAGGTCGGCCTGGTGGCGCATCAGCTCGCCCATCATGCCGTCCCAGTCGCCGGTCTCCTTGTTTGGCCGCCCGTACTGCTCATCCCCCACGACGTGGATGATGTACTTGAAGTCGCTGCCAAACTCCTCTTGAAAGACCTTGGCAATCAGCCCGAGCAACTCTACGCAGAAACCGTCAAATTTGTCGTTTCCGGTCAGCTGGTCGGCGTTCTCTTTAAAGTAGATGTACGGAGGAACCTAGAGCGACAAAATCACGTATATTTTTTGGTAAACTGATCAGCTCAATGTGTTTATTTTAATTTTTTTATAAAGTTTAATATTTTAAACTTTTTTATATATTTTTGTTCATTTATTATATTGTCAAACAAACTTTTATTTTGAATTTTGAACTCGTTTTTAACTCGTTTTTGCCACTTTTTGACAATATTAATTTCCTTAAGTTTAAGTTACATGTTTTAAAACTTGCCATTTTTTATTAAAATCAGTTTTAGTTTTTGCCTCTCTTTTTTTTCTCCGTTCACTGTCTGACTGTCTGATTTTGTTTGTCAAACAGTATATTTAAAAAATGTTCTAGTCGTTTTTTAAAACGCAACAAAAAAACTATAAAGTTTCAGTTTTTAAACCGCTGAAGAATTATGCAAATGAGAAAAAAAGGAAAAACTTATACAATATGACAAAAAGCTAAACGCGTTTAATTTTTGTTGTGTCAACTTTTTTGTTTTTAAGCATAAAAAACCTTTATTGTTAATATTTTCTCCGTATTTTGACAGTAGCCACACTGCAAAACTAAAAACTTTTTTCACCTACAGCACAGTACGACGGTGTGCGTCTTAATGTTATTAAAGAGCTTTTACTTGCAAACTTTACCATTAACTTAGCCTGAACAAAAAAAGAAGCACAAAAAAACTGATCATGTAATAGCTGACATTTTTTAGACATTCATTTTTAGATTTAGCCTTTTTTTAGTTTTTCGTTAACTGACAATGGGATTAAAATTTAAATTAAAATTTGAATACCAACTTTTTTAGTTAAGAGAAAAAAAAGTTTGTCATTGAACTTACATTTTTTGGCACCGTAATCCGCAGCTCCTTGTTCTTCATAGCCATCAGAATGGCTTTGTAGTTGTCGTAAAAGGTGTGATTGGCCATTGATTCGATGCCTTTTTTACGCGTCCATTTACCTACCTGATAAATGGAAAAAAGAAAAGAAATTCAGTCTAGCAAAACATAGCAGAAAATGCCAAACAAAACAAAACAAAACAAACAAATCATTACTACTCACCGTTTTCAGCTCCTCTCCTTTCAGCTGCAGCACGTCAAGGGCAAAGTTGACCCGATGACCACGACTGTCAAAGGCAATCGGCCCGCTGAGGCCGTGCATCGGCGACCGGCGGCCACCTTTCAGCTGGCGGACGATGGCTTCGCCGAAAGGCCATCGAACGTCGAGGGCCGAGCAGCTGACCGCCGGCTCGACAATCTCCTCTGGCAGAAGTCGTCGATCGAGGTCGTTGAGGGCGCTGCTGAGCGCCGTCACGGCGTCGTACAACAGCGCCTCAGTAGTGGACAGCGGTCCTCGACGTCTTTTGGAGCTTTTCGCTGTGGTTTCGGAGCCGTTTTGAGCTAGCTTTTGATAGCCGTTTTGGTTCAGTAGTAGCTTGTTGTTGTCATCTGCTAGAGTTGATCCTGGAACAAACTGTGGGCTTGGACTAAAATGGTTTATATTAGTAGGCGCTAAATGCTCTGATGAAGCCGCGCTCATCTCGCCAAAGAAGAAAGACCGCTGAAAATCGGTCAACTTTTCCAGGTCGGCGGGCATTGAGTTGAGCATTGAAAAGCCGGTAATGTTGGCGCTGGTGTTGGCAAAAGAGCTCAGGTCCATTAGGTGAATGTCCTAACATTGTGTGAAGTTGGTCAAAAGTGTAAAAAAGTCAAAAATCAAAGAATAGTCAATGTGAAATAGCTCAGAGTGTTACCATTGTAGCAATCAGAAAGTTGTCGTACTCGGTCATTCTCTGCAGTGAGTGAGCTTCTTTTAGAAAGTTATACGCCCGTTCAGGGCTGAGGTAGAGAACAAAGTTGTGCTCGGACTTTTTAATGTTCTTCAGCAGCTTCTTGTACACGTAGCTCTGCTCTCGCTCAAAGTCAGACTGATTTGACGAGTTTGGTTGATCTGAAGATGAAGGGTCAAACGTGCCAGCTGATGGTGCTGAATTTGAGGTTGGAAAACTATTCGTGGGCTGTACAAAATTTGCTTTAGGGACCACTGTGGGTGACCTTGACTGCCGATGTGTTGATGTTCGAGGTACCTGCTGCTGATGTTGTTGGTGGTTTTGGGGTGGAAGTGCTTTTGGGTAGTGATAGTTTTGCAAACGATGATGAGGTGATATTTGATGTGGTGGCTGAGGGGGAGGTTGATGATAACCACCACCACCACCGCCCATTCCTCGATTTCCAACATTAGAACCTGCCTCCATTCCCACGACCACATTATCATCTACAACATCAAGAACACTGTTCTGACTGTTATCGACCGTGACCGGCGGCCCACTTCCGGTGCCCGGACCGCCCACTGGAAAACGAATGACGGTCATCTTCAGCTGACGGCGGTCGGCCACCTCGGCGCTAATGCGCAGCAGGTCTTTCATGCGAACCAGCCCCTCAAAGTGGTCGTAGATGAGGGTAAGCGATTTCCAGTTTTGCGAGTGGACAAAGTCGAGGAAGGCGGCGCTCAGCTGGCCGCCATCCGGGTAAAAGTTGACGGTGTTCGGCAGTGGATACTGCTGCTGAGCATGGGCTGATTTGTGACTGCTCAATAGATGATCCGGGTGTAAAGATGGGTCAAAAAATAGGGGCGGCGGCTTTCCAGTGAGGATCACCCGTGAAGGACCGCCACTGCTGCCGTACTTTTTCCTCAACCAGTTTAGATTTCTACTTGCTGGACTACTGCTGTCTCGATGCAGGGGTTGTTGGTCAGCTGTGGTTGTTGGTTTAACTACTGGCTGACCAGGTTGAAAAGGTGGTGATGACGATGGTGGTGAAAAGGGTGATTGGGAGTTTTGTGGCAGCCTTGAGTTGGGCTGGTCGGACAGCATTTGTGATTGAGGGTGAAGTGATGGTGATAGAGAAGATGATGAAGACGCGGGGGGTGATGGTAATGAGGAAGAAGAAGGCAAAGAGGCAAAATCGCCATTCTCAAGCAAAGACGAAGTAGATAAAGAAGAGGAAGCTGGTTGATGATGATGATGGTTAGGGTGATGATGAGGAGGGTAAAAATAAGGGTACTCCAGATCGGCTGACCTGGTCGTCGACGATCCGGGGTATCGGCTGGAAAAGAGTGCTGACCTGGATTGACCTGCCATCATCATCATCGTCGTCGGCGACTCTCGATGGCTCCAGCTGACGGAGATGTGCGGCACAGCCAGCTCCGCGGCTAACGAACCCACCAGCCAGCTGATCGCCTCCGAGCGACTGCTAATGATCGCCCAGACGCGGTGCTCCAGCAGGCCGCAGGCGACTTTGGCGCCATTGAAAGCGTCCCTCGGCTCCACAAAGTGGCTACTCACATTGAGTCGACTTCGCGGCAGCAGGCCATTGCCGTTGATGCGCTCTACAGCGGTCAGCAACGTTTCCTTCAGCTGCTCATCGCCCACCTCAAAAATGGCCCCTACGAAAAGTCAAGAAAACGGATTTAAAATTTGTAATTTATTCACAATACCTCTTTTTAGTTAATGAAGGTAAATTACGTCTATCAAGTTAAGGCCACACTCAAAAAGAAATGTTGGCTTCACCGCGCCTTTTCACAAAGCATGTGTTTCAATGAGGCTTGTTATGATTCTCTTGGTACATTTTTTCAAAAACTACATTACAGATTAAAATGATGTAAAAGATAAAAATGAAGTTAAAGACTTAATCTAACTTTTTATAGCTAAATATTCTTGTTAAAATTAATTAAATTTATTAAAATGACAAAATAAACATTCCAAACACTGTTTTGTATATTTTTACTAAATATTATTAAGATATTTAACCACAAAAAGTTAAATTAAGTTTTGAACTTCATTTTTGCTTTTTACATTAATTTAATCTGTTGTGTAGTTCAAAAAATAAAGTATTGCTAAATCGTAAACAAGCCCCATTGATACTCATTAAAATGCATGTTTTTTTGAACAACGCAAAAAACCAACTTTTAAGTAAATCAAGTGTGGCCTTATAAAAGTGAAAGAGGTTAAAGAGGAAGAGAGGTGCTCAATTACCGATATTAATTACCGGAGGTAGTGACGTGTGACCTTTGACCTTGCGAAAGATAGGTCCGTAGAAGAAGAAAAGCAACGCCAGTGGAATGAGGCTGTGAAAATGGCCAGGAAAAAAGTGGCGGCGATGATGACTGCGGCAAAACATTTTTTCACTAATTTTTGACAAATTAAATTAAAAAAATAAAAAGTTAATTAAAACTTGTAGTCAGTCATCGCTGGTGCTAGGCGAATAATGATGTTTATTGATCAGATGGGGTCTATATATAAACAGACGGCTTTCGCCGTACACAGATGAGGTTACGAGGACGCGGGGACTTCTGCCCCTCACACCTCTCCTCTTGATCGCTCCGTGTTGTAGAACACCACGAAGTGAACCGTTCTGGGACGCCCGCGCCCCCGAAATCCATCGGCCAAAGGCCCAGAGCCGCTGCACTCTTTCAGCTGGTCGATGTTCACCAACTTGCTGTTGCCGGCCTTGTCGGTAATCTTCCACGTCCACCTGGAAGGTGTGCGCTCTGTTAAAACGACCCTTTCCATCGGGGAACCAGATGTTTACCTTCCTTTGGATTTGACTGCATGTTCTGCCAGTACACTTTCTTCCCGTGCAGATTGCGTTGCGCGACAATTCGCTTCCCGTCGTACCGGCGCTTCGAGACTTCGGCGTCCTTAGCTATCGCCTCCTCCACCTGGCGAGTTGTCTCCTCTCTTGACTTTGTCGACTTTGGTGCTTCTAGGCTCAGCTCACCATCTACTGGCACTCGAGGTTGTTGTCCGAACACCACCCCGAACGGAAACTTTTTTGTCGTTTTGTGAACCGACTGTACTGCTTTAGTTTCCGGCCATTTTGAGAACGCGTCCTGAGCTACTAGGATGTAGCGATTTCTTGTCGCCGACGGTGTTGAGAACGGCCCGATGACATCTACATGCCACCGCTTGAGCGGGGCTTTCACCTCAGTGGTTGTCGGCTTCATCTCTGCCTTGGCTGCCACTGAGTCTTTCATCGTCGCGCATACATGGCAGTTACTGATGTATCTTCAAATTTCATCGGCCATGCGTGGCCAATAGAAACGGGGCGGGGCCAGGTTAAGGACTCTTTCTGTCGAGAAATGTCCAAACTCATCATGCAAAGCTCTCATGATGTCTACGCAATGTTTTGCCGGGATGGCCAGGCGATCCTTGCTGTCGCCAAAGGGAACTTCCCAATAACAACCTTAACCTAACACAATCGAAAGTGCCCCCAACAATAACTTTAGCTTCATTTAACATCAAAACAGCCAAATTAGACTGAACCAATTGGCAGTCTTCAACATGAACCTGAAACTCAATTGTTCGGCTGCTAAAATTATTTGCCGCCAAACAAACGAGTAAAAAAGGGGAGTTTTGTAATGAAGAAATCCAAAAACTCAAAAATAGTTTTTACTCGTTTGCTAGGCGAGATTCGACTGCATCGCAATCTATGTTCAGGTTGTGTGAAATTAAGGTTATTGTTTGTGGTACTGTTCGGTTATGTTTAGATTATTGCTGGAGTGGTCCTTTTTGCTCGGCCGCCTTCAGCGGCTTTACTGTTATATTAGGTGCTGACTGTTAAATTGTTTTTAGAAAAATTTTTTTGCCGCCAGATGGCTGGCTTGTCGAAACGTCCGAGATCTCGGACGTTTTGCCCCTTCTATTGCAGCTCTGTCGCCGGCAAAGGGAAACTAGCGATCTTTTCAATTTTTGACGTCGTTGGTTGCCGGCATCCATGGCTGATTCGGAAACCCAAATACTCGACCTCTTCAACGCCGAACTCGCATTTCTCAGGGTTGAAACCTGATAGTACCCTTTGGTGAGGTCGAGTTTTGAGAAAATCTTTGCGCTTGCAAGACGCTCGATGATGACATCCTTGCGGGGCATGGGATAGGCGTCTTTCTCAGTAAGCTCATTGACGCCGCGGTAGTCGATTGCAATGCGGATGGAGCCGTCTTTCTTGGGCACTAGCACAATGGCCGAGCACCATTTGCTGATGCTCTCCTCGATGACTCCCATGCTCAGCATGTCATCGATCGCCTTACGAACGGCGTCCATCTGCTTGACGGCCATTTTGCGGCAGCTCCGAACGTTCACTGGTTTGGTTCCGCTTTTGATGTAGACCCTGATGTGTTGCACCAAGTCGGTGCAGCCTATGTCGGTGCCCAAGTGCTTCCATTTGGACAGCAGCTTCCTTAGAACCGGAGAACTGACTGGAGCTGGAGGTGCAGATCCCTCTTCATCGGCCGAATCCTCCAGGTCACTTTCGTACGCAACAGAGAAGATTCTTAGTGCTGGAGCACTCAATCCGCCCACAGCTGATTCTGAGCCGCGGGCCTTCTCATAGGTAACGACTTTGTTGTTGTTGTGATGAAGCACCACGCGAGCTGTCGACCTTCCGTCCAAAATTGCGTCGGTTTGGCCGGTGAACTCGCGGCCAAGAATGGCAAGCTTGCTGTCGTTTACGTAGGCTTTTGTCGGAACAGACAGCCCACTGAATTGGAGATCCACCCAGACTGGGCCCGGATCGGGTGACCTGTTGCTGACTTAAAGCGTCTTGTCAGCTTCACTTTGGGAAACAGCGAAGCCGGGAGCAAGTTGCATGGAGCCCCCGGGTCCCAAAGGAGAGACAGGTCGTGCCCGTCTAGCCTGGCTTGCACTCGGATTTCTTCATCAGATTTTGACTCCGGCGCCTCCACAATCGCCGTCAACATCACTCGTCCCAAGTACTGTTCTTCTGGTTTATTTTTCTCCTCACTCAATAAATCTGAAAGGAGTATGCAAAAATGAGAAAAAAAGTTCGAACATCTCTAGAGAGCCCTAA
>JAALOO010000819.1_pt1 | contig 25504 bp, 33 predicted proteins | sample 7257641 | NCBI WGS metagenome assembly JAALOO01 (sample SAMN14085613, study PRJNA598686) | mite metagenome | biome: ENVO:01001000; feature: ENVO:01001002; material: ENVO:01001226; isolation source: single female mite from University of Michigan culture on fish food culture... ...
AGAGAGAGAGAGAGAGAGAGAGAGAGAGAGAGAGAGAGAGAGAGAGAGAGACTGAAGCTAGATTGCGCCCTGTTGCTGCTACAATGGGAAAACGAGTTTGGAAAGAGACGGCGGCGGCAGTGCCTGTGTATGTGAGTTTGTGTGAGTGAGTGGTGCCCACTACAACGACGACAACGACGACGACAGCGAGTACTCTCAGTGCAAGAGCAGCAACAGCAACGACGACGACTTTTGCCGTTCACTGCGGCAACGTTCCTGCCCAAGATGATCCACTAGGCAGGGAAATGAGAGGGAGAAAGGAAGACGGTTGCAGCAGCAGCAGTGAGACGGTAGCCCTGATGGCAATGCTGATGAGCAGAGTTGCTGCAAAAAAAGAAGAAAAAGACAAAAGGGAAAAAAGATGGTGACGATGCGATGATGGCGGTGGTGGTGGTGCAAAGATGTCGAGTCAGTGCTAGTGGTGCGCACTGCCGATGGCCACTACACTGCACTCGGCACAACAAGTGGCTAGAGAAAGAGGCGACGATGCTAAGGCTAAGGCTAAGCTGAGCTGTCTATTTGCTCCTTAGCAGACCCAGTCTGCACCTCACGTCCACACACTCATACACACACACGCCAATTGTCATCCGTTGAACTGACACTGATTGCCAGTCACTGATACTGCTGTTGCTGCTGCGGCTGCTGTGCAGCTCTTGCCAGTGATCAGACAACAGTGCACAACTAACAGTTCACTATGTTCAGTGTGTTTAATAGGCGGCAGAGCATTTTCCGTTGAAGTGAACGCTGACCGGAGATGGCAGTCTCTCTGTCTTTTTATGCGGCTTAGCGGCTCTGGCAGCTGCGGGTGTCTGCTTTAAATCAACGGCCAGCGTGATGATCAACGCATGCTCCGATTGAGGTGATTAAGCAAAGAGGGAAGGAAGGAAAAGAAAGGAAAGGGGGACAATTGTTGGCTAGTTAGATAGCCTTTCTTTGTGGTCACAGTTGTTTTGTGTTTGTAATGGACTGCTGAAACGGGGCAACAGTTGACAGAGAGGTTGCCATGATATGATTTTTTTCATTCGTTTTCTTCACTTTAATAAACATTGCTACTTGTCGTAAAATATGAATGTTTTTATCACAAGCAAAACATAATTAAAATAGAAAATCAATTTATTTTTTAGAATTATTACAATATTGTAAATTATTGTAGCAAATTAGCTTAAACCTAACTGGTCAGCAAAGTAGATAGAATGCGTTTACAATAGTTGAAGTTGCTAAAAACAATCATTCCTACTCCTGAACATTTTCATCCGAATCAAACGCACAAATGTCCTCTTCATCAAAAGTGTGAAACTTCTTTAACCCAGTTATTTCTTCCAGCACTGTTGAGTCGTTGAATACTTGCAGCAAAAACTTAAACCCCTCCTGGCGGTACTTATCAATGACGGTAAAAGAGCAGGCAGTACAGCAATCGAAAGCTCGATAGCTGGGGGAAATTTGCTCAGCACGAGAGAGGAAGCCTCGAACCTGGTGGGGAATCAGCCCCAGAATGGACTCAGTTTGCGTGAGCTCGTTCTCCTTTATCGACGCCGAGAGATCTTCAGTGGACGAGGTGACGTAGGTGAAGGCGGGCGCCAGTGCCTTGGCGGAGTGCTGCAACAGCGAGGCCAACAACTCCACGGCGTACCCGGAGGCGATCATCGACAGTCCGGGTCGGGTGACCGTGCACTGCTGGTCCAGTGTTCGGTCTCGGGTGGTCTGAAACGAGAAACAAAAATTCAAATATGAAAAAAAGAACCAATTTTGCCATTTAATGCACAAAACAAAACAATAACTTACATCGCCAGGAGCAAAGACATCATTGCAGTAGTAGCAGCCCAGTTGATTGCCCATCAGAATGGGACTCTTCTCATTGCCGGTCACTGCCTGCAGCACCTCCAGCTTCCCCTGCAGCGCCTTGAACAGCTTTGAAGCCTGGTCGATAGGGTCCTCCGGGCGGAAACGTATGCCGTGCCGCTGAACGAGAAACGTATCAAATCCCAGCGCCACATTGATGACAATCTATTGGTGGTGGTGAATAAAAACAGAAATATTAATATCAAATTCTTAAAAAAGATGAAACCCCATGTAAAACTAGCCGGTACCTTATGCTGCGACGCGGCAATCACCGTCGGCAGCCAGCGACTTTCCCGGGTGTCCATCAAGAGGAAGACGACATCGTGGTCGGCGATCATCGCCTCCAGCCGCCTCACGTCCGCCTCCACCGCCCTAATGGTGGCCGGCATGACCGCATGGCCGGGCATGGGAATGCTCATCTGAACGCCGGTCGCCTCCACGCCGGGGCTGATCAGGCGGAGGGCCTCGGCCGCCGTCACCGCCTTCCCCTTCAGCTGGTGGTTGTTTCCACTCTGTGGAAGGCAATCGGCGAAAGTGTACAGCGTCTGGCGGACTGGATTGGAGTAGGAAAGGGTTCCGCCGTCCACGAGGGTAATCCTCGAGACGCCCCAGGCCATCAGCGAGCGGGCAATGTTGCAGCCCAGAGTGCCGGCCCCAAGTAGCAGACAGCGGGCGGTGCGGACCGTCTCCAGGTCAATCTGCGGCACTATGCGCCACTTCATTAGCTTCAAGTTGAGGTGGACGGCGTCGCTGGAGAGCACTTTTGGATCGAGTTGGTGGCTGCAGTCGACAAAACGAGGCTGTAGCTGGTTGTTCCGCGACGGATTGCGCTCCCAGCCGACGATGGGCGGCATCACCGGCGTCTCGTTGAAGACGCTGGAGAAGGCGAAAACGTTGTCGACGCTGTCGGAGGAGGTTGTTGAGGTTGAGGCAGTGTTTCCAGTGTCTGACTGAGCCACAGAGCTAATCTGCAGCGAACTGCCAAAGACGATGCGGTGAATGGCTGACTGTTGGTAGAAGTGCTCAACCGTTTGCTGACTTTGCTCCGGTTGATTGAGACGGCGAATTGAAGATAGACGCAATCGAATTGATAGCAGCGGAAGGTACGGTGTAAACATCGACTTGACCACCTTGCTTAGCTCTTGCACTTCAGTGATGGGCGCATTTTTCAACATCTGCGCCAATCGCAGATACAGGTAGGCAATGTAGTTGCGCACCGGCCATCCAGGGTACTTCGTATTGGGACTAGGGTCGAGATAGCTGAAGTAGACCTGGAAAAAATAGTTCAAACAATAGTTAGTTTGTTGTTTAATGTTTGTATAGTAGCTTTACTTTAAAGTTTGTGCCGCTCAACGAGTTGACCGTTGACCAAAACTGACTGTAGCCCATTACTTGAAGAGTCTTTTCGGTGCTATTTTCTTGCGTCGTAATAATGACAGCAAAAAAGAGCCGATCAGTAGTAGGAAGACTGCTGTATTGCGTAAGTAGGGACACAATCTGATCAATTGGAGATTAGGAGATAAGAGGAAAATCAGATTAGCATAAAACTGATTAGAAATGTGGTCATCGTACCTGGTCATGTGTGAAATGTTCATGCACCGTTTCGCTGTGATTACCCAGTTGGTAGCACTTGGTTGGATAGTTGAATGCTGGAAAGGCGCACCAGTAGTGATACGAGTAGCGTTTCAGGTCGGCAAAGACAATCATCAGAAAACGAGACAAATGAAGCTCTAAATTGGCATCCACGACAGACTGTTGACTACTGTCAGTGAGTCGTTCCCAAATCTAAAGTTGAAATTGAATTAGAAAACATTTTTTGAACATCGATAAAAAGAGATGAATTTACAGACTTACCCATTGACCTGCATCAATGATTAGCTGTCGTTTCTCTCGACGGTTAAAATCATCGAGTGTGTTGAACACCATTAGCTGCCCAAACATAAAGTGGTCATCGCTGTCGGTGTTTTGCAAGCGACGCTTGTTTATCTCATCATAAGGCAGAAATGACTCATAGTTGATGCTGGCAATGCTTGGCAAATTAGAGTTTAGCCCTGTCGGCACAGACAAGGCAATGTTTAGGTTTTGTTGATAAAAACTACAAAAACAAAATGCATACCTGGCTGAAAAGTGGCTGAAATATCAATCGGTGCATCGTTGAGACCCAACTTTTCAAGTTTGAGTTTAGAAAGCTCATGCCAAAAGGAGGCGTCAATCATGGAGGAATACGAGACAAATTGCAAAAGGACACGTTTTTCTGAGTTTCCATCCTTATCTTCTTTATCGAGGTTTTGGGCCATATTAGGAAGTTAACTAGATGAGTCGCTTAGAAACTGTAAACATAACGTTAGAAAAAGTATAAGTTTGGGTGAACACGTAGTGATTTATGTAAAAACGTTGTAGAGAAGATTTGCATCGCAAAAAACTGTTGTGTAGAAAAGAGAACAACTTGAGAGCGAGTAAAAGAAACAGAAAAGTGTAAATCATGGCGAAAGCGCAGCAAGCAGTAAGAGTCAGTGAACTGAACTAAAAAAGTAAGTCAGCAGAGAAAAAAGAGAAAGTTCAGAAAAAAAGAGAGAGAAAGAAAGAAGATAGAACAACGAAACAGCTAATGCTTACATAGAAAGGGAAAGCGAAAGAGCTCAAGATTGGAAATAGGTTTGTTGCAGTAAACAGAGATCGAGAGAGAAAGTAGTTGATGAGACCAGACCAGTTTGGTCCAAGACGATAGTAGTACTATCACTTTGCTAGCCAAACACAAAGCCCAGTGTTATGACACAGTGAGAAAAGCAGAGCGCGCAGAGAAGAGATAGAGCGACAACAACAACAACAGCAGCAGCAGCAGTGCAGTGAATCATCACCGGGCCAGCGCACTCTGCCCTCTGTTGTTGGCCAGTGCAGTCCAATTCAACAGTTTACTAAATGGATGACTCAGACTTTCAATTCAAACTTTTATTTTAACGATACAAGGGCTTAGTAGCTAGCTTCGCTCACTTCTAACTTCTAACTGTGCACAGCTAACATTTATTAAAAGTTTGACTTGCGGCTCATTCTGATGACATTTAGGCACTGGAAACGCCTTCCTCCTTTTTGGGCCCCGCTCGGTACGCTCGCGAGACTTTTGTCGTTAGACGTTGACAACGGCCAAGTCACCTCAAACCTTGCTGACCTAGGCTGTGAACTGCTCTCCCAATAACCCAGACCTAGAGCGACGGTAGCAACATAAGCGCACAGCTTGCGCCAGCGGTTAGAAAAATGTTATTTAGTTTGATTTACTGGAAAAAACAGTTTCTCAATCTTAAAAGGTGTAATTTATAAAACAAAGAGTCAGTGCAGAAAACAAGAAAAATTAATTTAAATTATTTTTTTTAGAGAAGAAGGAATTTCGTCTAGTTTAAAATTGTACATTTTTTGACAAGTTTGAAAAAAAATTTTATTTTTGAAAAGGTATAAAAACTGAGATATTAGCATAGAAAGTGAATGCTCCAAAAGTGAGTACTAATGATGATGATAATGACAAGTTGTTAGGGTAACTTGCAGAAACGGTTACTGTAGCCGATTTGGTTGTTGAGTAGGTGGAGGAAGATGAGCATGCTCACGATGATATTTGAGGTTTTGTGAACGGGTGTATGCTTTAGGGCACACCGTACACTGGAAAGGTCGTTCGCCGGTGTGCAAACGTAAATGAATTTTTAAGGAACCCTTTCGAGCGCATGATTTCGGGCACTGGTCACACTGGAACGGTCGCTCTCCGGTGTGCTTGCGTAAATGAGCTGTTAAGCGACACTTGTAAGCGTATTTTTTCGGACAAAACGAACATCGATGCGGCCGACCACGCTCATCAGCGGTGTTTCTCTGAGCGTCAGTGTCTGCAACAACAACGGTGTTGTTCATCACAGTACCTCCATTGACGACAATTTGAGCCACTGCCACTTGATTGGCTAAGGTTATAATTGTTAGCATTTTTTTGAGAAAAACATTTCTATTAAAAGAAAGACCTACCGGTTTCAGTTGACTGGTGATTGCGAAGTTGTTCAACATTGTTGTTCACTGTAGTGTACTGAGGCGCTCTCTGATCATTACGATTCAATAAAGTGTCAAGTGTAGGGCCTGTGGGAAGTGGAAAGCGAGAAGGAGGAGAAGGATAATTGAAAGAAGGAGTTAGAGGCGAGGTGCGATAGACAAACAGCTCATTGAACTGCCGATTTGTCAAAGCCAGTTCATCCTCCTCCTCTTCTTCTTCTTCATCTTCATCTTCTATTGGTGATCCAGGGCGAGCTGCTAATGCTGCTGGTGGTTGCAGTGTTCTACCACCTTCTTCATCGGAAGAGCCCAAATCAATTAGATCCTGCTCAGGTCGTTCTGGTTCAGCTCGGTGACTCATTTCATAGCAGTGATCGCTGAAACTGCGGCTGTTACTGATGCTGCTGCAAAAGTAACTGCGCAAATAGCAATTAGCAATGATGGCGGCGACAGAAGCCTGTTGCTTTGGCCTTTTCGTTCTCTTCTTTTTCTCTCCTGCTCTCGAAGTTCGAATTTTGCCATTATTGCACCCTCAACTCGCAGCCAGACACAATCACCACCACCACCACCGCCACCACCACCACCACCACCACCACCATCACCACCACATCTATTGAAGAGGGGACGTCGTCGTCAATAGTGTACAGTGTACTTAGTCACCACATAACTGCTGTTGCTGCTGCTGCTGCAAAAACTTTGTGTGCAGCTATTTTTAGCTTTTCAGGCTGGGGCCTATCAAATGGTCATTTGAATTTGCGTTAGCCATGAGCTCCTTTTAGTTTGATGTATCTACTAGAAATTCTTTTTGACAAAATTTTAATTTGGTAAATATATATTGCTGTTTTTAAAGGGTAAATATATTTTCAAATTCACACAAAAAAAAGAATATATTTTTAAAAAAGATATTTTTAACAATATAATTTGTAAAACAAAAAAGTAAGTGCAAAAAGAAAAAGAAATCATTTTTAAAAATAAGCTGAAATGTAAAAATAATTAAAAATGCTTTTGACAGATCATGCCAATCAAAAAGTAAAATAAACTTTTTGTTTGCAAATACTTTTTGTAATTTTTTAATAATTGTTGCCTAAATTAAGTTTGATCAACTTAGGTATTTTATTTGTCACTAGGTGCATTTTAGTGAAAATGTGCAATACAGTAATGTATTCATGTCTTGACTATACTTTATTTAACACAAAAGCATTTTTGGTATTGTTATTTTTATTTACAAAACCAAAATCATTTGATGATCAATGGCCATTTTTTCACTACCTACTTTGTCGTTTAATTCGATACAAATCATAGCCAAAGACAACTACTGCAATTAGAGTGGCCAGCTCCCAAATGAGCATTCCAGCATATTCTCCGTCGTAGATTGTGTAGATGAGACGAAACAAAAACTCCAAAAGAGCGCCAGCAAAGTAAATGGCTATAAGAATAAAATTTTCAAGAAGAGAGCCAATGATGCCAACAAATTCGAAAAAGATTGAAACGATACATGTGACAACAGTTACTGTTATGACAATTGTCTAGAGATTTAAATGCGTGTTAAAAAATGAATAGTACACACAAGACTTTACTCAGTAAACAAATACCAACCTTTCCTCCATTTGTGTCATCAACTTTGATGGTGTTAGTAATGTGTTCAAGCAGTGAATCTGCCATGACTCCACTCAACGCAGCATAGGTAATAAGAATGAGTATGTCAATAAAGCACACAAAAACCACAGCGTACTTTTTTGCTTCAAAAAATTTCGGTTTTCCGCTACTTTCAACCATGATTATTTTTATTATAGTTTTTAGTTTTGTGCTGTTTAATCGAGAATTCGGTAAAATTTAAAAACATTTAAACATAACAATTAAAAATATTAGCAATTGAGAATGAGCCACAAGATGGCAACTACCTTAAACAGCCAATTCTTTGCATTTGAAAAAACAAAATGACAAATAAGTGTGCAGACTAGGACTATTTTTCATTTCTGTTGTTACTTGTGGCTTGGCATTCCACTACTACACAAAGCTTCAGCTGTTCATAAATCCATCATCCAGATCTAGTGTAAGCTGGTCATTGCGATCAGTGCGATCAACAGTGTGGCTTTAAAGTGATCATAAAAAGGTGATCATAGTTGACAAGGTGTGTTACAGTGTGTATGCGTGGTAGTAGTAGTGGAAACCCTGCTTTACTTTTGTGTAAATGTAGCAGTACAAAGAAAACGGTAAAATGCAGTGTCGATTGTCCTCAATCTGTTTTACTAGATCCCTTTATTTTCCTTTCTTTACACCTCAAACCGGTACTTTTTTCTCAGCTCAGCCCAGAAAACCGCCGACACACAGGTGTTGAAAAAGGACCAGGCGGCGATGAACCAGTACAGCGCCAGGTGGGCGGTTGCCTGAAACAGCACAAAGTAGTAGTCACGAATGGAGATGGCCACGACGAGAGTAAAGTAAAAGGAGGCCAAAAACTTGCGCTCTCGAGCACTGGCGTAGATTCCCACGATGTTCACGAGAATGGAAAGCAAGGTAGAGTAGAGAATGGTTCGAAGAATGAGCGACTGTAAATAAAACATCAAAGTGTGACTTTAAAAAAGTGCATAAATTAAAGTCGCTGAGATTTACCTTAATCAATGAGGAGTATTTGGGCACTGGATCAAGGTTGTCCACATCAACGTTGGCCAAGTTGCAGGCAACAAAAGCCAGCACAGTGGTGAGCAGTACATTGAAAATGCACACGCCCACCTGTGTCCGCTTTATAAGGACAAACTTGGGGTAGTTGAATTCAACACTCATTCTAGAGCACTGTTTCTTTCAATCGTAGTGGTTCCCTTCAAAACAAACACTGTGTAAACATGTGTTATTTCAATTTTAAAACGCCTTTTTATTTGTATTAAATGGTATCCATTGTGTTCACTATGTGTTGTATGTACAGATAGGCAATCAGTTGGTGGCTCTAGTTTTTGCTGCCGTGTTCCTCTTCCTCCTCCTTCCCTGTTACACCTTCAACTCCTCCGACAGTTGCTCAATTTTCTTGCGCTGCCTGGTCTGCTGGACTTCTCTCCTGAAGAGGTAGGCGGTGGTGCCGAGCACCGCCGACCAGAGGCCACTGGCCGACCAGTACCAGCTGACCGGGGAGTCGCCGCTGGCCAAGAGCAGCATCGTACTGCAGCCCAGCACCTGTCCGAAGACGTAGGTGGCCAGCAGACAGGCGGACTCGCTCGCCACCCCGCAGAGGCCGGTGATCTGAATGAGCAACGCCGGCAGGGACACACCGAGCAGCAGGTTTATGGCGCCGGCCTAAAGGGAACGATAAGGGAAAAGGTAGTAAAAATGTGGGATTATTTGAGGGGATTTAGTGGGGAACAGGGATGATGATGATGATGATAAGGAATGGAAGGGATGATGGTGATGATGATTCACAAAGATGGGCAACAGTGCTGGGGAAAAGGTAGCAATTGGACTTGTTTATGGCAGTGCATTACAGCAGCAGTAGCAGCAGCAAAAACTGCCATGCTGCCAAAAGGTTATTTATCAGATCTGCATATGCAGTGTCAAATTACAAAGTACAAATTGTTAGCCTTACCTTTAAATGGTAAAACTGGTCACTGTCCACTTTGACGTTGGTGTTGAGACGTACGAGCTGTTCAGCGTAATACTGCACAAAAAGATCAAACAGAATCCAGGAAAGAATGTCTAGTGAAATGAACACTTGAAGAAAGGTTTTCTTTAAGTGGTAGTAGGGAGGAAGAGGAACTTGCTGTGGCTGATCAGTGGTTGGTGGAGAAAAGTTTGTAGTCGAAGTAAAGTTTGAATTTTTATTTTTTTCATTTTCATTGCATTCCATTTTTTTAAATTTGCAAAAGGAAAATTATCAAAGTTTACAGGCAATCCACTTTGATTTGTTTACAATACAACTTTAAAACAACAATGCTAAGAGAACTCACATGTGTTTTCACTTGATGTCGTTCAAACTGAAAATAGGCACCGCCAAAGAGCGCAAAACAGATTGATAGAGATCCTTTGGTACAACAATTTTGCTGTAGTGCAGGTGATGATTGCAGACATTGGCAGTACACTGACAATGCCTGCAAATCAGTATTTGTTGTTGTCATAGAAAACAAAATTGCCAGTTGAGACAAAATTAAAGTAACGTTGTGGCAAAGGGAATTGCATTGTGCACGCACTATACTCGCTTAAAACCGTTTGTAAAACAAAATGTATTTTTACTTTCAAAAAATGTTTATAAGTTTTGTTTTATATTAAGTAATGTTAAGAAAATGCAATAAATTTAGTGTTTAAACATTTTGCTTTAAACAAAGGACATTATATGCCCATACGCTTTTGAACTTTTAACTAGCAAATTAAGTAAAACATTATTTAATTTGTTAAAATAAACGAGATGCCTTCTTCTTCGTTTCTGTTTTCATTTAAATTTACTTTTGAGCTACCATTTAATGCTGTTTTGTTTTCTGCTTTCATTACAATCATTTCTTCAGCTCCTCTTTTCATTTTTACTGAATTTCTTTTTAGTCGTTTTATCTGTGCTCGATAGTAAAGATCCCAGAGGAAAAGGAGTGCCGTGGTGGCCACTGCCACACTCCAGACGGTGTTCATCCAGTGCCGACTAAGGTTATTGTAAGAGCGAACAATGGCAATGACAGCGCCGACGGTCATGGCAATTGAGTATGTGCTGCTCAGGCAGAGGTTATGGCGAATGGCGCCAATGATGCCGATGGCTTGAAACAGAATGCCCACCAGTGACCCAAGGACTATTAAGCGGATTGTAGTCACCTTGCAAAAAACAAAAATGTTTTTTAATTGAAAACAAATGTTCAATTTTGAATTTATATGTATCACATACCAGTTCCTCGTCTTTTGATAATGCTGAATTGGTTGTACTGTTGTTGTCTTGGGAAACTTTACTATTTTCAGAAATAAACTTGGTAGCAAAGTGTTTAGCTGCTGACGCGTACACTACGTAGACTATTATGTCAATGGCACAAAAGGCAAGCAGAACTGATTTCTTCAATGTAAACCATCGTAGTTCGTCCATTTTCCGTTTATTTGAAACTGCATCATCAATACTTTATTTTGAGCTTAATACTAACTTTTTTAAATGTAAGCTTAATTTTGGCACAGTCAATGTAAGTGGTTTGCTTGTACAGTGCATTTCTCAAAAAGGTTTACTTAATACATTACTGTGTCGTCGTGTCAGGTTACAACTAAAGCATTATGAACTCAAGTAAAATTAGAACGGCAATGCAATGGATAGCATATTAATTGTGAGATTAAATAAAGAAAATAGTCAAGGAGTGGCAGCTTGAAACCATGGAAACAACAACTACATTAACAACTGATCAAACTCACAACAACTGAACAACTATTGACAGTTGCCAGTAAAATGTACTAAACTTTCGCAAAACATTGAGAAATATTAAAAAAAATGTTTTGGCAGCAAAAAATGATAGTTGTGACAACTTTTGCCTTTATTATCTAAAGAAAAGTTTTACATTTGTCAGTGACTGTGAGTGGTAACACTTGACAATGTTTTAGGCATAGTAGGGCTGAGCTGTGCCAGCCGGACCGTTTCGCATCTTTCGAAGGTCGACGATGAAGAGGAAGACAATGGCAGTGGTGCCCAAGGCGAGCAGCGTGCTGGGAATGTAGAAGGGCGCTCGGAAGCACTGGAAGACGTCGTAGAAGGCGCCAATGGCCGTCAGCACGCCGTAGGTGATCGACAAACAAACGTTCTCCTTCCAGGCACCGATCAAACCGAGCAGCTGAAAGAGAATGCCAAAGACAGAGCCGACGATGATGCCCACAGTGGCTATGGTCTAGAAGGAATGAAACAAACAAAAATAATGATGATGATTTTGAGATGAAGCAAATAACAATTTAATGGAACTTTACCTCAACAGTGCTCTACTCTGAGGGCGTCAACGTGTTGATGTTTGCCGTGTGGTCAACAATGTACTTGGTGATGACGTGACTCAGAGCGGCCATGATGATGCACACTAGGATGTTCAGCGAACAAACGCCCATGACGAGCTTCCGCTTCAGCTGGTAACTGGGAGGAACGTTCGACATGATGATGTGAAGTGGGTTTTTGTTTGATTAAAAAGTTGAGAAACAAATGTAATGCTTGCAAACAGAAGAATGACAGTTTTTTTGTTAGTTTTAAACGTTTTTATATACTCAGCTTTAGGCCGCTTAAGCTTGTAGAGCACTTCAAAACACCCACATTTTGGTGTTTCGCTTTTTGAAGCCATGCTGTGACACTTACCACTGTCACTGGTAATACTCTTGCCATTTAAAATATAGTCCATTGGGCAGCACATTGTTACTTGCAAAGCTTCTATTTTCCCAAACTCTGATAAAACAAAAACTTGATTTGCCACTATTGTGTTTGCTTTTATTTTTTTCACCCACTCACACACACACATTTCGCCTCTGATAAAATTTTATACCGTTGTACACTTGATCACTAGGAAGCACCTCAAACAAAGGTACTGCTTTAATATTTCTACCTGCCGACACACAGAGTATCAATTAGTTATTTGGTGATGTGCATCACCTATTGCCAGAGTGCATTTATCAATCTATTTTTGGTATTGCAAACACGATATTCATCAAATGTGTTTTAATTTTGACACCGACACTGATGTCATTAGGGTGATGAAGTTGTTGTTAATGATGCTGCTGTTCCGGCTGCTCTGCTTTTTAATCTGTTTATTCGCTGGATGCGCATTAGATCAATGACGTAGAGAAGAGCCACGATGGTGGTGAAAACAATCCACAGGAGGTTCAGCCACCAGGTTGGCTCAGTGGGGGCCAGAACTGAAACGCCATCCTCCTCAGGACTGTCACTCGCCTCAACGATGGCCATGACGATGCCAATTAAAATGAATGTACAGTAACTTGATGCAAGGCACAGTGATTCCTTCAGAATGCCGTAGACAAAAATGAGTCGAAGGAGGAAAAAGAACACTAGACTACCAAATGTACGAATACTGAAGCTATCCTGAAAATAAGAGCAATTCAAAAAACTTTCATTTTTGTCAATTTAATGCAACTCACTTTTCCAGTAATCATATTTTTTGTAATGACTATGCCATTGTAGAGAATAACACATATGTCGATGAGAATTGCCACGATGAGGATCCACTTCTTAACGTTAAACACAGGTGGTTTCCATTCTCCGCTTTCCATGATTCAGTTGTGTAATGTTTGAATAAAATCTTATTTTTAACACAACCCGTTATGGTGGCGTTGAAAATATTGGCAACAATGACACAAGAAAAATGAGTAATGCAAAGAGGAAATGAAAAGAATAGAGGAAACGAGAGTAGATACACAACAATTTGGCTAGCAATTCACTCAAACAACAATCAACAAATAGACATTCTAGTGCATTAGAAAACGGAAATAAAACAGAATTTTTATTGTTAAAATTTTATTTTTAATGTATAACATGAATTGTTTTATATTGTGTGTGTTTCTTAATAAACCAGGTTTTTATCAATTTGCTCATATTGATTTTCCTCAATCACGTTTAATTTTAGTTGATTTTTATATTCCTGCACTAATGTCCAAAGATGTTGACTGTAAATAAACGCCAAAAGGGTTGTAATTGCAAACCAAATTGTACTGGGCCAGAAGTGATTATCGTAGAACGATTTGATTACTGAAAAAGTAGTGACAAGTAAAATGATGACACAGTAAGTTATTGATAAACCTAAATTTTCTCTGTAAATGCCGTATAAAAATATCATTTGCAAAACAACGCTAAACACCACTAAAAACACAACCATACATAAAACTATTTTCTGAAAAAAAGTTAAAAATGATTAATTTTTATCAAAACTGTTATTAAGATTTTTACAGTAGAAGAAACGTAGTGTTTTGCTGGTTCGTTTGCCAGTTGATGCAAAGCATCATCTGTAAGGGCAACAACAAAGATAGAATAATGAACGAGCACGCCAATGTTGATCACCATAAAAAGGCAGAGAATGACCTTCTTAACCATAAAACACAAACAAGCATTACTTTCATTTGTTGATGAAGCTACTAACTTTTTGCACAAATTCATGATAGTCATAATTTTTTTCTTATTTGCAAAAAACAATGCAAATAAAAAACAGCATCACATTTTAATTTTTTTTGCGACATTTCACAAATTAAATACAAAGCAAACAACACCAAAATTCTAGCTAACATCCGGACAAGCAGAATGTCACACTCTTTTCCTGGTGCCTAAGTGTCCATTATTTTCACCTGAAATCATAGTCATGTCCCATTAGTTACTAATCTACCGACTAAAATCGCCTATTCTTAGTATCTCAATACACCAAAAAAGGCGCGCCAATAGTGATGGTACAGCACTAAAATGACAGCTTGCTCTAAACGCTGTTGACAAAGAAGCGAATGCTATTGCAAAACAAACTGCGCTCATGCTGTGCAAGATTGAATGTAAAAACAAAAAAAGGTTCAATTGGATACGCTAGTAAAAGAAAATGCCACACACAAACACTCACAAACACAGATTGCGCTTTGCGACTTTTTCTTTCTACTTGATCAACGTGCAATCACTGAAGGCCATCATCTGTAGCGTGGAGAGTGAATAGAGTGGAGTGGAGAGTAGAGGCAAATGCAAAGATGGTGAAAGCACGCCTGGCAGGCGCCATCCATTACCACCACCACCACCACCACCACCACCACTGTTTAGCTTAGCCCGTCTGACCAGTGCTCAGAGTGCTGCTGTCTTCACCCTGCTTCAGCGCTGCTCTTTCAGCACTTGTTGCACACTGTGATGATGGTAGTGGTGGTGGTCGTGCTGCTGGTGGCAATGCTAATGGCAATGGTAAAGGTGGTACTGTGTGAAGCAAAACACACCAGTGCACCCATTGCAATGGTCAGTTTAGTCATCTCCACGGTTGCGCTACGCTACGATAACAGTTGCTGCTGACACATCAGTTTACCAGTTGACCTGTCGTCTACCACCACCACTACCACCACCACCACCTGTTTATCCTTTTACAAAACACCCCAAAATTATTATGATGCGGTGAACAGTTTGAGTGCAACTCTCAGTCAATATCAGTCATGGCCTCAGTGAGTCATGCATCGGTCAGCATTGGATTCCAAAGAGGAGGAGGAGGACAGCACCGTGTCAATTCGATGTTTTACGTTTAAAAAGTGGACACTCGCTCTGTGCATTTTTGTGGAGATTGTCGAGGCCATTGTCGCCATTGTCATTGCCGCCGTTCACTACAGCAAAGTGGTCAGCAGAAACAGTGCTGGTCCCCAGGAACATCGAGAGCTGAGCGGCGTTCAGGTGGCGCTGGTCCTCTGGTCTCTGGTGGCCCTGGTGCGGCTGCTCTTCCTCTACGGCGTCCTTTGTGAGCGTTTCTGGCTGTGTCTCGCCTACGCGGTCATCTCCTTCGGGCACATCGTCATTCTCGCCACCACCGGCGACAGTCCCAACTGGCCCTGGGTCCTTTTCACCGCATTGCTCACCATCGTCAGTCTGCTCTACGTCATGGACCAGTTTCTACTCAGGCAGGAGCAGTCGGAAAAGGAGCAAAAACTGGCAGAGGAGCGAAAACACGTGCAGCAACAACAACAACAAATCTATTCAGTCAACAACAACAACGACAACAACAGCAGTAATCTAAACAGCGGCGCCACTGACATCAAATACGTTGGCACACTGGTCTAGTATGCCACAAACTTAAATCTTTATCATCTTTAGTTATGTCAATATTGTAAAATATAACTTCTGTTCATATAAATAAATCTTCTCACAGATGCACACACGATATATTCTCTCTGTTTAGTAAAAAAAAGTTCAAGGTCGTTCACGACCACGGGCTGGTGCCGTTGGTGTGCACGTAGAAGCAGCCGGAGAAGGTGTCATACTTGGTGAAATCGTCGCTGCGGGGCTTGGCAAAAGAGGCCTGTGGCCCTCCCTGCTGCTGCTGCTTCTGTGCCTTCTCCGCCAGCTGCTCATCCATGAAACGGTCACAAAAGTAACCCATCTCGGCGGTGACCTCCTCCCGCCCATTGACGCCGGTGGTGATGATGCGGTGCACTGCCGACTCGACGTCCGGCTCGCCGTCTAACTTCAGGTGGGTGCGGAAAGCGCCCCGGTGGCCCACCGACCAGAGGAAGAAGTCAATCGCCCGGCCGTGCGAGTCGCTGATGTAGCCGCCGTAGGGCGAGGGCTGCGCCACCTTGTGGTGCTTCGCGTCCATCTCCAGGTCCGGTTTCTCGCTGCGAGAGCGGTCCTTGCTGGGCTGGTTCCAGCCGTAGTTCGGGTAGAAGTCGACCAGGCCCATTGGAACCAGTGTGCCAAAGTAAGGGAGGTCCATGCCGTCGGTGTGGATGACATCGACCAGGGTGGCGTCCAGGCGGTTCAGCCGCTTGTCGACGTTGCTGTCCTGGAAGCCGACGCCCGCCGGGTCCAGGCCGGTGATCCGGTCCAGCGCTTTGGAGTTCCGCCCGGCGGCGCCCATCAGGTGGCCGCCCAGCGAGTGGCCGATGCCGTAGGTGGCCACTTGGGGGGCGGCCTGCTTCAGCGCCGCGAGGATCTCCCCCAGCCACCGGCCCGTTTCAATGCAGTTTGAGGCGGCCTGTGCGTACCGCAGCAGGCCAATGTCTGCGCCGCCGCCCCAGCCGAGAATGGCCACTGTTTGTTTCAGCCCCCGTTCGCCCTCTCTGATGGCCTCCTTCAGCTCATGCAGCCAGGCGGTGTCCTTGTTGGAGAGGAAGCCGTGGGTGATGACGGTGAAACGCTGGCAGCCCTCCAAAGCCCCTTTTTCTTGCAAAAGCTTGACCGCTTCTACGGCGGTGTACGAGGAGTCGATGCTGATGGTGAACTCCTTGCCCGAACCGGAGGGGTAGACCAGCAGGACGGGGTCGATTTGGGTAATGGAGTACGGCTCGGGCAGTTTGCCAATGATGCTCGGTTGCGAGATGACGCTGTCCGGCTTGTCACCTGAGCCTAACCAGTTTCCCATGATGCGGCGGAGAAGTTTGCACATGCACTTTTCAGGAGAAAGGTTTAAAAATTCTTTTGGTTGTTAGTTTTTAAAAAATCAATTTGCAATAGATGATAACAATTTTCAATGCGTATAAAAATCAGGTAGTCAATCAATGCAGTAAGTCAACGAGAAAAGGTGTTTTGCTAAATGGCGGTGAATCAGAAGCAGTGACAGTTTACTCGCACAATCCACCTCTTTCCCAACAATTTATATATTGGACAGTGTGTACGTAGTAGTTTGGCTTCTGATGCTGCTGTACAGTGTGCATTAACAATTTACGTCGTTTGGCATCCGATTGATTGGCCCACCACCGCCACAACTACCACCGCCGCTGTCATCACCGCCTTCATTTTGGCCGTAAGCGTCGAGTCGATGGCACCTAAGCATCAATAGCTAATGGTGGCTCCTTTACACAATTGGTGACCTGTCAGCGCTGTATATCAATGGCGTTGGTATGCCAAACAATAAAGAGACTGCTGTTGATGATGGGCATGATAGTAGTGTGCACCTTATCAGGTGACCACCAACACCACTTGGCATTCTCTTTTTCCCTTTTTCTCTTCTACTTGTCCTCACAATACCTGTGTGCAATGGCTTACATTTATTTATTTGTTGCGCATCATTGTTTGCCTAATTGTTAGTGTGTCGTATTTTTTTGTTAATTTTTTTAGATCAAAACACCAGGTCATCAGTGGTCACACGATTTAGTCATTGTTTACTTTTTCTTTTTCTGTCCTGACGCAATAATTGCTTTAGACTTATTTTTTTGCTTATTTTATAAAAAACAAAGTTTAATTTATAGTTAAACAAATTATTGAATATAAATTTTGTTGAATTTTTATCACAAATGTTTTCAAAACTTAAATTTGTTGTAAAACAACAAAAATTGTATAATTTTTTAATTTTCAAAAACTTGTTTGTCAGTATTTTTACAAACAACAAAAAATTCAATAACATGTCAATCAAAAAACTGTTTATCAATAAAATAAAAAATTGATTTGTTTTACACTAGTACACATGTTTTTTAAAAGGACAGTAATTATGCAACAATGCATAGCGACAATTAAAATTATTAAGTCACATGAATTGATTTCATTATCTTATTATCACTTTTAAAAGTAGTCTGTGATAATAAAATCATGCACAGACATGTTAAAACTTGATTTTCATTGTCGATCGATAAAAATGCATATTTAATCAGCAAAAAATGAGTTGATAAAGGAAAATGTACTGACACATTAAAGCTTGATTGTTTTTCATTGATGACTGATAACTGATGCATATAAGAAAATGAACTTGCAGTAATTTAAATAAATTGTTTTAAAATTTCATTTTTTGCTTTCAAAAAACATTAAAATGTTTTTCTATTTTTTGTTACAACTTATTCCTTTTGTTTTAGTTTTCTATTTGTAAGTTAAAAAGTTGTTTTCAATGTTTTGAATACATTCTGAAACAAAATATAACTTTTTCACTTTTAGTTACATTAAACGAAAGTACAGTTTTTGGTCAGACAGAAAAATTCAAGGCCCAAAACCCATTTTTCCATTTGGTTATCTTCTAAACCGCGCAATCAATGAACCGCCAGATTTTGAGTATGATCTCGCTCAAAAGTACGGTCGGATCTACGGCTTGTACACAGGAACTTTGCCTACCTTAACAGTCAATGACGCCGATATAATCAAAAACATTTGCATTAAAGACTTTCAAATGTTCTTGAATAGACGGTCTCTTAACTCCTACCACCACCTGTGGAATGGCAACCTCTTCAATGCTGAATCCGAGTCGTGGAAACGCGTTCGAACAATCACCAGCCCTGCCTTCACCAGTGGCGCTCTTCGAAAGATGTATCCACTGATGGATCGGTGCATTATGAAGTTGGTCAACTATTTGGACCAGCAAACAATTGGTGTGTCTGGTGAAGAAGCGGTGATCGATCCAAAAGCAGTCATCATTGGCTTCACTATCGACGTCATTGCCTGCACATCGTTTGCAACTGAAACGGACACCAATGGAGATCGCACAAACGCCAACGATCCTCTGCTGAAACACAGTGAAACCATATTTGCCTTTAATGGTTTTAAAATTGCTGCTGTTTTTGCATTACCTCGGCGGGTGCTCAATTTGCTCAATATCACCACTTGGTTTGATCAAAATTCATTTGACTACTTTATCAATTTGACAAAGCAGATACTGCAGCAAAGGAAACTTGAAGAGGGCACCAGTACTAAGCGAAATGACTTTGTTCAGTTGATGGTTGACAGTTTTGTTTATGATGACGCGCTACAAAACACTGACTACAGCAAGTTAACTGCTAGTAAGTTAATCTGTGTTTGTTTTATTTTTAAATAACATGAGTTTAATTATTTACAGGTGCTAATGAAGACTTTAGTGAAACAAAGTCTCTTGAAACAAGCGATAGTTTTCAGCCAACAAAACACAAGTTGTCTGAAGATGACATCATTGCTCAATCAATCTTGTTTTTTGCTGCAGGATTTGAAACAACTGCTTCAAGTAAAAAATACCTTTTTTGTGTTTTTAAACTAAAAATGTTTTTTATCAGCATTAACAAACTGTCTGTTTGAGTTGGCTAAATATCCCGACGTTCAGAACAAATTATTTGAAGAGTTGAACTCTAACCTGGCAGATTTTCTTACTGATGAAGCTATGACCTCACAGGAGTATTTTGAAATTGTCGTCAACGGTTCACCGTATTTGGACGCTACTATTAAGGAAACACTGCGGAGATATCCACCAGCGATTCGAATTGAGAGAAGAATTACTTCTGAAAAAGGTTACACTATTTCAGGCGTTCACCTTCCTAAGGACACACTGATTGAAATTAGTGCCTATGGTAACTTATTAATGCAAATATTTGCTTTTGTTTTTATTTTTTACCACTATAATCATTTCAGCGGTTCACCATGACTCTGAGTACTTTCCTGAACCTTTTGTTTTTAAGCCAGAGCGTTTCTTACCCGAAAACCGTCAAAATTTAAAACCGTACTCTTACATTCCCTTTGGCCAGGGTCCGCGTAATTGTACAAAAAATTTGACCAGATTTTTTTGATAAACAACAGAGTAGTTTAATCTATTTTATTTTTTTGCAGGCATCGGCATGCGATTTGCTTACCAGGAGATTAAGCTGTTTTTGGCTAAAGTCATTCGTCGTTACCGATTTTCTACAACACCAAATACGCCTCAGAAACTGTCATTCAAACCAGGATCATTGCTGTTGAATGTAAAGTCTTTCCCTCTAAAAGTGTCTAGACGTTAATTAGAGCATTGTGGTTTTAATAACTGAATTAGTAATAAATGAAAACAAACAACAAAAATTACAATTTTTAAACAGTTCAAAACATTTGAAATCAGTAATCTAAACCCTTAATAAAACGAGTTATCAAATTCTTAGCAACTCGGGGCTGGTCATGCGTAACAATGTGGCCGGCATTGCGAATCACCGCAAAGTAAAGGTTGCCCACTTGCTTGACATAACCTGCCACTGAACGGTCTTCTTTTGCTACTTTCCAAACTTTTCTATCTGCAGAGTAAAATTTGCTCGATTTATTCCCTTTTAAATTGTTTAAAAACTTTTCAGTTAAAGTAGCCGCAACGATAATGTCCAAATTTCCATTGTAGAACATCATTCTGACATTTTCGTTGAGCATTTCTTCAATCCACGGTTTAGTACTGTTGTAAATGTCATTGAACATGTGACTAAACACCAATGATGAACCTTCAGCAAACGTTTGAGCCCCAACGTGAAGTGCTTTCCGAGTTGTATTCTTTACAACATACGGCAGATAACTGACTAAACTTTCAGATGGTCCCTCTTCATTGAGGTTGTACACCCAACTAAGCCCAGTGACATTGTTAAAGTAAGTTGGGTAGTGAGGTTGACCTGGTATTGGAAAGCCAAAAATCAAATTTATCATCACAACTAATGCTTCAGTGTATTTTTTTCGTTGATGAACTTTGTTGCTTTGTTTTGCTCAGCTAAAAAGTGATCTTTTTGATGTTTGTCAATAAGACCAAACTTCCACAGAAAATCTCCGTAATCAATTTGAGTTTTGGGGTCACAAAGACCATTTCCAATTGCTAAGCCTTTCAGGTTAAATCCGTCCTTTTTAGCCCGTTCTCCCATTGTGTGAATTTTGTAGCCAGCTGCAGGGACAAACTTGCCCCCATAACTGACGCCGGTTATATAAAATGGATTTCCTTTGTACTCGCTGAAAAGAATAAAAAACTGACGCAAAGCTTCATAGACATCACGCCCGACTTCTGATTCATTGCTTAGATAGTGAGTTTCTTTATCAGTAAAAGAAAATCCAGTGCCAACAGGATTGTCAATGTACAAAACGGCAAACTCTTCATTCCAAGTAAAGTTGCGCAACTGCAATTTCGGTTGGCCGTTAGCTTTGACAATTTCAATCGGGCCATTTTGAATGAAAACTGTTGCTACACTGGAGCCACCAGGACCTCCGTTGAGCCAAAGAATCACCGGAGTTTCTTTTGTATGGCCCGACTAAATTAAATGAAAAAATTAGTTAAAACAATGATTATCAAAAAGTTTAAATTCACTTTTGCAAGAAAAAACCAAAAAAAAAAAGAATTGGCGTTGATCGTTTTGTTGATTGTTAAAAAACCAGAGTAACTTTTTAATTGCGATCCTATTTCAGGCAAAATAACTTCACTTAAATTTCGGCCCTCATTAATTTTTCCACTTTCAATAAAGGGAGTTAAAAACAGTTGTGTGCCAGGTTCATGGTGATCTGTTTCTTGCAAAGTCCAAACTGAACTAACTGATGCTAACAAAACTGAAAATGTAAAATATTTCGGTTTTGCTGCTTTAAACTTGATTTTATTGTAACGTTACAATATCAAGCCGTTTATATACACAAAAAAGTTAAGTTTAAAACTATTACATTACATAAGTTGAATCATTTTTAAGATACTAGTGAATTTGTGCTATTTTTTTGTTTATGTGGCTTAACTACAAACTTATTTTAAATTATAAATAACAAAATAATTTACTAGCACTTATAATTATTGCACTTAATTGATAAAGTTTTATTGTTAATAATGTGATTTTTATTTTTTAAACCATTTAAAATATAAAAGTTACAATCAGATAACAGTTTTTTGTATAATTAAAATGACATTATTTTTAAAAACTTTTACCACTGATGAAACGAGTAATCATGTCAAAAGTGGCTCTTGGTTGGTCATGAGGACTAGCGTGACCCGCTCCTCTAATAACAACAAAATACAAATTTTGTACTTGTTTGACATAACCAGCAACGGAATGATCTTCTTTTGCCACTTTCCACACTTTCCTTTCAGCAGCGTAAAATTGGTTTGACTTACTCCACTGTAAGCCACTTAGAAAATCTTCAGTTAAAGTTGCTGCAACAATTAAATCAAGATTGCCATTGAAAAATAGCATTTTGTACTTTGCATCTAGAAGTTCTTCTACCCAAAGTTTAGTACTTTTAAAAATATCCAGCAGTAAGTGGTCAAACACTTTCATTTGATCATGTAATGGCCGATTTCCTAGGTGAAGGGCTGCCCGAGTGCTGTTCTTTGCAATGTAATGCATAAAATAGCCCGTGTTTTCAGGCATTTGATCTTGCGCGGTATTGTAGTACGATGATAAGCCGGTAACATTGTGAAAATAAGACGGAATGTAGGGCTGGCCAGTAATAGGAACACCCATGAAAAGCTCATTCATTACTATAGCTGCTTTGTAAAAATCTTTTTGATCTATTAACTTTTTAAACTTTTCCTGTTCAGAAATGAAATGGTCCCGTTGAGCGTGATCAATCAAACCTAGCTTCCACAAAAGATCGCCGTAGTTAGACTGACTTTTTGGATCACAGTAGCCATTTCCAATAGCCATCCCCTGAAGATTGAAACCATCTTTTTTCGCCTGTTCTCCCATAGAATGAATTTTGTGCCCAATGGCAGGTATGTATTTTCCAGCGTAGCTAACTCCAGTAACGTAAAAAGGAGCTCCGCGATACTCTTTAAAAAGAATAAAAAATTGACGTAAAGCTTCATATAGATCTCGACCAATTTCATTTTGATTGGTTGCATAACCATTGTCTTTATCTGTAAATGAGTACCCAGTTCCAATTGGATTGTCAATGTATAGAAGAGCATATTCTTGATTCCAAGTAAAGTTCCGCAATTGCAATTTTATTTCATTATTTACCTTAACCAGCTCAAGTGGACCATTTTGAATAAAAAGACTTCCAACAAGAGGACTTCCCGGACCACCTGACAACCATAAAATTAATGGAACATTTTTAGTATGCCCATTCTGAAAATAAAAAAACAATTTTAAAAATATTTTAAAAATATATATTTAAGTTTACTTTTGCAGGAAAAAACCAAAAAAATGAATTGGCATTATTTGTTTTGTCAATAGTCAAGTATCCAGAATAACTTTTTAACTTTAAACCAAGTTCAGGCAAAATCACTTGACTAAGGTTTCGACCTTCATTAACTTTTCCATTTTCAATGTATGGAGTCAAGAAAAGTTCTGATTTGCTAGTAGACTCAATTTTAGACACTGCCCAAAATAAGCCACTACAAATTAAAAATATGTAAGTCACAAATATTTTCATTTTTAAGTTTTATTACTGTTTAATTAATAATTTTTAAAAAATTTTTAACGTTTTTATTTTAAAAACAATTAACATTTGTATTTAATTACTGTTTTGTAAATTTGTACAAAAACTATCGTTTTAATTTAATATACTGTTATCACCAAATAGCTACTTTATTAACTGTGTTTAGTGCAACAGTTTTAAATGATTATTTCCAAAAAACTGAAATTTTGTTCTTTAAGTTTATTTTGCGGCTGAAAACTTAAAACAAACTTTAATTTTTTTAGTTTTTTAATATTTTTATTTTATTAATTTAATTTTTAAAATCAAAAGAATTTGTACTATACATGTCAATTGTCAATTGATAAACAATTAATAATTTTGTTTATGACAAAATTTAATCAATTGTGACATTTGTCTTATTGTCAAAAAATCACAATTTAGTTCATTTTTAGCTTGATAACGTTAATATTGTTGACAGCAAAAGGGTACATTCAAGGACGTTTTTTAAACTAAAAATGTATAAAATGATAAGAGTTTTTTTGAATAATGTACAAAAATTGTTCAAAAAGTACATCAAAAATGGAAAAAGAAACTTTTTGTTCAAAGGTTGAAAAAGTTCCAGATTTCTTTGGTTCTTTAAAACCTGAAGATCTGATTCGAGGAGAAACACCGGATAATATTGAAGCCAAATGCTTGGAATTGTGTCAACTGTACATTGGAGGATCGTGGGCTTTGGTTCAGAGTGAGAAGGATTACATAGTGTCGCGAATCACCGGCGGTTTAACTAATCAACTGTATCGAGTAAAACTTGCAAACACCATACCTTTTCATGACACTCGATGCGCAGATGTTGCAGTCAAGCTTTTTCAGTCTAAACTAGTTGAAAATTTTAATAGCAACGAAAATGAACGTCTTAATGATTTCATAATTACGACCATTCTTTCCGCAATGAACATTGGTCCTAAGGTGTATGGAATATTTGCCGAAGGAATGATAATCAAGTTTTATGAGGTATGTTTAACACAAAATTTAAAAAATACAGTTTGTTTTATAAATTTATTTTGTTATTTTTAGAATGAAGAATTTGGCACTAAACACCAAAAAAATGATCTGTTGGTTAAAAAACTTGTCAAAAACCTAGCCGCTTTTCATCACTTGGATGTGCCGATTCGCAAAGATGGACTTAAATCGTGGCTTTCGCAAAATGAAACATGTCTTGAAATTGCTTATCGTGATATGAATGCTCAGTCGTTAATTGAAGAGCTACAGTTACCTCTACTGATGAAGCATGATCCTAGAGAGGAGTTTAAAAAACTGAAAACTTTGATCAAATCGTTGAACTCTCCCACGGTGTTTTGCCATAATGATTTTCGTGGTTGCAACTTTTTGGTAAACAAAGCTGATCAAAACATTGTGCTCATTGACGCTGAGTACTCAGCTTACGGATTACGTGGTCATGACATTGGTGGTTATATTGTCGAATGGGGTTGTGAGCCGTTTGAAATTGAAAAACATGATTTGCCATCGGACGATGTACTGAATTACTTTGTTCAACTCTACATTGACTCTTGTGAAAAACAAAATCCCGGTTACGCCGCTAAACCAGAAATCTCCTTAGCAGTAATTGTAAAAGAAGTTAAAGTGATGTCTTTAGGGAAGTACATGTTTTTTCTGGGAATTTTTCTTAAATCGACCAAAAGCTTTGTGTCGACTGTTGAATTTGACAAAATTGAAAACATGGTGAGTGTCATTGGCTTATTTAAAACTTAAATTTTAAATTATTTTTTCAGAAATACTGCGAATTTTTGTACAGTAAGTATTTTAAAATAAAAAACAGACTAATTAAAGAAAACATTATTTCTGAATAATGACAATGGCACTACAAACTAACGCTTCAAATAACTTATAGTAGCGGCAGGTGATGCCGCTGGGGTAAACACGACGTGTAACATCATCTGTGAA
>JAALOO010000821.1_pt1 | contig 25462 bp, 17 predicted proteins | sample 7257641 | NCBI WGS metagenome assembly JAALOO01 (sample SAMN14085613, study PRJNA598686) | mite metagenome | biome: ENVO:01001000; feature: ENVO:01001002; material: ENVO:01001226; isolation source: single female mite from University of Michigan culture on fish food culture... ...
CTGTGCCGAAAATCTCGCGGGTAACAGTAACTTTGCACCGGGCTGACGCCCGGTGCAGAACAGTTGTGTGACTACAATACATTTGTGCATGTATGTCAGTCTTTCTGCCTCCTGCAACCAACCACTCAAGGTTTTCCGTTTTAGTGGACAAGTCAAAAAGCAGAAGCAGCACAATCAGCAAAAAAATGCTGGTGATGGTTTTTGCTTTAGCTTTTTTCATCTTTTCAGTCTTCAGATGATGAGGATTGCCGCTGCCGAGGCCGAGAGACGGCAAGGCACGCGGGTAGAAGAAGAGGCAGTGAGGGACATTACGGGACAACTAAAACACACTACGCTCTGCTACTGCACTCAAAAAGCAGCACAATCAGCTTTAACTGTTTAAAGACTGAAGAGAGAGAGAGAGAGAGAGAGAGAGAGAGAGAGAGAGAGAGAGAGAGAGAGAGAACAAGAGAAGAAGAAAAGAGCCTTTACCGCCACCACAATTGATAGCCAGTGATTGTGGCAGACAGAGTGGTGTGCTCGCTTTTTTGCACATTAATTTGCCTGTCTGCTTGCCTGTCCTTCTGAGGATTTCCCTGTCGTGTTATTATGAAGACATGATGGCATCATCGCACCAAGCACCAAGCAAAAGATGATGCCTATGCAACACTACGCAAACACACCAGTGCACACACACAGAGACAGACCGACAGATACCACAAAAATAAGAACAGTATCAGTTGAATGGTTCAGTGACTACTACTAGTGTGCTGCTGCCTCTTTCACTTGTGTAAATCACAATTTGCAGCTTTAGAGCACTTGCAGGGGTGGCAATCATGAGAAAGTGGAGATGGCTGCCCTGCTGCTGTCGCCTTAAACTTAAACTGAATCGCAACAACGGCAGCAGCAGGCGATTTAATGGACGTCAACATCGTAAGACTGAGAAAAATGGTAAAGAGCACAAAGACGACAACGACGACAAGGCCACTAATGTTCGGGCCTAAAGTCTAGTCAGGCAGCAGCAGCAGCAGCAGCCTCAGCGTCAGCACGTCCAATCAAGCAGACGCGGCAATTCTCGACCAGTCAAATAAAGTGCAGCAGAGCAAACTTTGCAGCCTAGCCTAACTTCTCTTTTCTCTCTAACAATCTTGGTGGCCATTATTGGCCGTGCATTCTTTTTGCTCCCGCGCTACCATCTTGCAACTTTTCATTTTTTGCCCTTTCCATTTTTCGTTTTTTTCAGTGAGGCTAATTAAATTGCCTGACGATGCATCGGCGACGGCGACGGCGGAAAAGAAAACGGAACTCCGCCGGATTCCGGCAGGCAAACACAGAACGAAGGGGCAACAGAAGGAAAAAGAAAAAAGAAAGTGAGAGAGAGAGAGCAGAACAAGGCTGCAAATCAACTTTTACAACAGTGGAGCCTGTACCAATCGACGACCATGTTAGGGCGCCAATGTTGGCCATTTTGCATTTTAATTTGCCACCGAGTGAACGAATTCGTACGACAAGCTACCAGGGAAAGAAAAAGAAAAGAAGGGAAAAAAAGAAAGAGAGAGAGAGGAAGCTAATATAAAAGTCTTGACAGGGCGCACTGAACACACACACACATTTATTTTAGTTGTTACTTACTGCACTAAAAGTTGTCCAAGCAGAAGAAAGAAGGCTTGTGCAGTTCGGTCTTTAGCCTAGTTGGTTCAAGGCGATTTGGGCTATTTTACTGCTGCTGCTGCTGCCAGTCTGCCCCGTTGGCCCTGCTAACTCCTCCTGTCTGCTTGCTCAGAACACACAAACACACACACACACATTGGCCCATTGGTCCTCTGTGCATTAAACTGTCATTTGCCAAGTGTCCAAATTCATTAGCGATACGAGGGCAACTTTTCCGCCATAAAATTCTCAATCATAAAGTTTTGCCTGAGCTAAGCAACTATCCTTCCTGCTGGTAGTGAGTTCTAATTCTAACTTTACTACTAGCACTGGCCACTCCAGTGGCAAGTTTGACAGTCTAAGCTGGAGCAAGTTCTGGCCAAGTTTAGTCCGGCCAGTAGTTAGCTAGGAAGCACACTGACACACGGCCCCGGTGTTTCGTTGTGCCGACCAGTGCGGCAATTTATTTGCCGTAAATCTTTTGTCGCTGTTGTTGCTGTTGCTGTTTCATCTAGTGAACTGTCCAGCCAGTCAGCAGACAGTTATTAAGGCAAGGGAAGAAAGAAATAGAGAGAGAGGGCAAAAAGCACCGTCCAGACACAATCGAGTGCACTTTATCGCCTGCACAGCTTGGGGGCTCATTTCACAGAGCAGCATCAGCAACATCAGCAGCAGCAGCTTTGTCGATCCACTCTCGCTGATGACTGATTTTGTTGGTTGCTTGTTTGTGTTTGCTTTTCTTCCTTTCTTCCCTTCACTTTTCTTTGGGTTGACGGGTGGTGGTGGTGGTGGCGGTGGTGGTGGTACTTCGATGGCGAAGTTTCAATTACCCAAATAAGGCGTAGATAAGACGTTCACAGGGCGCACACACACTTTCACGTTCACATACACACACAGTCAAAGTGGTGCTATCAAAATCTCCGCTAGTGTGTGTGTGTTTCACGCCATCAAGGAGAAAGGCAGACAAGAAAGAGAAAAACAGATAATCACACACTGCGTGGGGTAATAATCGAGAGACAAAATTGCAATCATTCTAAACTGATTGAACTGAAGGAGAGGCTGACTGACTAAGAAGGTGATGACCAGACGAGGGTGAGACACTTGGAGTCTGCCAAAACAAATCAGCTCACCAGATTTTTTCATTGATAACCAAGCAATCACAATCATACGCATAACCAGCAAACGGAAAGGTATTGTTTGGTTTCTTTAAAAACATTAAATTGGCGAAAATGTAAACACAAAGTATTCTGTCTGAATGATAACAAATAATGCTTCCATCTCTGCTACTATCAGCCATTTCACATCAGGGGTTCACTTTCTCTCTACATCTCACCTACCCCACGATGAAAGATTAAAAATAATGAGCAAACCACTGAGACCGTACCGGAGACTAAGAGAAAAATGTAGCTCCACGTGATATTTTTTTTGTGGCTATAAAATGGAAAAGATGATAAGGCAAAAGTTTGCCTATTGATTATTTCAGCTAGTGATTGCATTTTGAATAGCAGAAGCAGTAGCAACATTGATGTTGCTGCTGCTGTTGTCAGTAATTTTGAGCTGATTGAAAGACTGGTAGCTCAGACAGTGCTTAGACTGCTGCTGCTGCTGCTTTTCACCTTATCAAGGCAGCGTTCCCTCTCTTTTTCTGCATCACCGACAAAATATCCTCGTTTCATTCATTCAACTTGCAGTCTTTCTTTCTTTTCCTGCCCAAGTTTACCTTCCCGTTTGAGTGAATCGAAAAAATCATAGTCAGTTGACTGTTGTTGTTCATTCACCGAGAATCTGGTCTGCTTGAAAAGACACACACACACACACACAGACGCCGACACAAACAGACGCATTGAAAGGGAGCAAATCACCGCACAATGCACGGTAAATTGGCTCTACTGAGAAGTCTGAATAGCCGATCGGCGGGCGTAAGGCTGCCGTCGCCGTCGCTGTGGCCGAACACGGCCAGCAAATTAGCGCATCGATGTCGACATCCATTTCTCGGCTCAGTGGTCAGCAATGGCAGCCACCACCACCAAAACCATCGATCGATTTGCACTGCCGCCGTGATGGCTCAACAACAGAAGCAGCAGCAGAAAGAGGAGAAACCACTGCAGCACACTGCCTTCAGCCACCGACACATTGGCCCACGGGAAGAGGAGAAAGCGGAGATGCTTAAGAAAATCGGCTTTAAGGTAAGTCTTTTTCTTTTTCTTTCTCTTTCTCTGTACTCTACTTTAACATTATTGGCGATCAGTGCTCAGAAGATTAGTGTTCGCCAAGAAGGAGCATTATGGCGGTAATGATGATAGTGATGTACTGTAAAGAGGAAAGAAGGAAATTCAATTGAGTAGAAGTAATTGAAATACCCATTTTGTTTGCTTTTGTTGCTTGTTTGTCCTCTGCGTTTGAGCAGTCCGTTTCCGAGCTGATCGAAGCGACAGTGCCCGCATCGATTCGCCTGGCGAAAGACATCAGACTGGACGAGCCGGCGACGGAGGTGGAAATCCTCAAGCGACTGCAGGACATTGCCCAGCTGAACTCTGTCAAGTGGCGCAGCTACATCGGCATGGGCTACTACAACTGCGTCACGCCGACGGCCATCCTCCGAAACATCTTCGAGAACCCCGGCTGGACGACGGCCTATACGCCCTACCAGGCGGAGATCGCCCAAGGTCGCCTCGAGTCGCTGCTCAACTTTCAGACGATGGTCGTCGAGCTGACCGCCCTGGACATTGCCAACGCCAGCCTGCTGGACGAGGGCACCGCCGCCGCAGAGGCGATGCAGATGGTCTACCGCCATCACCGCGAGAAGCGCTCCAAGTTTCTCATCTCCAACAACGCCCACCCGCAGACGATGGCCATCGTGCGGACGCGCGCGGAGGCGCTGGGCATTACCCTGGACGTCTTTGACGGCGCCAAGGAGGTCTTTGACGGCGTGAAGCCGCTCAGCGAGCAATTTGACCTGTCGGAGTACTGCGGCGTGCTGGTCCACTACCCCGACACCAACGGCAATGTCGACAATCTGGAGGCGATCGTGCGGGAGGCGAGGGAGAAGGAGGCGATCGTCATCGCCGCCACCGATCTGCTCGCGCTGACGATGGTGAAGGCGCCCGGCGAGTACGGGCCCGGCTGCGACATTGCCATCGGCACGGCGCAGCGCTTCGGCATTCCACTCAACTACGGCGGACCGCATGCCGCCTTCCTCGCCTGCCGCGCCTACCTCACCCGACTCATTCCCGGCCGGGTGGTCGGCCTGACAAAGGACGCCCACGGCAATCAGGCCCTCCGGCTGGCGCTGCAGACCCGCGAGCAGCACATTCGCCGCGACAAGGCCACCTCGAACATCTGCACGGCGCAGGCGCTGCTCGCCAACATGAGCGCCATGTTCGCCATCTACCACGGCCCGAAGGGGCTGAAGGCCATCGCCGAGGACATTCACAAGAAGACGATGCACCTGGCGAGGCGCATCGAGGAGACCGGCGTCAACCGGGTGCTCACCTACAATCCCTTTGACACGCTCAAAATCGAGGTGCCCATCGTCAAGCGGACGCGGGCCCGGGCGGAGGCGCAGCGCATCAACCTGCGCTACTACCCGGACAGCAACTACGTCGGCATCTCCCTCGACGAGACCGTCACCGACCAGGACATTGCCGACCTCCTCTGGGTCCTTGAGGGTGAGAAGCCGGAAAAGGTGGTGTACAACCAGGCCTGGACGGAGAGCAGTCCGCTGGTGAGTGGGCCGATGGCCCGCCGGTCGCCCTTCCTTGTGCACCCTCTCTTCAACAAGTACCACAGTGAGACGAATCTGATTCGGTACATGAAAAAGCTGGAGAACAAGGACATCTCGCTGGTCCACTCGATGATTCCTCTGGTGAGTTGAGCTCTGTTTTTTAATCTCGTTCTGCTACTAAGATGTCTTTAAATGCTCCAAAGGGCTCGTGCACGATGAAGCTGAACGCCACCACTGAGATGATCCCCTGCTCCTGGCCGCACTTTGCCTCCATTCACCCCTACCAGCCACCGTCGCAGACCAAGGGCTACCAGCTGCTGATCAACGAGCTGGAGCACGACCTGTGCACGTTGACGGGCTACGACAACGTCTCCTTTCAGCCCAACTCCGGCGCCCAGGGCGAGTACGCCGGCCTGCGCGTCATCGGCGCCTACCTCCAGTCAATGGGCGAGGGACACCGAAACGTAAGTGGACTCAAATTGGGTGACAAAAATACACAATTGCTGTTTTGTTATTCTTCGTGTTATTTTATGCACCTTTTTTCCTGTTTAGATTTGCCTCATTCCAGTGTCGGCTCACGGCACTAATCCGGCCAGTGCACACATGGCCGGCATGAAGGTGGAGCCCGTCTTTGTGCTCAAGGACGGCAGCATTGATAAGGCTCATCTAAAAGCAAAGGTTTGTTTGTTTGTTTTGCTAAAAAGTAGAAACGGCGGTTTTTTTAACAACATCAAAACACCAAACTGCTTACCACTTTGCCCCATTTTTCTTGCACAGATGGACAAGTTCCGAGACCAGATTGCCTGTCTGATGGTCACCTACCCCTCCACTTTTGGCGTCTTTGATGAGAACATCCGCGAAATCTGCGACATGATTCACTCGTGCGGCAGCGCCCAGGTGTACCTGGACGGCGCCAACATGAACGCCCAGGTGGGCATCTGTCGACCGGGCGACTACGGCAGCGACGTCTCCCACCTCAACCTCCACAAAACTTTCTGCATTCCACACGGCGGCGGCGGACCGGGCATGGGACCGATTGCCGTCAAAAAGCACCGTAAGTGGCCCGTGACAGATAGTTCTCTCTTTCCGCTCGCTTTAACATTTTTATTCTTCTCTTTTTTATAATTTTTTTCCTCATTTCCTTTCTTTCCTTTTCTTTTTTCTCTACTATTTGGGTTGTCTGTTTATCCTTTGTACTGTTTGCTGCAATCATCATCATCACCCTTACTTCTACTACAACAACAACAACAACTCCAGTGTCCAAGTTTCTGCCCTCTCACCCGATTGTTGCCGAAGACGTTAGTCGAGTGCCAAAGAGTTTCGGCACTGTCTCCGCCGCCCCCTGGGGCTCTGCGGCCATTCTGCCGATCAGCTGGGCGTACATCAAACTAATGGGCGCCCGCGGCCTGCGCCACTCCTCGGAGATCGCCATCCTCAATGCAAACTACATGGCGGCGGTGCTGCGAGACCACTACAAGGTACTGTACGCCGGCAAAAACGGCACCGTCGCCCACGAGTTCATCCTCGACACGCGCGACCTGAAGAAGACCTCCGGCGTGGAGGCGATGGACATTGCGAAGCGCCTGCAGGACTACGGCTTCCACGCCCCAACTGTCTCCTTTCCGGTGGCCAACACGCTGATGATCGAGCCGACCGAGTCGGAGGACAAGGGCGAGCTGGACCGCTTCTGTCACGCCATGCTCTCCATCCGCCGGGAGATAGCCGACATCGAGCGGGGCGTCTACGAGCGGGAGAACAATCCGCTGAAGAATGCGCCCCACACGCAGCGAGTCGTCACCAGCAGTGACTACAGCCTCCCCTATGCTCGTGAGCTAGCGGGCTTTCCCGCCCCGTACATCACCCCCGAGTCGAAGACCTGGCCAACGGTGGGGCGCATCGATGACGCCTACGGGGATAAGCACCTCTTCTGCACTTGTCCTCCAGTCGATGAGACGTTCACCTTCTAGAATGTCAGACACGCATGATGACCAAGTTTAAATCATGTCAGTTTATCAGTACACTGATGACAATACTTTCTTCTGTAAACACTCTCATTTCATTTAAACAGGCAACTTTTAACGCTGCAAAAAAACTAATTTTAAATTAAAGTTGGTTTTAATTAAAATTTTTTACTTTTATTGCTTGCTGTGTTAACTCAAGTGTAAACGTATTTGTTTTTGCTAAATATATAGGGAATTGATTTTAATGGTTAATTTGGGTTTTGCTTCAACCAATCAACCAGTAATTATGATTAACTGTTTTTTCTGATTAAAAACAATTGGGACCGTTATTAGCAAACAATTGCTCTACCAGATAAAAACAAATGAAAAAAACTTTTCATTACTTTGTTTGCCAAAAACTCTTAATTTTAACCTTTTCCAAAAACGCACATACGCAGCTGTTTTTCTCCCGTTCATATGGAGCAGTTTTTAGCTTAGAAATTGCCCAGAGTTAGGCCAGCTAAATCTAGTCCCGAGCCAGTAATGTCGGCAGGATAATTACCGATGCTTAGCGCAGTGCTCACTCACAACACTGAAGCACGCAATGGTAATTGTCCGGCACGCAATCAGTGCACGGCAATCGGTGCTCGGCGGAGGGCTCTTCCAGCCAACGCAACCAGCCACACACTAAATGGCTCATTTGCCAAACGACAGACAGGCAGACAGACGGACAGACTCGTCTGCCTTGGCAGATGAAAATGCAAATTAGACGGTCGATAAATGAGGCGATACTAAACGATGATAATAATAATAAAACCGTAAAGAGGCACAAAAAAGCATGTTCTCTAAACTGAACTGCAACTTTTGCAGCTTTTACAACACACAAACAGACAAATGAACTTAACAATAACTGTAACTTCTAATTTAAAACTTTTTCATTCTGATTTTGAAAAACACTTTTTGCTGCCATTGCGCTCAATAGTGCGCCACCTTTGGTTTTCCAAGCTAAACTCAAAAAATTTTGAAGTGATAAACGAAAAAGTTTGTTTATTGTAAATTGTTAATGTCAGTGAGTAAAGTTGAGTGGTTACAAAAGTTGAAGTTCAGTGAAAAAAGTTGAAAAAAAAGTTGAAAATGATAAATGTAAAGTGAACAGTGGAAAAAAGTTGTACGGTTGGAATGAAATGAAAAACAAAATTTGCCTACTTCTTGGCTTTCTTGGCAAAGTACGGACTGGCGGTGTACTCCTGAGAGGGCAACACACGAGTGGGAAAGTAATTGCGACGATCTCGCTGACCTTCTTGTGTTGAGTAAATGTAGCTAGATGATTCATACTGACTGCCATTGTCAACTTGGCTTGCTTCAGAGGGAATACTCGGCACTTTGTCAGAAGAAATGTCACTAGCAATGTTGACTTCGCTTTTCACCGATATCACTTCATTGGTGTTGTCGCTTTCGTACTCATCAGTAATAGAAATGGTGTCATTCAGAATGGACATGAGCTCGTGATCGGTCAGGTTGATGGAGCTGACAGTACTTGAAAAGGGGTTCACAATTGAGCTTGATGAGCTGGCTAAACCAATTTGCTGTTCATCCTTTGATGATGAAAGTCGCAGCTGATTGTTCTTGCAAATGAGAGTCTGCTGCACTGAGTTGAGTTGCCGCATTGATTTAGAATAAACAGTGGTGCTGAAACTCACTGCTAGCTTGGCCTCAACGTCAAGGCCAACAAAAGACTCAGAGACAAACATGGCTTGAATAGTGTGACGCTGATGATTTCCGTAGGTGTAGTGAAAGATGAACTGATTGGTTTTCGAAAGATTAACAAACTCCTCATTTTGAGCAGTGGTCATTTCGTTGACAAAATTCAAGAACTCTGAAGTGTCTTCTCGCTTGATCTGAGCAACATTTGACGGGTCAATTTTGGTCTTTTTAGGAGTTGACTTGGGAATTGAAATTTTCTGTTTTTTTTTGCCTTTAGTCATCTGAGAGCTCATTTCAAACAGAGCCTCAAACTCTGGAGACTCAGCCAATGATGTTTTTGACTGTGGTGAATCATTGACATAGGTAAACTTCGTCTGAACAACGATAATGTTTTTGAGAATGGCGCCACACGATTGCAGAACTTCATCGTTAGTTCGCTCAATCGAAAGTAGATGATTGCATTCTTGGCATCCAACAACTAAAATGCAAGAATGTTTTTTCGGATTAAGAAATGGTTTAGAAGAGTTTTCTTGTTTGATAGACAAGTCGAGACGAACTTGAGACAAAGATTGAATTGATTGATTGGCCAAAAACTTGAAATCGCATGAAAGATCAACTTTGGTCAAACTCAAATCGTAATTTGGCAACGATTTTATCTACACAAAAAAGTTTGTTAAAAGATGCGAGTAAACACAAGCAACGGTTTCTTACCTCCTCTTGTAAGTACGATCCAAATGGTGGATTTCGATGAAGGCAAAACTCAATGTTACGAGGATTTTCGTCCATAATTTTCTCGAATGAATCGTACCCTTTTTCCACTAGAGTGCGACTTAGCACTGGCCCAATTTTGGAAAGTTGCTTTGAAACAAACTTTGAATCGTGCCAAAGTCGAGCGCGGAAAGATTTTGACAACAAAACTGCAGATGCAATCGTTTCAAAGTGCATCTCTTGACAGGAAAATTTTTTAGCTAAATTTGAAAACTTCGGCAAGCTAAACAAATACAAACAAACTTCAACAAAGCACTTGGTAATTCGCTGGCCACGGCGAACCAGATTAGACGAATCTTGAGTTAAAGTGCTATCAATTTGAATGGACTCAAATGTAGCCTGAAAAGAATAGTATTATAAATACATTTGAAAACTATTAATTACATTTACCTGAAGAAGACAATTAATTTTCATCGAACTGTTTTTTATCTTGTCTTTTGACTTGAAACGCAGATTTTTGCTGTACTCGTTGAGGAACTTTTTTTCTGACACACGAAGGATGATATCACTTGACAGCTCTTGGCACTCACTCAGTTTTTCTAGAAACATTTTTAAATTGAAACCCTCCTTGAGCATTTTGAGGAGCAATTCGGTTGACTTGATTGAAATTCCATATCGAGTAACTATGCGAGCGAGGTGAGTGGGCTCAAATGAGTTACTTTCCGGCTTCATATTGATGAGACTCAAATTAGCCAACTTGTTGATGTTCTCGTGAGACCAGTTGAAAATGAATGGAAGTGATCCTTCGATGTCTCCCTTGGCTATTGAGCTACCGTAGTAAGAAGGATTGGAAACAATTCGAATGTACATGAATGTAGAGCAGATCCAGTCGACGGTCGTCTCGATGCTTGTCACAGTGCGGAGAACAATTTCTATCATTAGTTGCTCAATTAAGGTTAACGGCAAGACACTTTCAATTGCTTTATCAGAGTTCAGAAGCGTGTCGTAGAAGTTCTTCTTGCTTGTCTCCGTCATTATGACTGCTTTTGCAGTGACGTCAAACTGAGGGCGTCCAGCACGACCTAAAAAGATCAAATTAAATCGAATTAGCACAATCAAAATGAGAATAAATGTATTGCTTTTACCAATCATTTGCAAAACTTGAGCAGAATCGTACTCAATTGTCTTTCCAGCCAAGTACTGCACAGTATTCTTGATAATGACCATATGAGCGGGCAAATTGACTCCCATTGCCAATGACGAAGTTGAAACCAAAACTGGAATGAGGGACTTGGCAAACAATTTTTCCAGCAAACGACGCTCGGCAGAATCCATGCCCGAGTGATAGAAGCCAACACCAGAGGCCAAACACGTCTTCAGATCAACGTTTTTAAAATAATTTTCGTTGTCGTAAATGAAACCACTTGAAATATCAAAATTAGCATTAATGAGCTTAGAAACTTCGTTGAAGTACTCATCACGATGGCTGTCGCTGAAAAAGTAGGTTTCATTTGAAGCCGCCAAAATTTTGGCTGTAAACTCAACAGATTTTCGAGTTGAAGAGAACACAATTACAGGTTTGGAGTCCGAATGAGCACGAATGATGGCCTCCACTTTATAGGACAGTTGAATGTCGAAACGGTACTCCGAAGCTCGAGCTGATGGGTTAGGGTCATAACCCAAAACGATTTTTTCAAGCTTGACAGGTCGCAAATCTTGGGAAATTGTCACGCCTATTCCGTTTGAGCTGTCAAGCCAAGCAACAACGTCACTGACGTTAGGAACAGTGGCAGAAATAGCAATAAATCTCAGTGGCGACAAGCACAACTCTGAAATGTGAAACAATTCGTTAACAACTGAAAAACAAAACGTTTACATCATTACGTGATAAAGAACTGTGTTTAGAGCGTAAAGCCTTGATTCGCGTAATGGTCGCTTCGAGGACATCTCCTAAAAGTTAAAATTGAAAAATGATAAAAAACATTAGAAAAAACAAAACAACAAGTTACCTCGCTGTTGATCCGAAAGCATGTGAACTTCGTCAATCAAGATTAACTTGAGAACTTGCAAAAGCCCTCGACTTCGGGGATCAGTTCGAATGACGTGATCAAACTTCTCGGGAGTTGCGAGTATGATGTTTATATTAGCGTAAGAGGTGACTTGGACAGAATTGTAGTCGTCAAACTCGGTGTCACCGGTTAAAGCGAAACATTTTAATCCAAACGAGGAAAACTTTTTGTGCCAATCATTGCATTTTTCTTCAACAATCGCTTTAAGAGGAGCTAAATAGAGAATGTGCAGGTCTTTGAAAGAGGTTTGCGCAGATAGACCACAGTCCATTTTCATTAGTTCGCGAACAATTGCCATTTCAAGCAAAACTGTTTTGCCAGAGCCAGTGGGAGCGCAAACAGCTATAAAAAGTAAACCACAGTTTTAATAGTGAGATACGCCACTCTAAATAGAGTGGGAGAACAATGCTTGCAAGTTCCAAAATCACAGAGGTTCTAAAACCTAACAAAAGTTAAAAGTCACAATAAAGTAGTACTTACCCAAACTCTTATCCTCATGAATCAACAAATCAAAAAGTTTCGTTTGAATTTCATTGAAGTACTCAAAATTAGAAGAGAACACCGGTCGAAAAATGGCTGGCAAACTGTCGACTGAGAAACGGTAGCTACCAGAGTTGGGCGACGATGCCTGAGTAGTGGTGGCCTCCTGGCCATCGCCAACAAAAGACATTCTTAAACTTGGCAGCAGTGTCAGATGAGTAATTAAACTTGACAAAAGTAAAGATAGTTATCAGAAATGTCAAGGACGCGTCGGCGTCGGCGAGAGAAATAGAACTGAGCGAGCTGACAGAAATCGGTTTCGGGTTCTATTTTGTCAGCGACGGCAACTGAAGCAGAGACAGCGGCGAGCGCGCCTGCGCATCACAACACCGAGCGAGCGAGCGATTAGCCAATCAGATCAACCCAAATCTTTCTGGTTCTCTCTGGACTCACACGCTGCTTCACAGAAAGCAAAATTGATGAGAAGAGAAGAGCATCCAAAATAAACGTTACAAAAAAACACTTTCACAATAAAACAGCCGGTTTTTGCATGTTTTGTCGTTTACTTGAAAGTAGTTTTGCGCAATTTTAATAGGCTTACAGTTTACTTTTCAAACACAATTAACAACACGTTTTAATTGACAAACTTATCTTTTTGTTACAAACTAGACAATTAGAAAATGCATGTTTTTTAAATGCTTAGTTTTGATAAAGTTATCAGTTTGAGCTAATTGACAAACTAGTTTAACTAATCAGTTTCAGTTTTTTAACTAAAACATAAAGTTTTTGTTTGCTGTTTTGTCAATCAATTGTTGTGTTTGTTTGTTTACAGCAACTTTGCTAATTGCCATTACTTGGTTATTGACATGAAATAACATTGTTTTTAAGTTGCCTGAAAACTAACCCAAAAACTTTGTTTGAACATTAAGTCATTGTCTTGAAAGGAATTTTGCTTTATTCAGTGCAATTTTTGTAGATACAAAGTTCAAGTGGTAGTGCTGTTGACAAATTCAAAGTTTCCGTTGTTTGTCGATATAAAAACCCGCTGAATAAACCGCTTTGGCAACTTAAAGCTAATTGTGTGCAGTTATGTTTAGCTGTTTGTGTAACCATAAACAAACGAATCGTTTCAGCTTTTGCATTATATAAAAACAAAACTAGCAAGTTTTAGTTTAAAAACATAGTTTCATTTCAATCAAATTAACCGTGTTTAACACTCTGAACATCTTTCTTCTGCTAAAAAATAATAATTTTGTATTGTTTATTGTTGTTTATTGCCAAAGCAGACTATGTAAACAAGTGTTATTACACTTTTCCGGAAACCCAGTAATGAGAAAAAAATGTATTAAAGAAAGTTTCAGTTTTTGATGCAGTTTGCGGTTGACTGTCATTACTTATCAAATAAATTTTCATTTGCTGTCATTTGCTTTGATGGTAGGTCAACCGCCAATTGCCAATTTCCGTTTGTGTTATTCATTTACTTTGTGAGTTTTTCTACATAAAACAGATGCATTGCAATAAGTTTTTGTCATAATGTTGTTTTGCCACTAAATTCTTGCACCGATTATATAAACCAGAACCTGACACAATGATTTTTATACAAACTGACCAGACTCACTTTGTGCGATAAAATTTTTTCTGTGTACATTATAAAATATTAAACCAATTTTTGTCAGTTCTCTGTTTCTATGTTCACCACTAAAGTGCATATGACTGCATTACATCAGTTGTCGTTTTTGTTACTACCAGTCAACGTGTTTGTCTTTTCCAATCATTGTGTTGTCTTCATCGGTTGATAAAGTGCAGTTGATGTTTATCTCTTGCCACTGTAAATATCATTAACGTCAATACATTCACTAATTGGTCAATTAATCAACAACAACACAAGCAAAGCAAATTTTTTGTAGCGGTTTTGTGAACAGAGAACAGCTGTTATTTATGTTGCTTTCTTCAGTGACGGTTGATTACTAGAATAACACATCAATGCGTTTTCCACTCTTTCTTTCATGTGCCAAAAATAACAATGAGAAAGATGAATGCCCTCTTGTGTGTGGCAAACAGCTACTTTACTTTAAAGTAAATGCAAGTTCAGTCAGTTTACTACAACTACAAACTTATCAAGAAGAGGACTGAACATTTTGTATTTGCCAAACAAAGTTTTTTGGTGTAGGCTTAAAGTGTCGCCGTATCATTACGTTTGCAAACACCATATCTTACGCAGGGTGAACTTACTTTTCTTAACTCATTTTTTCTTTGCAAAAAAGACAAAAACGAACACACACACACACAAAATGGCATTTTATTTTTAACCCAACCAAATGATCACCATCCAGTGAAGCAGGCGGCAGAACAGCAAATATTTGAACCAAGTCAAGTAAAGTGTACAGTCGATCAGCCAAAGTTTCTATTCTGCGCCACTCTTGTTGGTACTGTTCTAAATTTAAATATCCCACAAATCGTCTATTCAAGCGAAGACTATTGTCGCTACCGACTTACTACTGCAACTACCACCACTACTACTACTGTTCTGCATCGACACGGCAAAAACAGAATCTTCCATCGGCCACTTTTATTGGCCGTATTGCAACATCCTCTGTTTCCTCCTTTTCACCCAAGCACACACACACACACCCATCGATGGTGGGTGATTGTTTGTTTGTATTGTTGTAGCTCTCAGTGCCTTTCTTGGTGTTTCCCTTTCTCCCTTCGCGGTTTCCCTCACTGTTGGCAGTGGCACTGCTGCTGATTTGCAACAGTCAAGTGGTTCAGTTTTTGATGCTGATGCTGAGGTTGCTGTTGCAGCTGTTGTGTTGCAGTTTACTAGTGTGGCACCAAAAGTACCAATTCGGTGGTGGTAGTGGTGGTGGTGGCAGTAAAGAAAGAAAAAGTGTACGGAACAGCCATCACAGGCTGCAACACTGAAGACACTGAGTCAACAGTGCGCTCACACGCGCTTGCACGCAATTGTCATTGGATGTGCTCTCACTTGACACCAGTAGCGGCCAAACACTGCATCGACGGTCATTTTCAGTGCCAGTGTTCCCAGTTTTTTCTAATTAACCCCTTTCGTTTGCTCCTTAATTTGACTGCAAAGCAGAGCAAAAATGTTTGTCGTTTTATGACAAAGCAGTTAACACTGTCGCACATCATCGTCTGCTTGTTGAAAACATAATGCAGAGGAAACAGACGATGCAAACACGCACGCACACACACACACACACCCGCAAAAGTTTGACACTTGACGGAGTTTTACTCGGCGTCGGCACTGTGTGTGTTTGCCACTGTGTGCATTGTGGTACCACGGCGATACTGAACAACACTAGACTTAACAAAATGAATCGCAACTACAACGTCATCAGCGATTGAATGCTTTACCGTTTTTTCTTTGTTCAAGAAAAATTTTATAAACGAACTCTATGTTGCGGAACTTTTTCCAAACTTTTATTTGAAAGTTTTTGTGTTTTTGTCAGTTTTGTTGCCAACAAGACCCCAAGAATAAATATTTTTAATAAGCTCATATGTAAACGTCATATTTTCTTTTTGTTTACATAGATGTTTTGATTAAAATAGAACTTTTCCAGACAGTATTAATTCAGCATGTCTGCGCGCGTCATTGTTGATGCAACACGCTCTTGATTATCATCATCAACGCTAATGAACATGTCAATTTAACACCTTTTGTTGTTGCTATTGCCAATAGATTTAATTAGTCAGTAAGCATCGTTATTCTCTCTTCATTGTTCGCCTCACGTAGGCGCTAATTGTTAGAGCACATTTTAATCTCTCATTATCACACGTTTATCGACACACACACCAGCGCTGTATTGTTTCTCTGTTTTCTGTGCTGTACATCATCAGTTTGATTTTATTGTTTTGCCTGTTTCTATTTCAACATCGAGACTACAGTTGATTGAGATTTAAGCTGGAACGATCGGAATGACTCTGCTGTACAGTAGTAACAGTCTTCTATAACCCCTCGTCTAATTAGCAACAACATCGGCATCAGTGTGTGTGTGTGTGTGTGTGTGTCTGTTTGCCCAGTAATTAGCACTTTAATTCTGTCTGTCGCCACTGTTTTACACACAAACACACACTAACTCACACACAGTCTGCACCGTCATCAAGCAACTGTAAACGCATTCTGCCAGAAAGTGCAGCTGAGAAAACACCGTGTTGTGATCCTTTTCCAGCCTTCTTGATTAGCATTTTTAGATGAGCAGCATTTTGTCGACAAGCACACACACATAGTATACTGGCAAGCATATATTTATTAATCCTCTTCTGTCAAAAGTAATCTGCGCCTCCAAGTAGTAGTCACCGCTAGACTGACATGATCCTCCATTTAATCGGCGCACTAAATCAATACCGACTTTTACCCTTTACCAGCGATCAGTGGTGATCCTCCGCCATGCCAACGCCAGTGCCAGTACCAAGTTATCAGCGCACCAGTGTCTTAAATGAAAAAGGCAAATAATGCAATCATTTAGCTGTCAACGAGATGGGTAAACAATTCTTTTTCTGATTGTGTGCTTAGAGGACTGGGACAAATTTGAAAAAAAGTAAACACATGCAAATGTTTTGACAAGTGCCAACTAACCTTGTGCTATTTTTTTTGTTTTCTTTGTATTTAGTCAAATTTTGACCTGTAGATAACGCCAAATACTTTGACGTCATCGACTTCTAGACTTGTGTTGGAGAAGCTGCTACTTCCAAAGGCTGCCTCATTTCTACATAATGTCATTAACGGAAATTGGCATTGTCCCGTCGTGGCCAGCCACTGGTGATGATCGCTTCACTTGGCACCCGTGTGGCCTGTCTTCAGAAAAAGTTCGTTTTACCTAATGACGTGCTGCTTGTGATTACCCTTTTGATTGACATTTGTCATCTAACTCTGATCCTCTGTTTATTTGCTCTGCATTCCGGTCCCCTTCCTCAACTGACGCAATCTGCCCATATTTGGCATGGCATTCACTTGGCAGATTGAGCAGTTCTTCACGCAGCACATGCCACTGGAGCAGGTGCCATATCGGGACTCTGAAGGTGCCCAGTACTGGGATCAGCTGTTCCACCAGCAGTACCCAAAACAGGACATCGGACTGAGCTACTGCTCCAGTGTGCCGCCGGAATGTCACCAGCTGTACCAGCTCATTCTGGAGGACCGAAACCGACATGCACTGGAAATCGGACGCATTGAGCCAGTCACGGAGAACGACTTGGTCAGTGGTTTTTCTTCTTTTTCGCCCCTTCAGCACTAGACTTAATGACTCAATTCTGTTTGCCCATTTTTTCCTTTCTCTTTCTCCTTCTTTTGGCTACTTTTGCTCATAAAAAGACCTGTGCTCGGTGTGGTCTGGTCATTGGCAAGTCCGCTCTTGCCATCGTCGCCCAGGTTGCGGCACCACCACCATCACAAACTAAATCTGATCACCTGCCCAGTGGTGGTAGTGTTCACCTTGAGCGAGCCCTCTCTGACGCGAGCAATCCACCTAGTCAGCAGACGACCTCCTCCTCGATCTCCTCCTCTTCCCTGGCCTCCTCCCCGCCGGCCACCTCCTCCTGGGCCACCTCCTCCTCCCTCCACTGGTCCGCCTCCAGTTCTCCCGTGGAGGCATTCCATCCTGACTGCTTTCGATGCCGAACCTGTCAGGAGCCACTGGCCTACCACATTTACTGTTCACTGCATAGGCAAATCTTCTGCGAACGACACTACCTGGAGAAGATTCGCCCCAGATGCGCAGCTTGTGATGAGGTAAGTGAACATCGATATTTTATTTCATATTTTTTATGCACACAAATCTCCCAGCTGTCATGGCAAATTAAATGAAAGCATTTTTGTATGCAAGTTTTTTTACGCGCGTTCACTAGGTTTTTAGTTAGTCCAATAGGTGGCAGCAGGTTCCATTTAATGAATACAAAAATGTTTATTTTGGTTTACTTATGCTACATTTCGCATTTAAAAATCATTAAACACAAAAATGTATTTAATTGTTATTTGATTATTTTATGTACAGTACTTTTAGTTTGTAGTTTGAACTACAAACTATTTTTAAAAACTAAAATAGAAAAAATGTTAAAATGTGTTTTTTGGTTTATTTTTACAATTGTCTTTTATATGTGTCAATGTCGCTCTCTTAAGTCAGTTTATTGTTAAAATTGATTGTAACTATTTTTATATTGTCAAAAACAAAAAAATATTTTATACAAAATGTTAAAACAAAAATAAAAATAAGTAGTCAAAACAAAACTACTAAGCTAATTTAATTAATATTATTGTTAGCGACTTTTGTCTAAATCAAATTGAGTTATTTTTTAGTTTTGATTAATTATTTTTTAGAAGTTAGCAAAACATTTTACATTGAAACTGTCCACTTTATAACAAACTGACAGTTTACTGAATGCATAAATTTGTTTATTAAAATAGTTTGTATTTTTCTTAATTAATGAGATTTTTATAAGCATGTTTTAAATTTCACTCACGCGCAAAAAGCAGGTGTTGACTAAAAAAAATCAAATTCACAAACACAAACACAAACACTGTTTTTTATTCAAATTGACTTTTGTGCGCTCATTTTGAAATCTCGGCATCACCTGCGCTGTTATATATTTAATTAAGTTTTTTAAACTTTTATTATTAAATGTTTTTATAAAAAATTTTCTATAACATAAACAAAACTTTTGTTGTTAAAACTTAAAAAATAAACTTTTGAACGTGCTTATTTTTTGCAATGAAAAACTAAAATCAAAATTAAAAAATGTTTTAAAACACTTTATTCAATTAAACATTTCAGGTGCAGCTATAAGGCAAAATATAGGGTTTTAAAAAACTATCAATTGATCAAAATAAACAAACAAACACTCTATTAATAAATTGACCAAGTGTTCGCAAATTGATTTTTGCATCAGTGTTTTTGAAATTTCAGCTGTGACAGTTCGACTATCTTACAGCAGAAATACTAAAAATGGTTAACAAAAAAGTATAAAAATTTAAACTCGGCACAAACGTAGTATTTTTGTTTTACGAGCATTGTTACCAAAATGAGAAAATTAGATTGACTAAAAAGGTGTAGTGTCTAAAAGCAAAAACGCAAAAAACAAACTTTGTTTTTGTTTTTATTGTTCACTTTTTCTATTGGTTTATCAGTTGTGTTTGCGGAACTGTTTGTTTAACTGAAATAAGATTAAAATGTCAAATGTGAGCAATGAGTTGTGACATTATTTTAAAAACGTCATAATTTATGGTCAATTTTGCACCTATATGATTACCGGATGTGTTAAAAAGTATACTCAGAAAATTTTAATATGTAAAAATAAACAAACTAAAAAAGATTTTGTAGAATAATCTTTTAAAACGTTTAAAAAATTTTTACAAAAATATTTGTTCAATATTTTTAAATTATTTATAAAAAATGGTATTTAAAATTAAGTTTTTATAATTTACATAGAATGCATGTAATTTTTATGCTCAAAACTGTTTCTTTTTATATCTTTTACCGCATAATCTTTTGTTTCAATTTTCCAAAAGATTGATTCAAACGCCGAAAGCGATGCTGTTTGAAATTTTAAAACATTTTTAATTTTCAAATTTGACTATTGTTTTGCCTAGGGTCAAAACAAAAACTATTTTTTTGATTTAAAAATTTTATTATATTTTTTATTTTTTTTTAAACAAAATTAAATTTTTTAAAATGGTTTTAAATTTTAAAACAATTGATTTTAAAACAATCAAACCAATTTGTTTGAATTTTTGTGTACACAAAAACAATTATTAATAATTTAGTCTACAAATGCAACTACTTAAAAACATTAAGTTTTAATTTTTATTGTTCTGTTTTTATAAGATGTAAGCAAAGCACAGTGGTAGCAAAGGAAATTTTGAGAGGTGGTAGTGAGTAATGAAAAAAGAAAAAGAAAAGCTTAACTTGATAAAATTTTAAACTTAAAGTTACAGAGATGTAACAGTTCAAAATAACAGTTTTAACAATGTGGATAAAAAATCAAACAATTGTAGCATTAATATTGTCACCAATATTTTTTATAACTAATGCAAATTGCTTTTAGCTTTTTTTACCATCATTTTTCAAACTAACTAAACTTTTTACTAAAGTGTCACAAAAATAAAAATAAACAATATAAAAATGTTTTTAAATAAGTTTACCACAACAACATATCAATGGGTTTAGCCGTAAACTAAAAATATAACTTCTAAACAATTAAAAAAATTTGTATTTATAGGCTCTAAAGTTTAAGTCAATAAAATTAGACTAGTGTAATTAAGTCAAAAATTTATTACTAGCACCAAGTATGTCTACAAGTTTTTTTCAATGATAAAGTAGTGCATTTAAATTCATCATCTATTCATACTTAGACTCAACAAAACATAACTCACACCAAATGGTAATGAAATTCAAAGTTAAATGTAACATCCTCGGTTTAATAAGCTGATGCTAACTCATAATAGCAACAAACACAACGTGGGCGGGTAAACATTTTGCTTTTAAACAATAAAGAATTTGTTAAGCAAAAAATAGTTGCCAAGTTGTTAGAGGCGTAGACCGCTGTTACATTCTCAATCACTTTGCATGAACATATGAGCTTTTTAATTTTTACTCGGTATATTACTTTGATTGCAACATTTGTTGCTGGTCAAACAAAAATTGCGTTTAGTATTGTCAATCACAATGCAAAAATAACTTTTTAAGTTTTTTTGCTGTTTTTCTAATGGTTTAATTTTAAAAAAATAGTTTAAGTTAATTGTGTTTTTTTAATTTAGTAGCGGCCACCAGGCCGCTGGTGACGTGGCTTTGCTCACGCAAAATGCATTTGTGCAAACAGCTACTGCATTTACTATTTTTTGCAATCAAACCTTAAACTTTTTGTCAATATGATATTTGTTTAAGAGTGCCAATTGCTATTAAACAACATAGCAGTTTAAAATCAGTTTCTAACTTCAAACATTTCATTGCACATCGGAATGTTATTGAATTTTTTAAACGGTAATCATTTAAACGCTTGGAACAAACACATTTTTGTTTGCTTCTTTGTGTTGAAAAACAAAAAAGCGACAGCAAAGTGAAGTGTCGGGCAGTGTTGCCGTCATTGGCATCCGTCTGACACACTGACACTAACTAAAGCATTGAAGCACTAAAGCAGTCATTGTGACTGGTACCCAAAACAGCAGCAGCCGCTGATTTGTTGAGTCTCCAGTCTTCAGTCAGTCGCTTGCCAAGAGAAACAGCAACAGTTATGTGCCCTCAATCCCTTCTGTACCGTACAACAGGCGTTCACTAGAATGCTGCCGCAGAATGAGAATTGCCGTCTGCTGACAGTGTGTCGGCGTGGCAGTAGCAGTTCTACTGCTGTTGCAGTCATTCCATTGCCGGTGCAGTTTTCCCACACAATGCCGTCAGCAGTTAAAAGTAATGCATGTCATCTCATTTCTTTTTACTTCAAATTTTTTTCTTGTTTTTTTCAGTTAACTTTTTTTACTAAGTAAGCAGTTGTGTGTAGCTGCTAACGCTTGCGAATTCTTGACAGTTTTCACAACCTAGACAATAAGAGTTTAGAGTGAAAAAAAGTTGTGAAAAGTAGTAGTGATCAGTATCACATGCTTCAAGAATTGAGCTTTTCTGAGACAGTTGTAGATTTGTGGCAGTGCTGTTGCTGGCGGAGGTGGTAGTGGTGGTGATGTGGTGATGTATCTGCCTTGAAGTTTTTCCCTGCCGGCGGCAATCACGCCGCAGCCCTTGCTACAGCTCTGCCATTGACGATAAAATGTCAATTTTCCTGCAGATTAGGGAAGAGACTGTGTGATGAAAACTGAAAAAAAGTTTTGCCTGGCGCCCTTGCTGTGCTGGCCTTAAATTGAAGCAGCCACTTGTGCACACTGACTGACTGTGCCCCATTGCCAAGCTATCTTTAGCAAAAAAGGAGAACATTTCACAATTTACACTTTATTCTTCACAACTGTTTTTTTAGAAGCCACGGTAGATGCTACGGTAGAAGAAAAACAGGAAAGAACTGAACAGAGCTTTACTGTTCTAAATTCTTTACCAATTCATATCTCTGTTTTCTATCACACGCACACACTTTTTTCAGTGCCGACAAAACTATCATTTTACCGTTTTGTACCATTTTTGCTGGCCATGTTATTAATCTGTGATTGATTTTGTCTGTCCAAGTGACCTTTTCATCTTGATTTCATATCAACAACTTCCCCTGCGTGTTATCTGGTTTTCATCTAGCAACTATTTTATTAAACAAAGTCCAAAATGTTGAAAAAATTGACTGGTGGTGGCAAGAAAAAAGATAAGAAACAGGTGATCTTTCAAGAAAAACATACCGTCATTTTAGCAACGCAAAATGATAAAGCCAAACGGCAAGCACCTCAGCCGCCATCACAATTAGGAAATACCAAACATAATCAAAATGGAGCTTTGCCTAATGGAACTCCTCTGATTCAACACGTCAATGGAAAACCAGTCAGTACCGGAGTTCTTAATAATCAAAAAGAGGTAATTACTATTCCAAAATATGCTTTTGCTTCCTTTCCTTTTGTTTTTTAAGCAATGGTAGAGCACAAACACTTACAATTTGATAATTTGACCTTTGTAAGCCGTCAAGTATTGAAACAGATAATTTAGGTGTTCATGCAAGTCAACTTTTGTTTTTTAAATGTCATTTTATTCAATTGATCTCAATTCTATTGTGTTGTGCAGTAATTTTCTATTCAAAATCAATTGCTTAAGTATAATAGCTTTTTCAAAGTGGTTTTTGCTGTTTTCCGTTTATTTTGTTTGTAATAGTCGTTTTTATTAATTTTCTGAGGTGCTAGTCAAAGTTTGTTGTAGTTTCTATCTATCTAAATTGAAAATGCTTCTCTTTCTATTTTGAAAAGCTTTTTCATTTTCACTTAACAAAACTGCCTTAGTGTCTATTTACTAATTTGGCAATGCAAATTATGATAAACGATACAGTTGCCGGTTGTGTGATAAAGTGCACTAGAAACAGTGCATCAGTGTGTTTGTCTCGGTATCACACAGCAGTTCCATCACTGTAGTTGATCACGTCTAAATGAAATTTACATGTTTTCCTCATTTACATCAAAATTGAATAGCAAATCGCCATGCAAGTTGTCGCGTTGCTGCACTTGCTTTTTGCTTCAAATTAAATAAAACAAAATGCTAAAAGGCTTTTTTCACAATGTTTTAACACTAGTTTTAAACTTTTGCTACTTAATATTTCCGTTTGTAAAGCTGCATATTTTGTCGTTCGATTATTTTTAAAGATTAACCGTTACTTGTTGAAAAGAAAAGTTGTCAAACAAATTCAAATTGAGTGCTATTTAATAAATTCATCTGTTTGATTCATTTTTCAGAATAATAAAAACAAAATTAAAAAAATTTCGGTTACACAAAATATCAATATTTAAGGTTATGAAAACACGAGTCTGAATATTTTGCTGATGAACATGTCACGTGTGAGTGCATATAAATCAAAAAGTCAAGTGCTAGAATAGTTTTAAAAATGCAACTCCCTTTTGACTGTCAATCATTTAGGTTAAACATTATTTTTTAACATATAAAACTATTTTTTAAAAATGTTTTTGTCTATGATTCTCAAATATTAAGTATTTTTTCAAAACAATATTGAAAATTTTCTTATATCTGTTGTTTTGTTTATTTAGTTTTTATAGCAAACGTCCCTTAAATTTTCTAGTTAAATGTCATTTGAAAAAGCGTGCATAACATTTATGTCAGCATTTTATTTTTTTGCAATTTTAAAAAATGATTGTTAAAAAACGTTAAAATTTTTATTTATAAAATAAGGAAAAAATACGTAAAAATAAATCAACATGTTATTGGCGTGCAATGAAAAGCAAAATTAGTGTACTAAAATCTTAAATCTGTTTTTGATAATCCATCATGATTAAATGTCGTTGGCATTGTTTTTTAGCATTTTCATGCATTTTTGACAAAAAACGTTTTTGTTTTAATAAAACCCAAACTTAGGTAGATTAAAGTATTGCAAAAATTTTTTATAAAACAATGCTATTATTTATGTAAATAAGTAAATACAGTTTTTGATAATTTTAGACTGTTAACACCTGTCATTTTGATAAACAATGTAGTAATAGAGTCATAAAAAATTTAACTGTCAGTAGAAATTACCAACACATATACTTAATGAACATCTAACAAACAAGTTGTTAAAAATCGGCAGTTGAAAATTTTTAATTGGTTATTGCCTGTTAATAGGTTTGAGATAAAATAAATTGAATTTGCCTCTAAATTTCATAGTTTAGTAAGCGGTCTCAATTAGGCAGTGTTTGCATAGACACGTGTCAGTGTTACTTTTCACTAATGATTGGCGGTTCAGGCAACACAAGAGAGATGACTGGTGCTGTGTAATTTGCCAATTGGTGGTTATTACCGCCATTTGAGTATTAGTGCCACTACTAGGCAAACATGTGATCGACTGCTGTCTTTTTTAGTGATATAATACGTGTTATGGCTAATAAATTCATCAATTTTAATGTTGCAGGCGGCACTGAAAAGAAGTACTCTTTATTTGCTGGAATAAGCAGTACTGCTACTTTCATTACAGCTACTGCAATAACCACCCTCTACTAATGTTGTCGGAAGAGAGACAGTGGTGCTGATGATGATGATGATGCGGAAAGCGAAGTGAACCTGTGTTCTGTTCTGTGTGTTGTAATGGCAGCACATACTTCCCTCAAGTAGTGATCATCATCACATATTGGCCACTGCTTAGTAGGCAACCTTGAGGCCAACTGCTAATTACCCATACAGTGATGGCTCGCTCACTTGCTCACTTGCACATCTGCCCAGCCGGACAATGTTGCATTAATTAAAAGCAAGCAAGACCAAAAAATTGTAAAACATGTGTTTCTGCTGCATGTGCATGTTTTTACCAATCACCCGTTGACATTGTACTTCTTGTTCACATTACATAAAAGAAAGTCGTGACACTAAAATGTGTTTTGTCAATGAATAAAAAAGAAGGCTGTCTTCAGCGACTGATTTAAGGCAGTAGTCTGCTGTCAAGGGAAGACTTGCCCGTCTGAGAGTGGCAAGCAGGCAAATGCCTGGTGGGCAGCAGTCGCACCCATCAATCGGTTTGTTTGCATTCTCTGCTCAAACACACACACACACACACACACACACACACACACACACACACACACACAC
>JAALOO010000822.1_pt1 | contig 25459 bp, 7 predicted proteins | sample 7257641 | NCBI WGS metagenome assembly JAALOO01 (sample SAMN14085613, study PRJNA598686) | mite metagenome | biome: ENVO:01001000; feature: ENVO:01001002; material: ENVO:01001226; isolation source: single female mite from University of Michigan culture on fish food culture... ...
GAGCCATTCGATCCTCCAAAACTAGTCCACTGCTGATGAAACCGCTGAGAACTCAGCTCATCGGCTGATTTTATACTTATATTTTAAAATTTGACAAGATTGATTTGTAAACAAAAACATGCAACTGTTGTATATTTTTTTGAATACCTTAAAATTTTAAACATTTTAATTTTGGTGTCAATTTTGAAACATTGTCAAACTATATAAGTGCTACAAATTGCAACTAAGTATTTTCATACGTTTTTACTAAACTTTGTTGTTATTCCAAGCAACTAATGCACGGCAACTTTGGCAATGACAAAGTGCTGCAAAACAAAACTAGAATCTAAAAATAACAAAGTACGTATTGAACTTTACGGGCGATGTGTACATTCACAAAAATTGGTCTATTTTTAGGATAATTGCGATCAAACGCTGACAGAGAATACACTGCCGGCAATTAGTTTTTGACAACATTTTTTGTTTGTATATTTGTATTATTGTGGGCAATTTCAACCATTAGACCATGTGCAAACAAAGTTTGACTGCAAAATGTAACAAAGATTTACCATATGTTTGCTGGGCAAAATATGAAAAATAACATTAATTAAATTCTGGTAACTGCGAGCAGCACATCATATTTAGCAAAATTTAATTTGCAACAAAAATGTTTAGTTTTGACTACTTTTAAAGTTTGTTTATTGAGATTAGTTTTGGCTATTTTAATTTAAATAAAAACTTCCATGCTATTTAATTGCATTTCTGTTTATTCTATTTATTTACATTTAAATACATAAAAAAGTCATTTGTATTGATGGTTTTTTGTTTACAATATGTTTTCCAACAGTGTCAAACAGTTTAAACTAGGTTGTTACGGTCTGATTTTGTGTGAAAAAATTGCTTAACCGATAAAGTATCTTTTAAAAACGGTTTAAACAACGGCAAACAAGAAGTTTTATTCCTTTGGTAGTGTTAGAAAAGAGATTTCTTAATCAAGAGTCAATCAGCTAAAGAGTGGAGCGCCGGACCTTGAGCGGACATTGCTGACATGCCGAAAAGTACTGACAAACTGAAATGATGAGTATGTCAGCAAGAGAACAGTATAAAGGGAGCCGCCACCGCTAGTGGCTGGCTAGTTGGAGATGAGCTACCGAGAGTGACACCGAGAGATGATGAAGATGCCTCCAACTCCACTCTACGAGGTAGAGTGCTCTGTGACCTGTTCCTTCATCAGATATGCTACTAACACCTTTTCTACCTGTAATGACGAGATTCTGTACCAACTGTGAATCGCCCAATAATAAACTGCGTAAGATCAGCTGCTTGTGTTTGCTTGACTTTGGGCAAAATGCCTCCAGTCACCGATTTGTTCAGACAGGTGGTTTGAGACATCTAGCAAACTTTGTTTTTATCAGGAAGATTAACACCATTTAGATATAAAAAGAAAAAATAAAGTATTTTTGAAACTCAAAATACCGGAGACTGAAAAATGCTTTTTTTGTGCGTTAAAAAATTTAATTTGTTTAGTTTGAGAAGAAAGAGTTGATGAATGTTTAACAATTCTTAATTTTTTTAAGTTTAAAAGCAAAAAGTATTTACTATTTAGCAAATAACACAATTTAATAAATTAAGGTCACCTGGCTAATGCCAAAGTTCGCCCAACAAAAGTGAGCTGTTAGGTAAATTTTAAATAATGTTAACAGTGCAAAACTTGATGTTTAGAAAACCCTTGCGCGATTTAAACTATTTGAGCTTGAAAATGTCGACAACAGGTGTCTCTGATTTTTCACTTTTTACTGCCCACTTTGGTGGAGTTTCGTTTTTCAAAATCTGGCACGCGAAGTACTTTGTTTTTGGCGCTGTAGAGCAATTTAGTTCCTTGTCTTTTCACTGTGTGTGTGTGCGTGTCTGACCAACGATGGAACCAGAAACTATCATTGAGATGGCTCCGATAACATCGCTCGTCACTACCTCGCAGAATTCGGAAGAACAAGGGCTGCTGACGACCTCAGCCGACACCGCCGCTCGCGGCTCTTCTCGCGCAATCATTAAAAGTAGCTCTCGATCTGCTTTCTTCTCCAATTTCTTCTGCTTTTCGGTGATTGGGTGTTTCGGCAAGAAAACTAAGTTAGTGATCAGTCGTGAGGTCCTTGAAGCGAACTCCTTCACCTTTGCCTACACCTCTAAGAAGGTATCTCCCATTGGATACGAATCGCCGGGTAGCCTCTTTCACTCCATTCTCAGCTGGCACATCATTGGTCAGAGCTGTCCCATTTGCAAGAAGAGCTATTGCGAAGGAGACAACCTACGGTAAGAGTGAATGTTGCAATATTTTGTTTCATTTTTTCCAATCTAAACATTTCTTTCTTGGTTAGATGCCTTCACTGTATGGACGTTTTTCACCGTAACTGCGTTGACCAGAAGCTGTTGAATACGGAAGAGGAAAATGGAGTTGGTAAAAGGGCCAAATTGGTGAAAAAGAAGGCAAGATGCCCCAAGTGCAAGCGATATGGCATCTTCCCTCGACAGAACGTAGGAACACATCTTAAAAAATTTTACTAGAGTAGCGGTTCATAAGCCGCTAGCCACGTGGTTTTATATTCTATATAGTATTATTTTATAATTTTTAGACAAAAAAATAATTTGTGTGTGTTTGCTGATTCCTTATTACTAAAAATCCTGATAAAATTCAAATTAAAACGCTTTTTCAATTCATTTTATAACCAGATTGTTTTTGCTAGTTTTGACAATGAAAAGTTCCAGTTAAAAGTCAGACCTCTGACACTGCCAGTCTAGAATACTCTAGCCTAGGACGTAACAACTGGCCACTTAATTGCTTGGCCTCTGCACACCGCCTTGGCAATGAGTTTTTGGATGACTCTCAGCTTTGAGTCGAGGCGCCTTGTGCTCTTGCGCATTTGCAAATGCACTTCCGCCGTCGTTAAAAGGCACATAATCGGCTGAGATGACCACTCAGTTTTAGCAGACAAAGGATAAGCTGATCTACTGGCTGTTCAGTGCGCGTCCGTTCACTTCGGTTTTTGCCGTGCTCCGAGCCTAACGCTTCTTTGTCCTCTGGATTTCCTGCTCCTAAACTTTCATCGCCTTGGGCGGCCATCGCCATGGGCGGTTATCGCCATCACCACCAACAACTCCACTTTAAGCTTGTCTTGTCCTTTCCCATTTCCTTTTTTCAAACATTCCAATTTTTGATCAACATGCACACTCTTTCATTCACTCTACCGAACTAATACCCGCGCTGGTGCCCCATCTATCTCTCATCTAATCTCATTGCTGAACAAATCCAGCGACAATCGATTATAATTAATTTTAAGCAATCATTATTAAGTTGCGCTGGGCGTTTTTAAACAACAAAATAAATTTTTAAACTGTTTTAGTAAAAATTAAAATTAGAAAACATGTCCTTATATTGAATCATCAATTGCTTAAAAAATGTCACATTTGTCTAACAGTCATTCGCCTCTAAAGTATTGTCAAGCACAGCTCGACAGACTACCCAGTGGACAGTGAACACAATGCTTTCTATTCAATAAGGGGGAAAGAATTGTCTTTTTTGTGTAAGAAACTATTTCATTACAAACTGAACTGAAAGAAAAGTGTCCGGCGAAGGGGAGGAGACAAGAGCAGGCGCCGTGACATGGCGCCGACTTTTGGCGCTCGCTGAACGAAAAGGCGAATATTGGCAGTGACAGTAGGAATATTGGCTGCCATTCGAATACTCGTCCTGTCGCAGCTGCCTCTCTCGGTTTGTCCGCTTGTCACGCCCGACAGTAAGCATTGACCTGTCCGTCCGTCTGCTTGCCTGGCTCTCTGGCCGCCGAGGTTGCCGCTGAGGACTGCCGAGGACGGCGGTGCCCCTGATAGTGTGCACTATCCACTGCTGCCATGCGATGCAAGGCAGGTGAGAGCCCACCGGCTGAGGGCATCAGTGCCCCCACAACGAAAGCAGACAGACAGAGTGCTGCCTGCACTGCCACCAGCCCGGGAGACACCTGTGGCAGACAGACAGCAGCACAGGCAGCATCAAACTGCTCGCGCCACACAGCTTCGCTGATGAAAGAGAGTGGCTCTGCCACACAGCCATTTTCGGTGAGTGAGTGAGCGAGTGAGTGTGAGCGTATGTGGCCACTGGCACCACTGTCTGCACTCCCTCTCCCTCTCCCTTTGCCTACTCTCTCTCTCCCTATTCCTTCGTGAACTTCATCATCAGGCACTGTGCTTCTCATAATAAAGACCATCATCACCGGAGAACTACCGCCGCCGCCGCCACCGCCACCGCCACCGCCACCACCGCCGCAGTTCAAGTGGCGGCAAGAGTGTGTGCGGGCACTCTTGTCTGTTCTCCTCCTTCTCCCTCATCGTTCCCTGCTTCAGCAACAGGAGCTGCGGTGCACTGGCTGCTTCTCTGGCTCTGGCACTGGCACTGGCTGCTCTGCCGCAGCAACTCATCACTCTGTCCGCCGTCGCTCGGCGTGTCTCTGCTCCCTTTGCCTGCCTGCCTGGTTGCTGTTGCTCGACTGTCAGCCGACACAGCCGTTCACTGCCTGTCTCTATGTGAGTGCCTCAGTGAGTGTTCATTGCTGCCGCTGCCGCACCGTCTTTCTCTTTTTCTTTCTTTTCTCTTCTCTCTTTGGCTACTTTTTCTCCTTCTTCCAATGTGATTCTTCACCACCAGTGTCCACCAGATTCTTCACAGCCCACCCCCCTCAGCGCTTCACTACCCTTTTTCAGTGAGTGCTGGGCCCGGTGATTGTGTGGCAGGGGCAAAGAAGAAGAATACGGCAAACATTTTTGCACCGAAATCACATCTGACACATCAAACTGTACAAAAGGTGTGTGTGTGTTTGTTTAAGTGAGGTGGTGGTGACGGTGGTGATGGTGGTGGTGCCACACTCACTTAAAGCCAGAGTGTTTCAACGGCAATTTGTGTCAGCCTGTGTGCCGGTGCACCGGTGTGTCCTTCTTTCCATCCGCTGCGACCATCTGTTGCCGCATCACCAGGCAGATTTGGTTCTCCTCTTACTGAAACATATTTCGTCTCACCAACAACAACCCAGCACCGGCAACTTCATCTGCACACCTTCCTTCACAACATTCCACTAGTGTCCACTTTTATTACCCTAATACTGGTCAATACCTAGAGTACAAATGGTAAGTCTATTTTGTTTTTTTTGAAGTTTTGTTTTGTTTCCCATTCGTCTATGTTTTATGGCTTTTTGTTTGTTGTAATTGAGCAATTACGCCAATCATTTTAACTGAGTTTTATGCTAGTGAAGCAAAACGATTGCAATGAAGTTTTATTATAAAAATAATCAATGAAACTGCTTCTTTACTGCCTTTTGACAGCTTGACAATTTTAGAGTGATTACAAATGGTTGTTTACTATTGAAAGATTATATTGTAACTGTGTTTTAATTGTTAAATATTTTTGTTGTAGAATTGTTGAAATTGTGGAAACGTACATTAGTAGTTTTAGATTAAAACTTGGCACAAACAAACGGAAACAACATTAAAAACGCATTTTTCTATTGGTATTTACAATGCAGTTATTATTTTAAAACATCATTTCACCATAGTACAACAGCTTACATTAGTCAGGTACTGTGCCCTTTTATATTTCAATTTAGTTAACCAAAGAGTGAACACCTTAGAGATCGATACATTTCAAGGTTATAATATTTTTGCCTAGTAATTCAATGACACGACAAGAAAAGTGTGCGTGTGTGTGTGAATGTGCGCAAGTTATACGTGACTGCTTTACTGTTTCTTCAGTACTTATTTTCAGAATTTTAATGCCTAGTGCTAATTGCTTATTTGCTGCTTTTTACTCACTTTGGTGCCAAAGTAGTGTCCTGATAGGTAGCGTTCTTCCATTGCTGAAATGGAGCATCTTGAATCGGCAAAGGCAAACAGTGATGCTCTTCCAGTGGTCATTGGCATCTCAATTGAAGAAGACGATCTAGATGACTTGCACACTGAGTCACCTAGGTCACCAAAAGTGGGCACTCTTGTCGACCAGTTTTCCTATAGAGGCAATGGCTCACAGTCCTACTCTAGGAGTTCATCAACCGGCGGTATGAGTCCGATAGATATTTTAAGGGGTTTTTACGGTTTTTGGGAAACTTGGTGACTGGTACTTTCTGGGGACGCATGTCAGTTGGTGTGAATTGTTATGATTTCTATTTCAAACGCTCATTTGTTTTGTGGTTTTGGTTTTGCGGTTTTTTTAAAATGATTTATATAAATTAAAAACATTTTTTTTGTTTTCACAACACAGAACACGAGACAGTTCAAAAGAAAGCATTTACAAAGTGGCTCAACTCTCATCTTTTAAAGGTATTTTAAAGCAAACTTTTTGCTATTTTAAGAGCCATTTTGTTTAATACTACTTTTTTTGTTTGTGCTTTGATAAACTTAAATTGCAGAAAGGTTACCCGTTGATCAGCGACCTGTACCACGACTTGCGTGACGGCACTATTCTCATTGCTCTTCTCGACGTTCTCTGTGACACTAAAATCGTAAGCGGCTACACACCATCACCACTTTACTATTTACCTTGTGATCATCAGCTCAACCTTACTTATTTTACCAATTTGCTGTATTACTCTTGATTACTCCTGCAACACCTAGAAACTCGAACGAGGTCGCCTACGTGTACATCATTTGAATAACGTCGCACGAGCACTACAAGTACTAGGTGATCGCCAGGTTAAACTAGTGAACATCAGCACCAATGACATCGTCGATGGTAACGTCAAGTTGACACTTGGACTACTATGGTGCATCATTCTTCACTGGCAGGTAAGTTCAAATACTCGAATGAGACAAACCTTTTGCAATTTTAAGATATGTTTTTGAGAGTCAATCAAACCTGAGTGGAGTTGACAAAACATCATTTGATCAAGCGCAGTTCAATGTATTCTTTGCCTAGCTTTACCTTTTCTGCAGGTTCATAGCTTAATGATTATAAAGTTGTTTTCCAGTACCTTGTAATTAGTGAGTTGATCAGTTTCAACCTGTCATTTCATTCCGCTATCTGTCACACTACTATTACCGTTCAAAAAGTCAAACACTAATTAATGTCAACCGGTTCATCAGCACTCGTTTGCCAACGATTCGGCAGCAGCGTCAACAAAAACAACAGCAGCTCATCATTGACACTTTCAACTGAGTCATTAGCTTAGCCAAGTTTGCACTTTGCCCTCAGTTTTTGAGCTGCTGCTCCAGCCCAATGAACTCAAGTGAACTACCTCTGCGGAATGTTTACCTTTATTGAGTTAGACCAAACAGCCGGCACAGAAGATAGCCCATTGCTCACTGTTTTCATTTTCCTAACAAAAAAAGTGCCGCCGCACTGCCGTCCGTGTGAGTTGTGTGAACGAGTACACTTGCAAAAAAGTTCTGCCGCGCAGCGTTTATTACCGCCGGCATCAATCCCTTTTTTCGCTTCCTTCATCAACGCTGCTTTTTTCCTATGTCCGTTTTCTTTGAGTAAGTTTTTGTGTGGGTGGCAGGCACTGCGCAAGCAAATAGACAAATGCATCAATTTGTTAGCACATCAGCTAGCATAAATAGCAAAGTCTATGAACTAGTCTTTTTGGAGAAAACGGGAAACATCCTAAAGCAGTAGTTACTGGACAACTCAAAACGATTACTATCAGATGTAGTTTTTCTGCATAATGTTCGGCTAAAAAAATAAATGTTTTTCCTGCTGTTTTTTCATTCATTTAATTGGTTTTTTTATTTTCTAAATTTATAAAAAATTATTGATTGTTATTTAAAGATGAAAACACTATTTAAAATTTCATAAAATTTCATTTTAGTTGTTATTGTAGTAAAATTTTAGTTATGAGGAGATACTTAACATTTTAATAGACTTTTACTAAAACTTAATTTAAATTGTGTTTATTGTTTCTGATCATCTATTGTTTTAACTTTTTCATTGTTTTGCATTGCCGTTTAATACCATGTGCAAAACTAAAATTTTTTCTATTAAAGCATTTATCATGCAGATTTTCAAATAAACACATAAAACAACAACAATAATAATAACACTATTGGCCAGTTAGTTGCATTATTTGCAGGCACTTAAACATACATTTTATTACCCCAATATTAACTCATTCTTACTGTTTTTATTTTTCATTTTTTTTTGCATTTTTGCAGCAAACTTTTGTGCCTGCAGTCGGACAAAATAAAAAGCTGCAGATGGAAACGTGCGTTTCTTTTTGATGTTAAAGCAGCAGCAGCTACAGCTACCATTGGCACAATGCATTACCACCTGCAGGTGCTGAAATGCTGGCAATTGCTTGCAGGCCAAGTGGTAACCATAAGCTTACACAGCTCAATCCCCTTTCCTTTCTTTTCCTCTTAACCCACTTTGACAGCAGTAGTCTCGGTGGTAGTACCCTTGCGGTTAAATAGTAATGCTTTCATCATCATCATCATCGCAGAGACAAATAGCTGCATGCACTTTTGACAGTTTGCGATAGCTTACCCAAAACGGCAAAAAGGGAAAGGCAGAGTAGAAGCAACAGCAGTCACTTGTGTTCAGTTCACAGGTGCCGGGTGGTTGCCTCATTTATTGCAGCTTCTATCCTATCCTATCAGACGGCAACGGGAAAGAGAGATTGTTTTACCTAACTTTGTAATGCTTTGATGCTAATCAGTATCAGAACAAAACAGTACTCAAACAGAGACGCGCACAGACATTCGGCTGGCTGGCTGGCTGTTGGTATGACAAACGGCCACAAGTCAACAAACGCCGGCTGATTAGATAGGGATGAGATGGTGACGGAGATGGTGAAGAAAACAGTTTTTGTGTCTTGTGTTTGGTTTGCCAGAGAATAAAATAAAAAATGCTAAATCTTATGTGACAGCAACTTATCATTAAGTTTGATTTTAATACCCACCCAGTAAGTAGTTTGCAATTGATTCATTATTACAAACCTTTATTTGTCGAGCACACATTTAGTGGTGACTTAGCAGTGTAGCTTGTTTATTTAATTTAGTGTTTTTAAATTCCAATTAGTGTATTTAATTTAATCTTAATTAGACTCACAACACAACTACTAATTTTCCTAACTACAGCGTTATTTATTGTGTGTATACCGGTTATCAATGTTTTTTGTTTTTAAAATAAACAGGTTTTAAAATTGTTTCAGATTGTTTCAAATTTTCTTTTTTAACTTTTGATCTAACATTAATGCAACTCGTTTTACTCAATTTTTTTTTGTTTTTTGTTCATTCTACAGGTGAATCACATTTTCGTCAACTCTACCAACAAACGACTGTTACCAGCATCATCGGCTTTTCCTGACAACCCAACAACGGCAGTTGCTCACCCATTGTCAAGTGCATCATCACCACAGATTACTACTGAATTGAACAACAGTGTTCGACCAAACAGTCAATCAGGTTTCAGTAGTGGTAGTTCTTCGTCCCCTCGGTATTCCTCTCGCATCCCCATCTCTCCGGTGGTACCCCCTAAACCTGAATTTAGTGCTCGAAGCAGAAGCAGCAATAGCAACAAAGGCAATCTCAAACCGTCGCATTTAAATGAACCAAGTACTTTAGTAACCCAACCGGCAGCAGCTCCACTGGGCACAATGTCGCAAAACGATCTCGAGAAAACGTTGCTCTTCTGGTGTCAGGAGGCAACTAAAAACTATGAGGCAGTGGACATAAAAAATTTTACCACCAGCTGGTCAGATGGATTTGCATTTAATGCTCTCATCAATCACTTTAGGTACTGGTGTTTTGGCTGCAAACTGCTATTGTCATTCAATTAACCATGTTCTTGCACTTTCTTTTTGTTTCTACACCAGACCAAACTTGTTCAGCTATGGCGAAGTGTTGGCTATGGAAACCGCCGAGATGCGGTTGCAGCACGCATTTGACCTGGCAGCTAAGCACCTTTGCATTGAGAAGCTGCTTGATCCTGAAGGTTTGTTTTGTTCACACATTTTTTTGTGGTTTCACATTTGACAAATAAGTAACATTTGTATCCTTTTTTCACTTTTTTCCAAGATCTAATCACCCCTCGTCCGGACAAAAAGTCTGTGATGATGTACGTGATGTGCCTTTTTCAGGTGTTGCCCACTCCGGCAACGCCGGCAACCGAAGAGGAACAGCAGTTTGCTGGCAAACACCAATCACCTTCTGGTGGAACTAAAACGGCAACCGATCATCGGCCGAGCGACATTCCCGTTTCAGTGTCTCACTCTGCTCCAAAACCGACGGCAATTCCAAAGGCCGCCGCTCCTAAACGACCACCACCGGCAAGCTCGCACATCCCCGTCCTGTCACCGGATTTTCGCGAAAAGTCACGACCCATCTCCTCAAAACGCGACCCGGCAGACTCCTTCGCCGGGACCTCAAAGAAAATGTGCACCACTAGCTCACTGGAAACAACAAAGGACTCCGGCCATGTGACCGCTTCCTTTTCCGCTTCGACTTCCACAGCCTTTGACGCGGCCACTCTGAACGAGTACCACACCGACATTGAGGACATCCTCACCTGGCTGTTGGGCGCGGAGGAGCAGCTGGACGGCAATGTGGACGCCGATAATGGGCGTTTTGAGGTGGCCGCAGCAAACACTGCCGCCTCCGCCGCCCAACTTGAAGCGGAGCGACACGAACCTCCCAACGCCCTCAATAAACTCCGCCACGAGCGCATCATGGCCACCATTGAGGCGGCCGAGTACGCCAAGCAGCGCTTTGAACAGCACGAGGAGTTTATGCGCCACCTGGCAGACCAGTACCAGAAGATCATTAAGACCTTTGACAAGGGCCAGCAGCTGATCTACAGCAGTGACAAGTCGCTGCGAGGAGGAAAAACTAATCAAGGAGCTGCGCCCAGCTCGGCTGCCAGCTTTGGTGGCTCCACCTCGTCCACCGGTTCCAGCATTTCCGCCGGTTCAGCACCGACAGGCGACACTTCCGCCGCCTTTGACATGGAGTCAAAACGGGTGATCGCCCTGCAGATGCAACTCCTCGACGACCGCTTCAATCAGCTGCGGGCAAAGGCGACCAACCACCAGCACTACCTCCACCAGATGCTCATCAGGACGCAGAATGCGCAGCTGGAGGAGCTCCGTCGGCTGATGACGCAGACGGAGGAACGCATTGCAGTGCTCATTCCCGAACGGTTCGACGAGATGCCCGCCGATGGGCAGTCGCTGACGGCGCAGATCGCCGACTTTGAGCACCTGCAGGAGACGATGCTCGCCGAACAGGGCCTCCTCAATCTCATCTCCAAATTTGTGATAATCGACAATGCTGAAGAGGTGGGCGGCAGCTCAAAAGAGGGCGCCAACTTCCTTGACCAGCTAGAAGCGCTGAATGAGCGCTGGGCAAACGCCTGTCAGATCACCGAAAACCGGGGCAAGTTTCTCCACAAGTTGAACAGGGCTTGGACGAGCTTTGCCGCCGAGGAGGGCCGCCTCTTTGACTGGTTCAACCGGCTGGAGCGTCGTCTGGGGGAGATGGAGGAGAGCATCGACGAGCTGGAGGAGCGGTCAATTTGCCTCGATTCGGCCGCCAAATCGACGACCCTCAGGCAGGAGCGCAAGTTTCTGGAGGACATCAAGAAGCGCCTCGACCGCATGCAGATTGACATCTTCTACGGGACGGAGAAGAGCCACAAAGTGCACGCCGGCAGGGTTGGAGAGGGCGCCGAAATGGGCGCCGCCGAGGATGAGGACGAGCCGCCGACGACGCCTCTCTCGAAGATCACCCAGCTGACGCACGCTCTGCTGGGGCAGTTCAGCAGCGACCAGGGGACCATCTGCTCCACCGTCACCCGCTCCATTGAGACCATTCGCAATCGATGGGAAACGCTGGCCGGGAGAATTGAGCAGGCGACAAAGGTTGTGGTCAAGCGGACGGAACAACTTGATCTGGCCATTCTCCAGCATCCACCAGCATCCGAGGAGGCCCAGGATGAAGTTGACCGCTCGGTGGCGCCTAAGAAGCCACCACGTGAGCTGCCCTTGCTTCAGAAGATGACCACCGCGACTACCACCACCACTACCACTACTGAAGAAACCGTAGTCTCTAAGACTAAAGTGATCTCAGTCAGCCAGTCTGCAAAACAGCCCGCAACCACCCCGACCACCCCAACCACACCCAATCAGTCTACTAAACGACGCAAAGTGGACTTCTGCGGCGTAGTCGACTGGCAAAACATGCTCGACTCGATGAGCAAGTGGATTGAAAATATGGAGTCCAGTCTCATTCAGCTGTCTGTTTCCGGGGAGCTTTATGAGGGCTTCCCCAAGGGGGCCGTTCACCAGGTTGAGCCGCCGACCACCAGCTGCGGCGATGCCGCGACCAACTTGAAGATGTACTCAGAGTTGGTAGACAAGGCTGGATCAGTGCAGAAGCTGCTTGCGAAGCATTTTGCTACCAGTAAAACGCCCAGTTCCGCTACTATTCAGTCGGAAATTGACCAGCTGGCCAGTATGGAGGGTGACCTGGCAAAGCGGAACAAGGATTTTGAGGACATTGTTCAGCGAGGCGAGAAGATCATCAGTGACTATAAAAATGGTTTGTAGTAAACACCTTTATTCAAACTCTGTAAACTAATTTTTTTATTTGTTACAGCAAACGAAGAGCATGTCGTTTTAGAAGGCGTCCTAGAGACATTCAAAAAGCGCTGGAGCACCCTAAAGTTTGGCTTGGAACGAAGCCAGCTGTACTCGCAGGTTTGGTGCTCTATGCAGTCTATGGTCGAGGAGAGCGCCAACATGAAACACGTGCTAGAAAAGTATCACAAGCGTTTCTCAGAAAATGTGGCCAGCCTAAAGCAGATCACTGAAAAGGAGGCATTTGAAAGCCTACGTCAGCAGGTGGATGTAAGTCAATTTAAAGTTTACAATTTGTGACTGTTTGATAACAAAAAATGCTTTGTTTTTCCTGCAGTTATGTTCCATTTCCATCCAAGGACAGTACAGTAAACTGGAAGAGTTTGACGGCAAACTGTCGCAGTTGTATTTGCAAACGCCAGCGTTGTTCTTCTGTTGGCCAGAACAGACAACTGGCGGCAAGAAGAAGTTTGCCTGGAAGCGACTGTCAGCAGAAAAATTCACCACTAAGGTGAACATTGCCCCGTTGCAGTGGAGCTGCTTTCTCCTCTCCATTGATCTTCTTTCACTGCACCAAATTTGGTCCATCATGTCTGACGCCGGTCAGACGCTGATTCAAAGCATTGACGCCGCACTGGAAGGTGATGATATTGACTTGAAACAGGAGACAGAAGACCGCAACACCAGCGCTGAATCAGTGGATGACAAAGAAGCTGATTGGAAACAGAAAGGCAACGAGTCATCTGAAGAGCCAGAACAAAGCTCATTTTCGAGCAAAGCTTCTTCAGCATCTTCAGGCAAGGACGACGATGATGATGACATATATGAAGAGGATGACGATGATGGTAGCCCCACTGAAAAGCTGATGATTGCAATTGAAGCGCTCAATTCGTGGCTGAAAAACGTCATTGACGTCGTCGAGGAGTACGACGAGGACGAGTCTGATGTTGAGGAAGACGAAGAGGAGGAGCAGGAGCAGGAAGAAGATGCTGTTCAACCCGTCTCCCTTGGCTCCAACCGCTCCAAAGTGCCCGGTTCTAAGCTGAAATCTCTGGCCGACCTGGCCAACGCAATTGACAATCGCGTCTACGTGCTGGCAGATTTGCAGAAAACCGTCGACGCGGAGCAGGAGAACTACCACTTTGCCTGCAAGCGAGCGGCGGAGATTATCTTCGGCTCAGCCGCCGTCTCAAATTTAACTTCCTTGTCGGAAATTGAGGACCGCCTTAAGTCGCTCGATGAAACACCACCACCATCATCATCACCACCACCAGCTGAAGGACAGCAGCAGCTGATCGAGTCAATTCAAATGCTAATCAGCCGGTGGCACCTCGTCTTCGCCAAGTTCCAGACGCTGCTCAGCCAGCTCGAGGAGATATCGCCCTCGACGACGCTGCTCGAGCCGGAATTCGCGCAAATTAACCGCTGGATCGAGGAGTCGGTGCAGTTCCTCAACGAGGCGATCGCCGTCGGCTGTCTGGACACGCTGGCGGAGCAGCTGTGCGAGTGTGAACGCCTCAAGGACTACATGGAGCGCTCGGTGGAGAAGAGCTTTCAGACAATTTTGAGCACCGCCAAAGAGGCGGTGCGCATCCTCCTCGGCGGCAAGAACAACTTCGAGGTGCCCGTCATTGCCACCATCCAGGAGACGTGGGCCAACCTGGGCCAGCGGACGCTGACTAAGCTGGACCGGTTGCGACTGGCGCAGGAGCTGACGCAGCGACTGATCAGCTCGCTGGAGGAGCACCAGGCCTGGCTGAGGGACTTTGAGATTGAGATCTTGAGAGAGGGCGGCCGGGAGGTGAACGAGGAGGAGCTGGCCACGCGGTACGGCGAGCTGAAGGAAGACGCCATAGAGGAGTTTAACTGGAGTTCGGCCATTCCGGGGAGGCTGCAGCTGAAGCGGCTGCAGTCGAAGCGGTCGGAGTACCTGCGCGCCACCCTGGAGCCGCCCGATTCGCTGCTCAGTCAGATGCAGGCTTTCTACAGCGGCGGCGGCCAGTCGAATCACGTTTTTGATAAACTGAAGAGGCGCGCCAAGACGGAGGTGGTGCGCGCTTTTGACGCGCTGGAGAACAAGTTGAAAACGAAGATCGCCAAAACGGAGGCTCGGCTAGGCAGCCTTACGCGTCTGGTAGTGCTGGTGGGGAAGGAGCAGGCGCAGCAGGCGCACTTCAAACGGCTGCTGGCTGATGTGCAAACCAAACAGCGTAAGGCGATGGAAAACACCGAAGACGCGCACATTGCACTGAAAGACCTGGAGAAGGTTCTCACCGAGTCCATGTCTGTTAGTCGTCAAAGTCGACTGGATGAGATTCAGAGCTTTCTGACGGCCAGCTCAGACTTGGTGCAGTTTTTGCTTGATTCAAACCAGGAGGCAATTATTGAAGATCAACAGAACCAACTGGAGCTAATACTAACTGAAGACACTCGATTGCGCGCACAAACGGAAGCCGAAGTGGAATTGGTTGAAAAGTTTTGCTCAGACTGGAAAGAGTGCGACAGTCGTCTTTGCACACTGCAAAAGTGGTTTCAGGAGAACACCATCGAGTCGGTTTCTTCATCTGAAATCTTCAGCAAACAGGAAGAGCTGCACTCAATTAAAAAAGTGTACAGTGACAAGTTCTCCGCCTTCCGCACGGCCAAGTCTCGCCTTGAAACACACGTTGAGCTAGTTCAGCAGATCATCAATGAGTTCACGCGTGATCAACTGTCGCAAAAGGAGAAACTACCCAAGTGCGACAACTTTGAAGAGCAGATCAGTCAAATGGAGCAGTTTCTAGCCGACCTTGGCCTGGTGATCAATGAAATGGAGGTGACGCTGGATGAGGAAAACTTTCTCGCCCTCTCTCAAGATCAGAGCTATTGTCCAGAGTCGGAGCTGCAGCTAATACCGGCCATGCTGCAGAAGATGCTTGACACAGTGTGCGTCAGCTATGACGATCAGCTGAATGAGTTCAAGCTCCAGCTGAACACGCTAACGTCGAGCACCTATGTGAACTCAAAGTTTGAAAAACGACTCAGAGAACTGGGCAAAACTCACGAGGCGCTGGTAGGCGCCCTGCAGCTACGCCGCTTTCTCCTCGAGGAGCTCATTGAGCTGTGCGGCCAGATCAACAACAAGCTGATTGAACTGGAGGAGGAGTGCTCCAAGGTCTTCTCCATCGACAAGGCCGCCGTGCAGGAGGCAGATCTGGCAGAGATGAAGCAAAGCAGCCATAAGATTCTCTCTGATGTGTGTCTGCTGAAAGAGCGACTGGACATTCACTGCATCCGCCACTCGGAAATACTGATCGGCATTGAAGAGGTGGGCGCTCGCTACGATGAGATCATCACAGAGATTGCCGAGCAGTACGTTGATGTCGACGGAGAAGAGGAGGAGGAAGAGGAAGAGGAGGAAGTGCTCGAAAACGAGGGAAGTCTTATTAGCGGCGATGGGAACTCTCAGAGCAGTTCTGAGCAGCAAGTTCGCTACCGGCAGACCAATTTGGCCTCCACTAGCTCCGCCGCCGCCGCCGCCGCCGCCGCTGCCGCTGCAGCCCACTTGAGCACCATCACCGAAGAGGCGTTTTCCACTCCGCCTGTCGACGCCTCTACAACAACAACGACCACAACCTCAGCCTCAACAACAGCTGAAACAGTGGCGGTGGCCACCAAAACTAGTCAGATCATTCCGGCAATCACCGTGTCCTCGCCGGCTAAAGAGGTGCCCCCCGTTTCGACGGCCGACATTGAGACGGTGAGGGAGCTGATTCGCCGTTGCCCGTACTCCGTCAAGCCGTACATTGCCCAGTTGCAGGCGCTGGAACGCAAAATAAACTCTATCAGCTGCTCCACAGGGTTGACCTCGGTCGTCTCGCGGGGAGCACCAAAACTGTCGATCGCCCTGGTTGAGGATGAACTCCACCGACTGAACAAGTGTCTGAATGAGGTGCGCGTCCCGTACGAGTTGGCGCTTTGTGCCGCCTCTGTTTCCGGTCTGATGATGGCCGCCAATCCCAGTGACACCTCAAAGGCAGTCAAAGCAGACAAACAGTCATCATCTTCATTACCAGAAAACGGTTCTTTACCAGTTGAACCTAGCTCAAAGTGGGACGAGTACAGCAGCGGCGTCGTCAGCTCTCTGACCGCTCTTCAGTCTGAGTTTGGCATCTCCTGGAACCGCTTCCTCTCGCTGCACCGACACTGGTGGCTGGTGCGAGACGCAACGCTGCAGTTTAACTCGGAGATCCGCAAGCTGGCCGACTGGTTCGAGAACGTCGAGCTGCAGCTGACCAACGGGCGCATCACTACGGTGAACATCGACGACACGCAGCCGTACGGCTGCTTCACCTTCGACGCCGACGATCTCAACTACCCGAATGTCGCCCGCACGCAGCGGCTGCTGATTGCGCAGCTGGGCAGTCACATTGCCATCTACGCAAAGATTCAGGTGCTCTACAACCGCCTGGTGGCCTGCTTCACGCCAGACGACGACGACGAGGACGAGGGCGCCAACAAAGGTGTTGGTGATCAGATGATGATGAACAGCAGCTCTTCTGCGTGGTCCTTTGAAGACCGGAAAGCGCTGCTCGATGCGCGGAAACGCATTGAGCACGAGTGGAGCCAGGTGAGTCAGCGCTGGAGGGCCATTATCCGCGAGCTGGCCTGGCGCCGAGAGTGCCTGGTGGCGTTGGCCGCCGGCACGCTGGTCACCTACGTTTCCGGCTACCCGTACAAGCGCGGGGTCGACGCAGACTTTGATAAAGTCCTCGCTGATTACCTGCGCTACGAGTCGGCAAGCAGCAGCAGCAGCACAGGCAGCAGCGGCTCAAAAACGTCTGAACCTGTTGTTGGTACCCACTGGTTCCAGCTGGAGCAGCTCACCCAGTGGCAGCGTGACACTGAGGAGGGCCTGGCCACCCTTCGCTCCACCTTCACCATCAGCGACATCGAGTCCTCGCTGAAGCTGTCAAGTCGGGTGCGCGAGTACCAGCAGGACCTGTCGCGGCAGCTCCTCAACTGGATGGTCATCACGCAGGAGCCGTTCACTGATGCGGCCGTGGTTCGACGAGTCAGCTTGCTGCAGCACGGGCAAACCTTGAGCGCTGAGAAGCGGGCAGCCATTGATGACTCATTTCAAAAGGTATGAGATGTTTCTTAAAACTCTTAAAACCCCTTTAATAATTCTTAATTTTTTTTATCTGAAAACCTTCTTTAGATCACCTTAAACCTCTTTGAGGTGTCCTACTTTACGGAGGTTTTCTCCACCTGTTTTGCCTACATCAACTCGCTGACCAGGACGGAGCTGGAGTGGGTGGTCAGTGCACATGAACATCTCAATTCAATTGAGGACTACCTGGCAGTGCGTTCCATCGACTCTGCCACTTCATCTAGTACATCTACTACCTTTGAACTTCCCGTCGACTCGCTGGCGTTCGTCGCCTCGCTCAAGGACCACCTGATCACCCACGAGAACAACATCGAACAGGTGATGACGATCGTCAATGAGCTGCGCCAGCACGGGAAGGTGCAGCTCTCGCTGGACCTCCGCCTGGACGGCTTCATGCGCCACTTTGAGACGCTTTCCGCCCTTCGAGCACGCCTCCTCGGCCGGCTACGAGCCGCCGGGCTGACGGTGTGGGCGGCGCTGCACCACCTGCTAAAGCAGTGCTACAGTCGACTGCAGTCATACCGGTCACTGCTGCAGTCCAATCGAGCGGCGGAAGAGGCTGAGGCGGCGGCGGCGGCAGCTGCGACGACCATTTCCGCCACGCAAATGTCTGGCTCGCTTCGATCTCACCAGCGGTTTCAACTTCAGCAGCAGCAACCGCAGCAGCAGTCTCGCCACCTTCGACAGCAGCAGCAGCAGCATCAAGCGATCAGCAGCTCGGCGGGCAACTCGCTGCACCGGCAGCAGGCCACTTTCCGACAGCAGTCAAAGATGGTCGCCGATTTGCGATCCTACTACCAGGCCGCCTCGCAGCAGTTCAACTGCTGGCTCGCCCTGGAGAGTCACATCCTCGCCTACTACTGTGCCCTCTCTCAGCAGAGCGGAAGTGTCCAGGTGGATTCCTCATCTCCAACCGTCAAGGCAACGTCTGCTGAAGAGGAGGACGTTGAGACGACCAAGTCGACGTCTGCTGGAGCCTCAACAACAACGCCCGTCATGCAACCGGCGAGGGTGCTCAAGTTCACTATTCGACGATGCGAGGTAGGTGCACTTTTAGTATTTTTACCTTTTTTGCCGTACATAAAGTGTTTGTTTTTTGCATTTTTAGCGTAAACAATAGTCAAGTTGCGATCAGTGTTAAAGAATAGAGTAGATTTCTGTGCTAGATTTTCATGTTTATTAAACTTGTTGATTAAAATATTTGATGTTTTCAAAACAGTTAGTTAAATCGGAATTTTTCCAAGCAGTAGCACAACTGTGTTATTCTATTAAGCATGTTCTAGCTTGTCATTGCAATTGTTGATTGATATATCTCACAAATTAACACCTAATTAAAATGCACTGTATTCCCTTTTGTTCAATTTTTAAAACTAAACTTTCTCAACCGGAACTAAATAAGCATGTGTTTCTATACTTATCCTTTGTGCTAAACGTAATTGAATACTAGTGGTTGAAAAAAGTTTGTAAAATATTTATTATAGTTTAAAAATGAAAGTTTTTATCAATGTGGTTAAATAAAACAAACATAAAAATCCAACAAGCTTTAATGTTATTTTCATAAAATATATTTTATTGGCATTTATCGTTAAGTTTTAATGTTTATTTTTTAGTATTAAGTATTTTAGATTTTTTTTCTTTTTAAAAACTGTCAAAATGTAATGTTTTTTAATAAAAATTTTGACATTTTGAAGTTAGAATAGTTTTGGCAGTTTTTCAATTGAGTTGCTTTTTTACTTTTACTGCAAATTATTTTCTTGCTTTTTCACGCTTCCATTCACTTAACTAGAACAAGTTTGAATGTGCGTGTTTAGTGTCGGTTATGTTTTGCCGACACTGCTGAGGTTTTTTGTATGTTTTTAATTTACGATCATTTGGCGTGCAAACTGAAGCAGAAATGCCTACAAAGTACTTGGTTGAAAGGTAGCAAACTGAAAAGAAAAAAATGTCAAAAAATCAAATATCGTTTGTAGCATGTAAAAATGAATAAGTGTACAAGAGTTTTTTGAGAGTTTATTATTTAGTTCTTTGCGGTTGAGGGTGCTTGTTTGCAAATGTGAATAAGTATTTTAAAGGTAAAAAAACACTGAAAATCAAAATTGTTTTTGTTTTGGGTTTTTTGTGGCTACTTTTTGACAAAATATTTTACAAAAAATAGTCAGCGCAAATAAATGAGTGTTTAAGTGTATTTAAAACTATTTTTTATTAAACAGTTTTGCGTAATTTAAAATAGCAAAGCAATGTTTTATAAAATATAAAACTTACAGTAATTTTATAAAACTAACAATTTGTTAAATTAAAATTTTTTTGCATTTGTAACTTTTTTTTTATTGTTGTGTTATGTTTTAAAATTCAAACTGTGAGTGCACCTGTTTTTATGTAGTTTTTTATGTATGCATCTGTTGCAAAAATTGACCCTAAAATGTCAGCAAAAACACATTAATTATAAAACTCATATTTCAAAGTAATTAGCCTGCCACGTCTGTGGCATAGTAAAATCACGCAAAATTATTTTATTCATGTTAAAACAATTAATCACAATTGCAGAAAGGCACTTGTTTTTACTGTTGGGTAGTTTTTGCAAGATTATTAATCGATTTTGTCAGTTAAACTGTGTGTTTTTCTAGTAATATTTTAATTGGCCAATTGGCCATTTGAGCTAAAATTTTAAATATAAATATTATGTGTTTGTATAAGTAACCTTTTACGCCAATTTTTTTAAACTTTTTTTAAATTATTAGTTTTATAATTGTTTAAATAAATTCAAAAACACTAGAATTAATGGTTGTATCAAAATTGTGCAAATTTTAAAACAACATCGGTTTAAATCAAAAATTTGTTTTTTAAATAATTTTATTTTTTTTGTTTTTGTAATAACTTTCACGTTTTTAGTTGAGTTACCTAAGTCTATTGTTTTTCTTGTTTTCTGTTTAATTCTTCTTTTCGCCATTTTGTTTCACTTTTAACTAAGGTCATAGACTACTGATTGATCGACTAAATTTAAACCAAACAAAATTGAAGTGAAGTTTTCTTGTACGGCAGTGTACTGCGCCCATTGCTGGCACGTGCTTTGAATGCTGCCAACATTGGTGAGCATTTCCGGAAAAAGTGAGAAAAGGGAAAACGGAAAGAGCGAGGTGAAGTGAAGTAAAGTGAAGTAAAGTGAAGTAGAGGCAGTGCTGGTAATTCGTTAATGCATTACCCAGTCAGTCAGTCAGTGCCTCACTGAGATGAGTTGATGGGCACCGATTTGAGAGCCGGTGATGGCCGGCAATTGGCAGCTCATGTCAGGGCTCTAAATTGCCGTCTTGCCTGCCTTCCTGCCTCACTGCCACCACCAGCCAAAGTAGTCAATCACAACTGTACGGTGGCAGAAGTGCACTACTACTTACACTGATGCCCTGTCAAATCTGCATCAGTGCACTAGTTTGGGTATCCGCCTCCTCCTCCTCCTCCTTCTACTACTACTACTAGTAGTAGTTTGCTGCTCCTGCACACAACTCCCGTTTTTTCCATTCTATTGATCCATTTATCTAAATCTTTTCCGTTTATGTACAGTTGCAGAAGGAGCCGTATTGAGAGTACTGCAGGCAGTAGTAAGGAGTAGCAGTGGCAATTAGCTCACTGAAATTGGTCGTTAGTTTGTCGATTGCCTGCCAATGTTATGTTGTATCATTTCAAAGAGCGAAAAAGAGAGAGAGAAAGAAAGAAAGTGTGTGTGTGCTGAAAAATTACTAACTGCACAGTGTGGACACAACCATTTAACTTTTTGTTTTAGATGTTTTTATTTTATTTTTGTTTTAGAAAAAAAATGTTGTCAAAGATAGTTTTATAGTGTGTGTATGTGCGTTGAGTTTTTATGTTTTCTTTAAGACAAATCGATGGTGTTTTGGCTATTTTTCTATCTATCACTCTCCATTTCACTTACCCACCCACTTTGCTAATGCAACTACAAAAGAGACATTTTGAACTTAAAGCTTTTTTTCTCTTACAACTACAGTTTTAGTACCCAGTAGTTGAGCTAATATCGACAGTTAAACTGTTTAACCAAATATTTTCTTTTCAATGTGAATTCAGTTGCGGGATAGATTTAAACCAAATCAAACTGTGTAGTTAAAGTTATTTTTATAAAATAATGTAAATTTTTTGTTTTTATCAAGCAAATGGTAAAGCTAACTTTTAAAACACAACTTGTTTGTTTTCTAATTGCTAATTAAAAAATTTAATAATTGTGCTGAATTAATATTTAAATTAAAAAAATTGTTTCATTTTTTATATAAAACATTCTGAAACATTTATTAACAAAAATTATGGCGTTTAGAAATTGGTGTTTTGTGTTTAGAAAAAATTAATAAAGTAAATTTGTTAGTATTACCAACATGGTCCTTTTCTTTACTTTTAAAGTATTAGTAAACTCACAGCAGTCAGTTGCACCAATTGTGACCGTTTCAATGTTTGCTCTGGTATAGCCTTCTCTGCCGTACATTTCTCTCTAAAGAACTTACTTTATGAGTACATTGAAAAGACTAATTGAACTCACGGGGTTTAACAGCAGAGACCAAAATTGAGCATTGATACTTTTCAGTGCCTAAGTAGTAAGTCAGAGACAAGAAAGGGCCGCCACTTAGTGAGTCAGTCAATGAGTAAGTTGGTTAGCTAAAATGACTCTGCCCAGACAGTGCCAATTTAAAAGGAGACAAGCTAGAAATCATTAAGAGTAAGGAAAATGAAAGTAGAAAAAGCTAAAAAACAAAAGCATCCATGCAACTAATGCACTATGGTTTACAGCAATCAGTATTTCAGTACAATACGGAGTTTACTAGAAAATAATTTAATGTTTGAAAATGTTTTGAGCAAAATACCGTTACAAAAACTTAAAATTGCATTTTAAATGATGCATTACTAAAGTTTGAATTTGTGTTTGACTTGTTGGTTATAGCTTTTTTGTGTTTTTATTAAATTTTTAAGCAAATGAGACATGTGCAATATTTTTAAATTTTACAATAACTAAAAATGCTTTTGATTGTTTAAATAAAACAAAATTTAAGTTTTTTGAACTATTTTTGTAAACTTCTTTGTAATGAGCAAGTTATAAAAAAGTTTAAAATATTTTTTTAATTGATTAAATTTAAATGTGTTTATATAGTTTAAAAATATTTTCGCATATATTTTCAAATAATTTTTTGAATCAATGTTTTAAGAAAAATAATTTTTTAGTTCAACTGCAAGTTTAATATTAAGCCAGTGGAAAACATTGGCATTTCGTTTCCAGTCATTTGTTTTTGTTGATCGTAAATCTTTAATAAGACAGTTTATTGAGCTTTGTTGCAGCTTGTTGTTTTTTATCTAGTATGCATGACTTACCGGTAATATCTTTTGCACCCACCGCTAAACGGACTTAAGCTTTTCAGATTTATCATTCAAATGAAACTATTTCGCCGAATAAAACATCTCAAAAAACAACTTCAATTATTTGTTGTTTTTCTGTTTTTGAAATAAACTAGGTTCTATTGCAACTATTGATGAAATCAATTCATTCGTGTTTTCCAGTTGTTACATTTTGACAAGAATGTCTATAAATTCAAATGCTGTATTTTGAAATATTGAAATAGATTTGTTTGTTTTGACACTGTTTATGATGCATTGCACTGATGCGTATTCGTTTTAGTGCCACTAGTGTATTTGCCTCTCGTTTGCCTAATGGAGATGTTTATTTCACTTTCACTTTCTTCCACTGAGCACCTTTTGTCACTGTCGAGGTTACAAAACTGGCAAATGTTTTTTACGATGGTAGTGCACCAATCCGTTTTAATGCACTTGGACTGAGATTTGTGCACAAAAACTCTGTAACTTTGTAACTGTGTGTGTGTGCGTGTTTTTGCGCTGTTGTGTGCTTAGCACTTCAGTGTTTGCTTTACAAAAATCCACAATGATGTAAAAGCTGACATATGAATGAAAACAAACTAAAGCATTAAAAGATGAATAGAGAGAAGGACACCCGGCGAGAAACGCACAAAAAGAATGTTTAGCTGTTTTTAGGTTTTTATCTCTTTCTCATTTGGGTCCTGCCTCTCAAAGGTTGCCCCCTCTAAGCTAGTATATTTGAATGGCAGCAGGCAAATAGCTGCCTGCTCTTAGCTAGTGTTGTTTCGCTGCCCTTTCTGCTTTTTCCTTTTACCCACTTTTCTGTTCCGGAACATAGAGAAAGGAATATAATTGACCGTATGTAAAACTTTGCTGGTTTGTTTGTGTGTGCTTGCCCTGTGCATGTGTGTGTTTGTGTATGTTTGTGCGGTTGGGTGGTTGGCTGGCTGGCTGGCTGGTGCGTGCTGGTATTGAGAAGCCGCACGGCAGACAATTGTTTATAGCCGGTGCACACATACATACACAATTCAATGCACAAAGCAATGCACAACAATGACCGGTGGGTCCAGTGACTGCTGACCAGAGAACAACAGAGCAGAGCAGAACAGGTCAGAGCAGGCAGACACTCGGCTGTCTCACCGCCGCTGTTTCTGGGGCAGTACTGCTGGGCAGCATTCTTAGCCGAATCATCAGACGGCCAAGGAGAGCTTCCTGTACTCACTGTCTAGATCACTGACTGCAGCAGTGAGTGCTTGCCTGTTTCTTGTGCCAGTCGGCTGGCAGTGGTCGATATGAGGGTACAGAGTGTGTGTGTGTGTTTCATTCCATTTTCGATTGGCCCATTCTACCGGCAGCTCAATAGCTGCTGCTGCTCTTCCTTTTTCTGCCTTCGGAATTAGCCCTGTTCCCCTTTGCACTTGTCCCGCTCATTGCCAAACTCGTTCATTGACACTGCTCTTTTCTTTTTTTTTCTCTTTTTCTTCTTTTTCCTCTTCTTTTTTTCTCTTTTATTCGTTTTTTTGCGTTATCTCAAACCTCAGTGCAAGCGCTCTGGCGCTTTTACTTTTGAGCAGTTTAGTATAACTGAGTTACTACTACTACTATTGTTGTTGCTGTTGCTGTGATTGGTTTTGTTTCTGAGACGCACATACACACCAATTACTTTTTGGTCTCTTGCGCACAACAAAAATTATAAACAACTAAAAAATTTTCAATTTGGTCAAAATTGGAATAAGCAACAAATATAAGAAACGAAAAAATAATTTTAAATGGGTTTAGCAATTCAATCAATTTGATAATTCTAAAAAAGTTTGGAAATACGTTATTTTTGTTTGTTTTGTAATTCATTCTTTTAAAAAAATAACAACTTTATGTCTGTTTTCGCTAACTCAAATTATTTAAAGTATTTTGCAAAACTACGAGCAGATATTTTCAAATCATTTTTAAATTCTGCTTGTATTTCCGGATACGCGCATCGGTTTTTGACCTCACTAATCGATTTAGTCAGTCCTAACTGAAATGAAAAAACCTCACTGACACTATCATTAGGAAAATGCTTTTTTATCGGTGGTGTAGACTTTTCCTCTTTTTACAATTGACTCGAGAGAAGGCTTTTCAAAGCTAACCATTTTGGCATGTGTGAAGGCAAAGAAGGAGTTCGGCCACTCATATCAATCTTTTTCACTTTTTTTTCAACACACACTTCTTCCACTTTACACACACACACACGGGCTAACGGCGCATGGCCGACTGCAACCATTCAGTCAATCGATTCTCCAAATGACGCTCAATGGACAGTGAAAAGAAGAGAGCAGAAGAGAGAGAGAGAGAGAGAGAGAGAGAGAGAGAGAGAGAGAGA
>JAALOO010000823.1_pt1 | contig 25433 bp, 12 predicted proteins | sample 7257641 | NCBI WGS metagenome assembly JAALOO01 (sample SAMN14085613, study PRJNA598686) | mite metagenome | biome: ENVO:01001000; feature: ENVO:01001002; material: ENVO:01001226; isolation source: single female mite from University of Michigan culture on fish food culture... ...
GTTAAACTCCTTTTGGCCGGAACCGGAAACGCCGGATCAAGGAAAAATAAGCGACCTAAACCATTGTACTCAGCTTAATTTTACCTTTCCAACGATACCAAATTCGGCAATGGTAACATTTTTTGAGTCAAATCTGTTCACCGTGTTAGTTAATCTTTTTGCTCTGAGTAGTACGCTGTAAAATGTTTGTCAACTAGTTTGTGCTTATTCATTGATGAAATTTAACAATGATCAAACATTACTGTGGCGTGTGTGTATGGGAATTCCGGAAGTAAGCAGAGAACAGCATAGTACGTTTATCGCTTGCATTCGTCTGGTTTTTGACTTTTGGATGTTTAGAAAATGTATACTTTCATATAAGTATTTAAGAGTTTTCCTGTGTCATGGTGCTGTAATTTTATTTTCCGTTTTCTAAAACTAGTGTATTTTTTGTTAAATCATGATAGAGTTTTATTTTTCAACAACTTGAGCTTGTTTAAAATTAATTTTATATTTTATAAATACAAGTAAATGAATATAGAGTTTTAAAACATTTTACATAGTTTTAACAATAGTTTTGTTTTTTGCTGCATGTTTTACAAGTTGAGTACAAGTTCATAAAACAATTTATAAATTGTGCACACTCTGTATTACAGAGTCTGTAATGACAAAAGAAAATTAGCTTAACACCATTAGTTTGTTTTGCCTTTTCATTAAAAGGCTTTCTATATATTAACTTAGACTTTGGGTAATTGAACTTGGCATTTGCATCATTCAGTGAACATTTAGTAAATTTCTGGTTTCAATGTTACTTTTCACACCTACTATGTTTGACTTGTCTTAATTTTATAGCTTTATATTTTGCAAGTAGTTTGGGATATTTTCGGAACAACAATTCGCTTCATTCCTTTGTTTCCGAGTGTATGGTCAGTATTGTCGGTAGCTACTGCAATTATTCATTTGCCTGGGTTACAGTATTGGATTGGCAACAGCGAGTAGAGTGCACTCTTTTTGCCAGAAAGTCTGCTTTCACTCTCTATTTGTTTACTTGTAGCATGGTTTATCACATTGACATATTCGTTGCGTAATCATCACCTAAATAATTAATTACAAAAGCGCAAATAGCTGTGCTTCTTCAGTGTGTCAGTTCTTCTCTTTTGAAGGTGTCTCTTTCTGCCATTGACTTTGCATATCTGCCTTTCAGTACCTAAATGACAGGACTAGTTGTGTTTTTCTTTTGCACTCCTACCACTGCAGGCTGTCAAAAGTCTACCAGTAAAAAAAGCAGCTTTCTCATTTTCACTGTCACTCTTCTCTTTTTGTTGTTGACTTTACACAAATTATTTCTCACCCTTTCACTATGTAGCTTAAATTTTGTTTAGTTTAGAATACTTTTGTTACCGTTTCTCCTTTTCAATTCAACATTGTTTCACTTGTTACAACAGTTTGTTTTGGAAAATTTTTTTTATTAGTGTATTTACCAAAAAGTTAACTTATTTATTTTGTGAAATATTTTATTGTCACTTGAAAAATTACTACTTTAGTTGTTAAAAATGGTTTTTATATAAGTGTGCGTTTATTTAAGTTACCACAGTTTTTATTTTTAAAGTATATCGCTACAATTAATAAGGACACTTGAACTACTTTAATCTAATAATAATTGCATTATTCTATCTACAATTAATTTTTGCTAATAAAAAGAGCAATAAACTATAACCAAATTAATATTAGCATTAATAATTCAGCATTTAGGACAATATTTTATCTTGGAAAGAGCAAATAGATTATTTTGTTTGTTCAATTTAAGAGTTGGTGTTTTTGTGAACTCATTAAATTTCGTTAAGATTTATTTTTATATACTTTTATACCTTATATTACAAAGTTTGTTAAACTTTTATAATCATTTGGATGTTTGTTGTAACTATCTTTAATAAAAAATTTAAACAGACTTAAATTAGTTTTTAAAATTTTGAAATTGTTGAGTTGTCAGGCGCTCGAGAAATCAATAACATGTCATTTTTGAGCTCACTAATTTATTGTGTCTGTAAAGTTTCCCAAGTTTTTCTTTAGAATACCTTGTTTTTGTGTAATATTGCATTTTTTGTTTATTTGCTTTATCGATTGTCTCTCGGAATCTAAACGCTCCTTTTGTTTTGAATTTTTTCCTAGTGGAACATCAGGTTCAAGTTTAAAGGCAAATCTGTGAATTAGTGAGTTTATCGATCACATTATCTCAGTCAAAGTCGACCACTTTGTGTTCATAAATTGCCGACGTCTTCCGACTCATTCTCGTTGTCTACCATTACCAGCACTGGTGCCGCAGCACTAGTTCTCTTTGACATTGCCATCACTCATGTCGCTAAGCACTCGGCCACGTAATGAATAACATGCAGGTGGCTGTGCGCAAGTTGAAACGCAAATTTTTCCGCTCACAATCTTCTCTGGTAGAGTGTTGTTTTGTTTTTGGAGTTTTAAGTTTTTATCTCTAAGACTTTGTTGTTCTGTTTACTAACTCGTTTTTATTTCATCTTGCAGACCATCACTCATCAAGATTCCATCTGCGATCGAGAATTTGAAGACATTGGTGAGTTACAAGGAATGTGTGTTGTTTAGCAAGCATTTGTTGACATTACCATTCATTTTTAGACGAGAACCTGGTTTATGTAAAGTTTTTCAAGTTTTACCGCACCTACGACATTGTTCCGATCAGTGCCAAATTGGTCGTTTTCGACACTTTGCTTGCTGTCAAAAAAGCATTTTTTGCTCTTCTTAGCAATGGTAAGACTATTTCAGTGTTTTGTTTTTAGAATCTCACAAGACCGTCTTTCTATTTACCCAGGAGTTCGAGCCGCACCACTTTGGGACAGCGCCCGGCACGCTTTTGTGGGCATGCTCACCATCACTGACTTTATTCTCATTCTCCGCACATACTACAATTCACCTGATTTGCGCATTGAAGAACTTGAAGATCACAAGCTGGATATTTGGAGGAGTACGCACTGTTTAAAGTTTCTGCAATTCTTGTTATAAATAGTCTTGTTTTCCCAATTAGATATGCTCAAGGAGAAAAGTCGTCCCTTGGTGTCTATTGGACCTGACGAAAGCCTTTTTAATGCCATCAAGACGTTGATTCACAACAAGGTGCACCGTCTTCCGGTGATTGACTCTGAATCAGGCAATGTTCTCTATATTCTTACACACAAGCGAATCCTCAAGTTTCTCTTTCTCTACGTAAGTTTTAAAAGTTATTGGAAGACTAATTATTAACATTATTTTAAAAACAGTACTATAGTCGCCTTCCAATGCCATCGTATCTTCATAAAACACTGCGAGACTTGCCAACAATTGGTACTTATGAAAACATTGCTGTAGCTACGCAAAATATGCCGCTCATTCAGACGCTCAATCTGATGGTTGACAGACGAGTTTCGGCGCTTCCCATTGTTGATAAGAGAAACAAGGTTGTGGAGATTTACGCCAAGTTTGACGTGATTGTTAGTTCTTTGTAACAAATACCACCAATTCAGTTCTAATGGTGCCATTTTTTTGCAGCACTTGGCGGCTGACAAAGCTTATCAAAACTTGGACATACCCGTCAAGAAGGCCCTCGAGTATCGTTCCCACTCTGAGCGAATCATCAAATGTACCATGAACGATACTTTGCACGCTGTTCTGGAGAAGATTGTGCAAGCGGAGGTTTGTTTTACCCAGTTGTTTCAATAAAAAAACGTAGCATTTGTTTAACCATTTATTCAATGTTAACAGGTTCACCGAATTATCGTCGTCAACAATGATGATCATGTGATTGGCATTATATCGCTTTCTGATCTATTGACCTTTCTGGTGCTTCGGCCTGTGGGCATGGAACAAAAGGACATTATGGCAACGTCAGTCACGGCCGTCAGTCAGAACATCAACTGCTGCAAAGTGGTCTTGGAAGAGACTGCAGAAGAGGTCGCTCTGAGTGACAGTCAAAGTAGCTCCGGTGGCAGCTCGGCTGCCGATCTCACCGCCCAAGACCGAGCCCAACTTGGCCCTGACGGACTGGCAGGCTCTTTGGAAGAGACAAATCAACTGACCACTTCCTCCACCGGTTCATCTTCTGCTACCTCATCCTCATCGATGCTCGACGGCGATCGTTCAACAAATCCTTCTCCGGCTGCATCGACAGCCAAAAATCTGTCAAACCTGATTGCAACAACGAGCGCCAAACAAACGTTGATTGCACCACTGCAGTGAACACTTATTTGATCGCCTTCATCTCTCACATCAAACTTAATCTTTGATTACCTTCTCAGCAAATCACCTCATTACCTACATGTCCACTTCATACGAAAACGAATGTGATACTTTTTTTAACCACACACCGGTGTAGTGAGCCATAATGCCAGCCAGCCAGCTATTAGTGAGCTCATACTTTATTCTGATCTTAAGAGTTACCTTTGGTAATAATCCATTCACTAATTTTCATTCTATTTTGATTACTTTTTTCCTTTTTGTAACATTTTCCATACTGTACTTTTTCATGAGCTGCACCGTTTTTGTGGCGATTTAGTGCTAATGGGCGCCCCTTCTTACCAACTTTGCACAGAGGAATCATCTCAGGATCAGTCTCCTAACTGCTGCTTTCAGGGACGCACACATTTCTTTCATAAAGTTGCTCTACTTGTAAAACGCCTCTGTACAATTCACTTTTGCCACACATTACTTGTATTTTCACCAATACACACACCCAAGTCAGCGTTAGCCACCTGATAATTACTGCAACAAACAAAACCCCTTCATAATTGTATTCGTTTCTGTATACCATTTCTATTTTTGTTACACCTGTTGCAAAGTAATTTTTACATAAAAAAACTGATCGTGTTTTCCTTTTTAATATCTATATACAAGCATTGTAAAAACTTTCTATGCTCATCCATTAGCAAATCATTCTTGTAGAATTGAACTGTCTTCATTGTTCGATTTGCAAAATGTATCAATTGTTTTCTTTTCACCTTCAAGTCTACGCATTATAATGAAAATTTGCACGACAACTGTTAGGAGTGCGCAAAATGCGACATATTGTGATGCTTTTTGATATAAGCCAATCGAAAGATTAACGTTTTAATTTTTGTGAAAGGTTGTTAACAATGCACTACAAGTTTATCTTAAATGTGTTTTTTTATGTAATATAATACTAACTAACAATAAAATCAGCAAAAAAGTACATCTAAACTTAACTTTGCAATTCAGTTTTTAAATTTACTTAATTTGAGTTATAAATTGTTCTGTTTGAAAGGGCCGTACATGTAACTCGACATTTTTAGCATTTTTAGTATCATTTATGCTGATTTGAAGATAATAATCAACAATGGTTGGTATTGATAACAAAAACGCAAAGATAGATTTCAAAATTAGTCATTTTTCTATTTATCGCTATTGGTTAACATGATGGGAGTATACAATATAGATTGTACATTAATACATTACATTGATAATATCCGAGTTACTTAAGCGTTCAGTTGCACTCGACTGCACTTGGCTAGACAAGTTTCACCAGTAAAAATGATTCACTCTCTTGATTTAGAAGAATTTCATAGGCAGGGCAAACTACTGTTTGCTGCATTCATTCTCTTTGTTTTTACTTTGTTTATGGGAACACTACCGGTGCAAATGATTGAGTGCTACAATGACCGAGTTAAAAAGTCTTTGCAAACATCATTAGTTCCTCTTACTAAAAAAAGTTCTTTACACAAGAGCAAATTCAACAGATTCTTGCGCAACTTGGAGGTGGTGTTCTACTCTACACAGCATTTATTCACATGTTGCCGGAAATTCGAGAGAACTACCAGACGTACCTTAATGCTACCCAAAGTACAAGTCACACCGATGAAGGCCATTTACCACTTGTTGATTTCTGCGCTTGTGCTGGATTTTTCGGAATTTTTCTTGTTGAAGAATTGATGCACACACTGTTTCTTCGACACCATCACCACACTGGCCCTGATAGTCAAGAGATGCAATCTGCCAACAGCTATACTCGGCAACTCAATGAAGATGAAACACTAGACAATCGAAGTGTCTGCTCTACATTTTTTGACGCATTTCTACTGATTCTTGCTTTCTCCTGTCACTCAGTCTTTGACGGAATCTCAATCGGCGTCCAAAATGGCTCTAGAGTGTGGACCGTGCTGATAGCCATTCTGTCTCACAAACTACTGATTTCCTTCATTATTTCAGTGCAAATATATGAAAAATCTCAAAATAAGAACCACAAAATCGCAAAAGGCTCTCGTAAAACAGCACGTCTCATTCTTTGGTTTTTAATGGCCTTTTTTGCGGCAATGTCGTCCATTGGCATCATTATTGCTCTTATTAGCTCGGCTGGTGCAGCTCCTGGTGAACAACAACTGCACATTATTATTCTGGCCGCAATCTCTGCGGGCACCATCATTTACATATGTTTCCTTGAGATTATCGACAAAGCCAACTCGCGGAAGCATATTTCTGGATTTATTCAGTGGCTAGCACTAATTCTAGGCTTTACGCTAATGCATCTTGTTGCTAACTGTTTTCCAGAATAACAACATTAATTTGAATGAACAGTAAATTCATTTTCTTTTTTCTAAAACGTATAAATTTTATTTGCACATAAAACGCAAAACTGTTTCTAGTACCAGGTTTGAGTTGACAATATGAATTTGACAGTTAGATATATTGTGAAAAGTCAGGTAGCTTTGGACGCTGATAAAGTAAACAAAATTGGGCGTGATAAATAGCCCAATAACGCTACAAATAACTGTTTACTGTTGAAGTGTTTTGCAGAAACGGCACTACTGTTGAGTGAGGGAGACATTTATGGAAGAGTGTGCATCCGCCGTATTAGCGTCGGAAAAAATAGATAACTGAGAACAACAGAACAAGTGGTAGTCACAACGCTTAGTAAAGAAATGTTAGTGCTTTTTAAGGCCATAAATGACTTTTGTGATTATTTGGAAGACTTGGTTTCAGGTAAATGAGTGTAAAGAGTGTTGAAAGTAATGTTCAGTGGCTCAAAGGACGTACAGAAAGTATCATTGATCTGAGTCGTCAATTCGATTCGAGTAGTAATCTTCAACTGAATCGTGCACATGTGTCCCGTCATCATAGACAATGTCATTGCTTTGATCATCAGCTGTGTCGTCCTCTTCCTCTTCGGGCACTAGCACCGATGACTGGTCCTTGTTGCTAGGCTCCAGTCCGTTGGCACGCTTTGTTTTCGGGGTAGTTGTTGAAACCCGTTTTGGCTGATGAAGTGATTTTTGCAGAAGAGATTCAAAATTTCTCTCAAAATCAGCATCCACCGACTTGACAGTTGAAAATCTCTCTCGAAACAACTCATGTGCAAACGCGTAGAGCTTCACGTCAAGGTGGTTCAGTTTGTGAATTTGTTTGATTTCATCCGAAGAGAGAGCATGTAATGTAGCCCTGCTTCGAGTAGAGTTGAACTGGACAAACGCTCGTTTGAACTTCTGATTGAACGTACGCTCAAACAGGTACTGTGAGGCAATTTGCTCTTCACACAAACCAAAAAATGCCATCTGACGTAGATTGCGCTTGGCACTGTTAAGCATGACCAGGTCTCGTTCGCTAGATGACATCATTGACTGATTGTAGCATCCCACTAGACTGAGGTCTGCCAACATTCGCGTTTGACGGTTAAAAGCGAGATTGTGCCGACAGGACATAAACTCTGACAGTGAAACATTGCCCCAGTTAGAGCCAGTGTAGCATTGAGGCAGTTCTTGTGGAGTTGGGAGACGACCTCCACACCAGTGGCGAGAACTTTTCCAGGTGGCTCCACGCTGAACGTGCTTAAACTCGGACACGAAGCGTGCTATTGGGTCTCGAAGCAATGTGACGTAGAAGTAACGACGTGCATTTCGCGCACGATTCACTACGATATTATTAGAAAAGGAAGACGGAATAAGCTTGCTGTTGTGGTGGGTGCGATCACGAATTAGCGAAGAAAAGGGGTTCACTCCGATGTGTTCTACTTGATTCAGTACTCGGTCAACACAATTGATCAGTTCCTAAAAACACAGCAAAATATATTAGTATAAACCGAAAATCCACTAAAGTTACCGTATAGTCAGCGTGTAAACCACATTTCCAGCCAATTGAATAGCGCGAAAAAAGCCAGTATCGGTTATTGGTATCAGGTCGAAAGCAACGACATTTCTTCTTTCGTTTCGGCTCACATTTGCATGGCTGTTCAAGAATCAAATCGCGCACCAAGTGACGATCAAATGCAGATCCCCCTGAGTTGAACAAATTTTAAAAATAAAATTTGCAAAAATTAAAACAAACATTACGTTACCTGTTTTTTGCATGTGAAGAAATACCATAACATCGTTTCCCTTTATATGAAAGGAACTTTTTTTTGGACTAGCAAGAATCTCACCAAAATTGACCTGCCATGTTTTGGCCAGTTGAAAGTATTGGTATCGATCGAAGCTGAAACCAAATGTCCGACCCAAAATGTGATCTACATCATCAGATTCGGATTGTTGCGATGAGGACGAATACGATAGACTGTTAGCAGAATCAGAAGAATATGGCAAAAAAGATGAGATCCATGGTAGTGAAGCGGAAGACAAAATGTTGGATGTTTTTTCTTGACGGCAGATATTTTCTGGACAAAAATAGCTTATAGCTACTATGGACAGTATCACAAAAGCGATGGCAAACAAAAGAAGCCGCTTTCTTTTATGGCCACCTCGAACCAGAAAATGCACAAAGCTGCGCGATTTGGGCTTCATAATTGCTTCGCCCAGGTTGAGGGGGCTGGCTTGTTTAGTTACATTTTCTTTCAGTCAGTAGATAATATTTTTTCAGCTGTTTTGGCCCTCTTATGACTTAAACTTGCCATTTTTAGTTGAGCTTTAGCTGGGGAATACCAAGTCAAAGCTTTTTAATTAGTTTACATCTTCAACATTGGAGTTATTTCACAATAGAAAAACGCTACTAACGTACACTTAAAACAATGCAAAATGAATAATTTTTCATAAAATGTTGATGCTTTATCGTAAAATCAGTGTTTAAAAATAACTAAAGTAGAAAACAAAACAAAAAAAATGAATAAAAGAAAAATTAGTAAACATCTCTGTCGGATTGACAAACCAAAATAAAGTGAGATTTTGCCGTCAAGCTGGACTCAAAACATTTGCTCACAAAATTCTGCTCAGCGGTTTTGTTAGCGACATCTGTCAAAATGTTTAAGAACTGCAAAAGAAAAACTGAACCGCCATTTTGGAACACTTGGACAGAATGCCACAGCTCAAAACAGAATTTACTTAAAATATTTCAATTAACTTTTTTATTAACAAACAATAATTATTTTTTAATGGTTTTAGTTAGAAATAGGTTGAATAAGACTTTACGCCAAAACGTAACTTGATTTAGTTCAAACTTTTTTATTTTTTTCAATCTTAAAATTTTATTGTTTGTTGCAAAAAAAATATTGTTTTTTAAATTTAGCATAGTAATGATATTAAGTTAAAACTCAACAGTAAAATTTTTGTGTTTTACCATTTTTAAAAATTTAAAACAGGCATATTCTAGACCAAGTTGCCATCCTATTATACAACAGGATCATTTCAGTCGAGTTAACAATTTCCAAGAAAGGTATATTTGTTTTTAAAGCATTGAAGATTTTGTGATTGGTTGCCTGATCTTAATTAAAGCAAAATACTAAGACTTACTAAACTATACTAAACTTGAAAATTTTAGTGTATATTAAATGAATTTTCAGAAACACCACAGACTTTTAAAAATATCAGCTAACATGATGTTGTTTCGTCTGCACTAACGTGTCAATGGACATTCACTAGTTACACTTAACAATTTACTTTTGCTATTCAACCATTTTTTGTTTATCATTATTTAGCACTGTATAAAACACTTATGTAAGCTTTTTCCAGCAAATACTTATCATTTTATATCTTCTTTTAGTTTTAAAACATGTAGCACTACAAGTGAAAAACAACTCAATGTTACTTTTAAAACAAAAATGAGAAAGTTTTGTGCAAACTCTGAAAACCTTAAAATTTCTAAAATATTTGTACAGTTATTTTTGTATATTTACTTGATTTTAAAAAAATAATTGATTTGATTTTAAAAAAATGAAGATTGTTTTAAAATAAAATAGTTAATTTTTTTAAATTTTAATTGCAAGCAAAATATTAAATAAAAACATAAAAACAATTAAATATTTATTAAATTTTTATAGACAAATTTTACAATTGCACATTAATAATTTTAACAAATAACAACAAAAACATTTACAAATGATAGTTGCAAAATTGTGTTTAAAACAAAAAGTGTTAACAACAACATCCAAAATTACATACAATATAAGTGTATAAAGTTTTTAAGTTGTAAATATTGTTAACAAAAAACAATGTACAAGCAAGCCCGATTTGGTTAATATATGAAAATGTAAAAATTTGTGAAATGTGTAAAATAAAAATTTTGTTTTTCAGTGTTTTAAAATTTTAAAATGTTTAAAAAAGATGAGACAACGATAAATTTAAATAATTTGGCAAAAGAATAATGTTAAAAATTAATAACAAAACATTAATTATTTGACAAAAATTTTTAAAATTTAAGTTGGCGTTAATGAGACAAAAAAGTTGTTTTTCCGCAAGAATAAACAGCAAAGATGATAGTGAAGCGCTTAAAAATAAAATGTAAGATTAAGATTTCTTTAAAATAATAATGAAAATAATATGTTTACCTTAAAAACATTGCAAACAAGCAAACTTTATTTTTGATTGCTGATACTGAGGAGGAAGCCGATGAAGCCAAGTAATGATTACGAATGCACAAATGTGACAAGTTGGCATGTTTGACACAATCACGCAGGTAGGCTCGATTAAAAAGTTCTAAAATTTTCAAAGAGAATTCAGCCGCATCTGTAAAAAACAAAAAAGTTAATTTTATAAGCATGTTTTAAAATATAGCTTAAAACTGGATGATGAAATAAAAACTAAATAATTTTAAATTTTTTAATTTTTTAGTTTGAGCAGTTGAAACTATTTGTATTAAATGATATCAGTTTTCATTTGTTTAAATTATTATTCAATAATAAATTAACTTAAAACAACTTTAGGTTTAAGATAAAGTTAAAATTTGAATACTAAATTATAGTTTATTTTGAGTTCTGCTTGCTATTTACATATTTACGCCATTAAATTTGCAATTGCGTTTGTAAAAATATTTAAAATTGTAAATAAACAATTTTACTTTTTATCTAAACATGACTATTGTATTTGCATTACCAGTATACTTGACTGAATTTTAAAAATAAATTTACTAGCCATTTGCATTAATTTCATATAAAGGTAAAACTTTTATTTGTGTTTGTTTTAAAATAAATGTTTTTGAAATTTTAAACATGATTGTTTTGTGATTGTTTAAATTTTTGATTATTTAGTTGCATTATTGTTCAAAAAACTCGTTGCTTACCTCTTCCACACTTTTCTAAACTGATGTCATAGATGCAGTTGTGATACGTGTGCAATGTGCTAAAAAAATAATTACAAATTAATTAGAAAATCAGTATAATTTAAATTAAAAATACTTAGTTTTTTGTTTGCATTTTTTATTTTTAGAACAATACAACAACAAAATGTTTAAAAATTTTGTTTTTATAGTTTATTTAATTTAAATGGCAGGTTTTATAAAACTATTTTAAAATAACTTAAATTTTTTTTGTTACAAATTTTTTGATGCACAAAACTAGTTTTATTTTTTATAAATAATGAACTTGTTGTTTTGTATTTTACGCATCATTAGCTTTTGTAACACTAGTTAAAACGATGATATTTTTTATATTAAAAGTTTGTAAATATTTTTTATTTTTGTAATAAATAATCAAAACATTTTTTTAAAAATGTGTTTTAAAGATTTTTAATAATAATTAAAGTTAAACTTTAAATAAATTTGTTTTATTAAACAAAAGTTAAAAACAAAACTTTAACTAAATATTGATAAAAATTTGCATTAATTTTTAACAAAAAAAAATAAAAAAACTATCAATCATTTTATTATGTGTTGATTAAAAACCTAATTATTTTTAACAAACATAACAAATTAGTGTGTATAATTACATTTTTACCATTTTTAAAAATAATTTAACACATTTAAGTTAAAAAATTACTCGTTTTAAATAAAACTTTGTTTAAATAATGCAAAGGATTTTTTTCTAACCAAACCATTAAAATAGATAGTTTCAAAAACGTTTATTTTAAATTATTGTTTATTTTAAAAATTTCAGTCTGATAGTTATTAGTAGTTTTGTTTTAAGTCAGTGTAGTCTTCCAAAAAAGGTCCTGACTACTCTTATTAGCCACTTGATTCATACTTTTTGAGTTTAAAATCAGTGGTTTGACACACAACCTATCCTGACACATGCCAAAAGTGCCCTCTCTACAAAACTAGAGTTTCTACACTGAGCGGCCAGTGAGCCGAGCTCTCCCCATTAACTCTAGACAAGGGCCGTAGATTCAATTAAATTTTTACACATGGAAACGAACCCACGCTTTTCAAGCATTAGCGTTGATTGCCTAAATCGCTCAACCACCGACTGCTTGAGTATAGTCTGATAGATGTTAACATTTTTTGTTATTTTGTATTATTTTATATGCAACAAGTGTGTGTAGCTATCTTTTAACTTTTATATGTGTATGACACAAGTCAGGCAAACTGTGGCTAAATATGCCACAAATGTTTGAATAAACATTTTAAAATTTATAAATTATAATAACAATTATTTATAAACTGATGTCACTTGTTGGGCAACTAAAAAAATTTTGAAATTTACAAAACAAAAAATTTTTGTTTGTTGATTTTAAATGAGTTTTTCATTTAAAAAAAAGTTGTGATCACTTTGTGTAATCAAATATTTTTGTAATTTATTAATAAATTACAAAAATTAATTATGTTTTTTTGTTAGTTTAATTAAGCGTAAAGCTTTGTTTAGCTTGACATGTTTGATAAATTGCTAATAATTAATTAGTTTTCACACGTTTTTAATTATTTATAATTTATTGTTGTTAACATTTTTATTGTTTTGTTTATAAACCATTAACATACTTACCAACAATGTTCAATGAATCTTTCAAGAATTGTCTCATTATGATGACCATTTTGATTGTCATTGTGAAATGAATTGTCATTTTGACTGTTGCTGATAATTTGAGGTAGCTTTAAACATTTGTCAAATTCACTTCGATATTTCTTTTGACACGGACCTAATGTTAAGTAGTCTATAAATCTGTTAAAAACAATCATTGACATTTTTAATAAATTTATAATACCTTGTTTAAATTTTTCATTTTTGCACAGTTCCATAGTTAATCCAAGAGGGCCTTCACTCATTTGATCATAAAAATTGGCGGTGACTTGTGAAAGGTAAAAATTATCCGTGATGCAAGATGATCGATATTCTTTAAAACAATCAACAGCATTGTTTAGTTTTCTGCAAAAAATACAGTTATTTTGTTTTTTTCATTAAGTTGTGACATAAACAAATAAAAAAGTATTTTTTAAGTTCAAAAGTTTTTTCTTAACGGTCAAGGGCTGCAAACGCATTAGTACCTAATTTACTTTAATGTTTTTATGTAGCTAATCTCAAATGCACACAAATGCATGTTTGCCAATTCACATCTCAATCGTAAGTGAATAATTAATGCCCAGCTTAATTGATGCTCATTCTTCTGTCAATAAAGCTAAACATTTATTACTTTTAGATCTATATTAAACATCGATTGATCCTTTTGTCAAATAACAAAAAAGTTAATTTTACAAAAGTAAAACTACAAGTTTTATTGCAACAATCAATAAGCTAGTTCATTTGCTATATTTGTTTTTAAAGAAAAAAATTTTAACAAGTCAGATTTTTTAAAAAAAAAATTTAGTGTTTAAAAACACACATTTATGTGTGTAATAATTATAATCACAGTTAAGTTTTATTGTAAAAATGTAACAAAAAATTATTTTAGCACTTTTGAGCATTTAAAAATAATAAAAAATGTAATTCTAGAATGGTTTAGTTCTTACTTTGTGGTACTAAGTTAATGCGTGTGGATAATTCATGAAAGATAGAGTGCTCACCAAAACAACAGAAAACAAATTTTAAACAAGATTTATGTTTCAAACGTTTTCACAAAAAGTTCAACGCTGTTTATGTGTAAAAATTGCATTGAAAAAATTTAAGCAAGGATATTCCATTTGTCTGTTGTACAAGGTGTCTTGTTTACTGATGCAAATGGCAACACTGTAATATTATATCAGTGAGCAATTCAAGACGAAGTGTTTGATTAACTTGTCGCCAATCTGGTAGATTGATCATATATCTTTATTTTCTCTGTTTCTGTTTCTGTCTCTGTTTCTAAATACATCCTTAAAGTGTGTCCACTTGTGTTAAAATGACAACTTTTTCATTTATTATTGCAATAATTTAAATTATACATGTTTTTTGAGAACTAAGTTAATTTATATTTTTATATAATCTAAAATGTGTTTTTATTTATTAATCTTTTTATTCACATTTGCAAAAGATTCTAAACAAATATTATTTTTTAGTAAATTTTTATGTTTAAATACTTCTTGTAATATTTTTTAGTTCATATGCAACATTTCTTAATTTTGTATTTCTTTAGTATTTAAAGTGCATTTATCATATAAACATTAGATATTTTAATATAGTTTAACCAGTACGTTACAATAAATTGGTCTCACTGGTTAAAATACTTCCCATTGTGCCACAATGTTAAAACTTTGCAAGTAGACTCATAAAAATGCATAGGTTTGTGGAAATTTTTTTAAACAATACAAGGGCTCAGTCGAGCTCGCTTCGCCTACTCCTACCTTAACTGTGCACCGCTAACATTTCTTAAAAGTTTGGCCAGCGGCTCACCCTGACGACACTTGGGCACTGTAAACGTCCACCGACTCAGGCCCCGTGTCGTCAGACCTCGCCGCTTCGGGCTGTGCACTGATATTTTTTTTGCACAGTTGTGCTCTCACTTATTTTTTCTAAATCTAAGATCTTGGTTAAATTGAATAAGTTAAGCAACGGCTCACCCTGGCGTCACTTGGCTCACCAAAAACGCCCGCTGACGAGGGCCTCGCGAGCGGAGCGAGCGAGGCCCTCGTCAGCGGGCGTTTTTGGTAAGCCAAGTGACGCCAGACCTCGCCGTTTTTATCTGTGCACCGCTAACATACATTCATGTCTGGGCCGGCGGCTGTGCAACAACTGTGCTCCCCTGAGTCGGGGACCCCCGGCAGCCCAGGACGAGAGCGGCGGCAGCGGTAGCAGCGAGAACGGCAGCGAGAGCGCACAGGCTGAGCCGCCAGCAGTGCAGCTGCTGCGATAGCAACACGCGCCTGCGCACAACTGCCAAAGCAGCGCAATATCTGCCAAAACAAAAGACAACGTTCCAAACTTTTTGGGTTTTCTAGTAAACCATAAGGTTTTGAGAAAAACCTATTTAGGCACAGACCAATTAAGGGGCGAGGAATCCAATGGTGTAATCAAAAATCTTATCGGAGTTCATTTAGTATTTAATATGGCTGTTTTAAAAAGTGACTATGATCAGATAAAGCACTTCCGGTCATCTGATAAACTCGAGTTTGATATCATTAGAAAGATGCCATTTATCTCGTTTCACTGGTGAAAACCGTTTTTCAATATCTTTAACTGTGTATTTTTTAGAGCAAAAAATGTGCTTGAAGAGAAACAGAGGGAGAAAATCATTTTTTAGGGATAGGCTGATTTTGTTTAAAACAATATTTTGGTAACCGGAAGTACCAAAGTCCAATTTAAATTTTGCATTTCCGGTCGATATAAACTTGATTTTTATAAATTCAAACTCTTTGTATGATTTTACCTCAATGTTGTATTACTTGTTTGTACATTGGACAATCGAATAGAATGTTAGGATTTTTCATTTCGATAACATGTTAAAACAAAAATTTATTTTAAAAAAACTCAAAATTTTAATTTTTTATTCGATTGTCTAATGTACAAACAAGTAGCACAACATTGAGGTAGAACCTTACAAGAAGTCTGAATTTATAAAATTCAAGTTTATATTGACCAAAAGTGCAAAATTCTCATTAAACTTTAGTACTTCCGGTTACTAAAATATTGTTTAAAATTAATAAAAATATAGTTAAACACGTATAAAAACATATGCGAAAAACAAAATTTAAATATTATAAGTACTTTTTGAGTAATTGATTTTCAAAGTTGATCCAAAAACTTCCTTTTTCGATTCACTTTAAAACTTGCGGTTCAAAATCTAAACAATTTTCACAAACCTATGTATTTTTATGAGTCTACTTGCAAAGTTTCAGGATTGTAGCACAATGAGAAGTATTTTAACTAGTGAGACCAATTTGTTGTAACGTACTGGTTAAATCTGTTTAACCTTAAACAAATTTTATTTTTTTACAAAAATTTGTATAAAACAAGTATTAAAATTTTACCATGATTGTTTGCCCAATAAACAATTTAGCTGTTTTATACAAATTTTAATAGTAGCATTTTTAAGCAAAAAACTATAATTTTAATGTATTGCAGTGAAGTTTTTTAAAATAAACATTTACACAGGTTTAGTCTCATTTTTTAACATTCATTAACTACTTTTGCAGTTGTAATGTAAATTAATTGTACTTACACACACATTTCTTCAATTTTTTCTTTTGTTAAATCGTAAGAAAGATTGTGCTGCAACGTTGCTTGGCGAAACATGCCGGAACACTGTTTCATATCGCCGCACTTGATTGACTGTGCTGATGCCATTTGAATAATGCTGCCAAAAAGCATTTTACTTAAAAGCTGAATAAACAAACCTAAAACAAAAAAGTTAATATGTAAACTGTACAAAATTAAAATATTTTAATTAGTAAAACTAAAAAAAATTTTTTTTTTATTTTTTAATTTTTTAAATTGTTTACCAAAAGATGAGCTTTTATTGTTTTAACTTATATTAGCTCTCGTCAAATATGTTAAAAACATTTTCTTATTTGATCATATTAAAGTTATTTTCAATTTTAATCAATGTTGTTTTTACAGAACAGACATTTTTCCATTTCAAATTCCCAAGAGCTTAACAGTTTCTTAAAGATTTTTGTCTATTTTAAGGCTTACATGGTTTTCCACTGTTAACTTTTTACTCTGCTATTTACTTTGTTTGTGCGTGTTTAGTTCGTGTGTGTTTATTGCGTGTTTGGCTCTAAATTTAGGGGATAAAGCTAAAAAATGTTTAGATGAGTGGTGTAGCTAAAGTATTACTAGAACCAGATACAACATTCTCATATTGTCGATAATTAACTGTCAGAAGCAAGTCCTACTTTGTATTTAATATTATAAACGGTACACTGGCCATTGGGTGCCATTGGCGAGCTCTTTGCTAATGTACTTTGCCAATATTAATTTTTCACTAGAATCACTCAAAATGAGAAAACGATTCATTATCTGCCTTTGCAAAAAATACTAGAGCGTACCTTGCACGCAAAACATTTTGAAAATTGTTTATTTTTACCGCAACTTTTTAAACTTTTCTCAATTTTGTGCATTTATGAAATTCACTTAACTACCTTTACAATTTATTAGATTTGATTAATTTAGTTCAAAAGCCTTTAAGATAACTTTTAGAAAACATGCAAAAAAAGTTAGTGTTCATATTAATTTTTAAATATAAATTAACTCAAAAAACAAACTAATTCAAGCTATTAAAAAGTTGTTTAAAAATATAAATACAGTTTTTAAAAATAATAATTGATTATTTGCTCAAAAATAAAAGTGTTTTAAAAGTGTTTTAAAACTTTTAAATGAATTGAACTTTAAAATAAGTTTAGTTTTGAATAGTATTCATTTTTCTTGCATTATTTGAGTAGGTTTATTTTCATTATTTTTCCATTTACATTCAAAACTTGAGCTTTAATTTGACAGTAATGAAGTGTTCACATGCAAATTTCAATTGTTGGTTTTTGTAAAGTTTTTGTTCTGTTCAACATTTAAATATTTGCTCAAACTATGAAATGATATTGGCAATTATCAAATTTAAACTAAAAATACAAAGTTGATTTTTAATTGATTGTTTACTTTGCAAAAAATATATAATTGTTTGCAATTTAAAAATGTCCCCGTTGACAAACAAAAATACGTTTTAAATCAGATAAAAATAATACTTTTTTATTCTTTTGTAAATTTTTAAAAAAATATTTGTACTGTAGTCTATTTTGCTATCCGATGGCACAAGCAGTAGTGTTAAAATTTTATTAAGGTGAGAGTGAGTTGAATTTTATATTTTATTGGTTCTCGTATAATTTTTATAAAAATTTTTGGTTTTTTTTAAATTTTATAACTCAACTTCTAGAGTACTTAAAATTTTGATCAAAGTTTTAAACCAAAGTTAAAAAATTTTACCACGACCGTATGCAAGGGATAAGCAAAATATTTTGTAGTTTTGATTATAAAAACTTTAAAAATTGAAAATTTTTATTAAGTCCAATTTTTTCAACTTTGACAGCTTCTAGAAACAAAACTACAAAATATTTTGCTTATTTTTTTCATACGGTCTTAGAGCAGATCTTTAACTTTAATTTGAGACTTTAACCTGAATTTCAGGTACTCTAAAAGTTGAGTTAAAAGAGTTGGCAGAAAAATGACAATCTTTATAGGAATAATACAAAAACCAACAAAATAGAAAATTTGACTCACTCTCGCCTTAATTTTTTGTTACAAAAAATTTAAATGAAATTTTTAAGTATTAGTTTAAAACCTCAAATCAATTATGTCAAACTGTTTGTTAAAATATTTTCACATCACTTTTAGTCAATTTGTTTTTATTAAAATTGTGTTAGCTGTTAAAAATAGTTCACTACAATATGCCACTTTTGTGTTATCGATCATTGTCTTAATAAAACTCATCTCTATTATTGGCTTTTGTTTTGTTTTTCAAATTCTCTTTTTTTGTTTCCTATTATTGTCTAATCATAAACGACAGTTTGCGCTGTATCAAGCAGAATTACAAGCAAATCTTTATTTTATCATAACGCTGTTTATCTCGTTGAGTTAACTTTAGACACAAAACTATTTTTTTAAACATCGATGTTAGTCAAAACATAGTAATATATTTTTTAGTAAATTTTAATACTAATATTTAGCTTTTTTTATATAAAATAAGCTTTATTAATAAATAAAAACCACTGCGATCTGGTTAGAGCTTTACAGCGGTATAAAAGGCACTTTTAAACTGAAATTAACAATTATGCTTAACAACAAATATTAAATTCAGATCTCTAGAATAATATCACCTTTAGAGTAAATTGTTTTCCCCCTCTATTAGTCTCTGATGAATAATAATATGGCCGCTACTTTAGTTTTAAAAACAATATAAAAAACTATCTGATTGTTTTTTAAAGTTGTAAAAGTTTACACAGCTATTTAGGCAATTAAAAAATTAACAAGTTTTTTATTACACAGTCACATCATTTTATTTATTGTTGTCAAAAATTACAAATTTAATATTTTTAATGTTAGTAAAATGATTAATTCATCTTAATTGAACAATGCTGTGTGTCAATTCATTTGTACTGTTGATATAGCTAACGTAACAATTTTAAAAATGTTGTTACAACAACATGATTTATACAAAAATAGATATGTATAATAAAAAACTTTTAGGCACATAACAGAAATTATTAATAACCATAAGGACTCTAAAAATGGTTAACTTTAGTGCCAGAAGTGCGATTCGCGTCTACTCGGCATTTATAAATGGTCAAAACTATTTTGGTCATTTGGTCGTTCTAGTAGCGTGAGATTTTTCTGGCGGCAATTGATATCTTAGACACGTAGTAACACCGCAAAATATGGTAGTTATAGGTGGGCACGGGGTGTGAGTACCACATTATCGATCTTACTACTTTGTACATCTGGCTTTGCTTTGTTAATGCTGCCCACACTTTCTAATTTCACACTTTTCAACTTTTATAAATTATTTTTTTTTACATTTCTAAGTTTACTCTCATCAGTTATGTTTGATATTATTTTCATTCAATATTCCCAAGATATGAGACTGTCCGTTCACTTTTAAACTATTTTTTGATGTTTTTTAATTATAATTCTCCTCTCGAAATTGAGAACTTTTAAGATTTTTTGCTCAACTTTTTTATCTTATTTTTTAAACTTTATGATTAAAATTTTTTATGAAACATTTTTTGCTTTAAACCTGTATTTTTAAAATTAAAAGTAACAACCATTTGTAAAAAATTTGTTTGTAAGTTTTGTGGTTGTGCTAAAATTAATTAGTTTTTGTAAAAACTTGATTAATTTTGTTAAATAAAATTTACATTTATAATTAATTTTGCAAAGTTGTTTTTATAATGAAATTAAATTTAAAAAAAACTTTGTCAGTTAAAGTAACTTTTATGTTTTACCGTGCCACAATGTAAATATTATTTTAATTAATTTTAAATTTAGTGAACTCTAAATTTTTATTTGTTTTTAAAAATTTTTAAAAATTTTACTTAAACATTCAGCTGTAGTGCCTCCGCAGTGAGGAGGCACTACACAGCAGTTATAAATTAAATGCAACTTGGCATTAAAGTTTGTAACAACTTTAAATTGTTTTGATATTAAATCAAATTTTTGTAATTCATTAATAAAATTTTCAAACAATTTTGTAAATTTGTTTACTATGACAACAACTCTAGCTGCACTGCTAGTACAAAAAAGTTTTTTATTTTTTGCAATCAAAAATAAAAAATTAAATAACTTTTTAGTAAAATGAACAATTTAAACGGAAAAGTCGGCAGTGATAACAAATTCTTAATTAGTTCAACCAGTAGTGGTGGTTATTGTGTTGGCGATGGTGAATGGACGAGTCATTTAACCCGTAATGCCATTTGTTGTTCTCTAGCCTTCGTATCTATGCAAATCTGCAAAATGTAGCATACCTTTTCTAGTATTTCAATAGACCATTTTGAAACGACTGACACAGTTGCCAGGTATTTCTGACCGCACAATGAGACATTTATGTCTATCGGTATGCTGATGTTGTTGGTGGTGGTGCTGGTGATTGTGGTTGCGGTAGTTGTAGTGTTCACTCACCCTTGATCTGTTTTTTTCTTTGCCTCCTATCTCTTTTACTCGGTTACTAACTTTGTTTATTAATTCCAATTACACCTCAACATATCGTCTAGGCACGACATGTTTTGACTATAACCATAACGGTAACAAGCACCAAATTGAAGTGACCAAGCAGCCTTTCTTTTGGTTGTTTCACTAAAATATATGCTTGATGTTTTGCCATTATTTATTTCAATTGTCATATTTACGTCAAAACCTATTTTTTGTGCAGTTTAACTTTTTACTACCTTTAGTAATAAAAACAACATTTTAAATTTTAAAAGCATGTTTGTTTTTAAATTTATTTTTAAACAACCATTTTTATAGGTAAAACATCCAATTTAATAAGCAAGTATTATAAAATTTTGTGTCAATGTTGTTTATCTAGCTTTTAATATTTATCTGATTAAACTATTAGCTAATTAATGATGTTGGTTTAAACAAACAAAAAAAGTTTTATTAATTTAAAACAATATTTAGAATTTATGCTGTTTTTAGGCCATTTTCCCTTGCAAATAATTAGGTAAAAAGCAATAAGTTAGTAGAAAGCTTAAAAGTATGCCCTAACAGCAACAAAAGCTCAAAAACTAGTAGTGCTGAGCCAGCTTATGTTGTTTGGTCCACTGTTTTTTCCTTCTGCTGACCTTGCTTATGCACCCTTGCCTTTGTGCCTGCTCACTATTGATTTCAATGCAGGCCAATCATAATCATAATTAATAGTAGCGCTTATTATATTATAGATTGGTGCAGAGCAATAATTGATGCCATTATAGAGAGAGAGGAAAGAAAGAATGCCTAGTCACAATGCCAGTAGATCAGATGGATACACACACAGTAAGTGGCTGGTGATGGCGCCCTGTGGAGTCGCTGATGACCCGTCAGTTTCATTTTTCACCTAAACGACTACCACGCGTAATGAGCCAAAGCCAAATGCCTATTTGTTGTCTTTTCTAGCAAAACTCATTCAAATGAAACCACACCTTAAAATTTTATTTTGTTTAAATTATTTTTACAACAAAATAAAATGCAAAAGTTTTTTAAGATTTGATTTTTTTATTTAATTATAAATGACCTTTTTGCTATACAAATGCATTGCGCAAGGAAGCCCACTTTTCCTCAAAAATGGCTCCCCTTAAACCAAACTTGTGATAAAAGTTTGTAATAACAAAAACATCACAACTGTTGATATGTCAAGAAAAAATAATTAATTTTATAGCCTTTTTTAAACAATTAACTTTTTTATGATAAAAAGTTTTTTGACAAACAATTAATTTTATTATTTTGATAGTTAAGCAAACTTTTTCTGATAGAAAATTTATAAAATGGTTTTTTGTTTAATATAAACTTGCACAGTGAGTATTTTTTGCTAATGATTAAAGTTAGCAGTCTTAAGCAAAAAATTGAGCTTAAACGATTAACAAATTTAATTTTTTAAAACCACTTGTGGATCAATGAAATCAATTCAATTTGATTCTATTTGTTGATTTCCGTTTGTTAAAAAAATAAATCGTTTATAATTTAATAAAAATAAATTTAAAATTGCAACATTTTTAAATTTTTTGATTAGTTTTTTTGTCGTCAAAACTGGTTATGTTTTTAATGATGGTTTTTATTTGTTGCTTTTTATATAAAATTTATAAGCTCAAATTTTGCAAAGGTGTTGAGTAAAAGAATAATACATCATCAACTGTGTCCGACTCTGTTCTGACCAATTAGTCGCAACACTGGCTAGGGGCGTCAGTTAAAGACAAAGCAATTACAATCGTTTTTTGGCAACTCAAAAACTGTTAAAAGCAGTAAAGGGCAAGTCGTTACCATAGAGAGGACATCTTTAGTTGGTAGTTGTCGCAGATCCAGAAGACAGCTACCAACTGTCGATGGTAAATGTCTACCAGTGTGTGTTTAATGTGCCACTCAAAAGCAGAAAGGCGCCTTTGCCATTCACGTCTTTTCTTTTGTTTTCACTGCCAGTGATGGACCAGACAGTTATCAGCATCAATAAAAGACGAAAAAGTGACTTGCACAATTGACGATAATCGGATTACTACATTCAAGACATGTGTTAGATATATCTCATGATTGGAAAGAAAAACAAAAAATGACTTTCTATTGGCTCCATGTCTGTTAGGCACGAATTGTTATGCCGACTTTTGCTTTTTGCACTTAAATTGGTGTACGAATCTTCAAATTTGTTTTTTAATATTCAATTTCTAAGTTTTCTTTAAAATTAAATAGACGTTTTTATTTTGAGTGCAAACATTCTAGTTTTTCTAAAAAAAAGTAATATTCAATTGAAAAGATTTCCTTCATCTTGTGTAAAGTACTCTACTTAAAGAAACATTTTTAAACGCAACTCGTGCATATGCAATATCACATATTGTCAATCATTTTTGTCATGTTCAATTTTCTTTGTTAATTAATTATTAACAAAATAAACGCTGTTTTCAATTAACATTTGTGTAATATTTTTTTTATACTTTTTATAAATAACTATTTTTTTTATCAAAAAAGTTAGCTGATTTGGCGTTTTTAGTTAAAGTCAAAGATAAACAAAATAAACACATGTAGACTTGTTTGCTGTCAATACTGTGAAACAAGCAAATGTCAAAACTGTTTTGTTTATTAGTTTCCTAAATGATTATTAATTTTGTCGGTTGTTTTTGTTTTGAAAGACTGCTTTGAGATTGACTTGCATAAGTTTTTTTTGACTGTTGATCTATTCTTATGTTTGATTTTTTCTTAACTTTTTATGGTTGTTTTCTGCAACTCAAGTTCAATCACATTCTATTTGTATTTGATAAGTGTAGTATCAACACATTGCTTTAATAGCTAGCTTCATAACTAGATCGATTTATTTTTATTACCACTATTTGTATAAACTTTTTGTTGTAAATATTTAAACTAAATATCCGTTTTTAAATGTTTTACTATGGTATTAATTGTACACGTTCAACTTATTTTTAAACTTAATAAATGTTTTTAATTTTAAAACATAAACAGAGCATTTTTTTGTTTAGAAGATTTAAAATATACAATATTTATGACTAAATGACAATATTGCTTTTAAATATTTTAAATTAAAAGCACATTACAGGTAATTTGAATATAAATGAAAAGTTCAACAAAATCACTAAAGGTTTTTTATATTTTGTCAAACAACAAAAAGCACTTTTAAACTTAATTAATTTTTTATTAAACTGCGCTTTTTTATGCAGTAAATAAAATGTGAATTTTGAAAAATTTAAGAAATTGTTGTTAATGTTACAAAAGCCTATTTTGTTTTGCTAAAAAATGGTTTTATTTTACAAACTTACAATATATAAAAAATTTTTATTTTATTTATGTTACTAACACATTAATTTATTGCTAACAAATATTTTTACTTGTTTGTTGTAAAAAATTGTTTTTAAAAATCTAAAAATTGTGCGTTTAGCTACTTTTCAGTCCTTAAACTTTATTAAAAAGATCAATTCTAGACTAAAACTAGCATTGTTGTAAAAATATATGAAAGGATTTAACAGTGAATGTTTGTAAAAATGTGTTTGTGCAAGTGTCACTGAATGACACATCATGCAGTGCACCATTCAAGGAAATATGGCGCCACAAATGGTAGAGACACGCGCGTATTACCATAGACTTTATTGTGTTTGGTTTGTCTGATGTTCCATTGCAAAGTGACTACTCTCTGCTGCTGTTGCTTCTCTTGATGTCGGTGGTCTTGCACTTTTTGCCGTTTACTCTATTAGCCCAATGGTAATGACTTAATGCCAAAGTGGCTTGCTTTCTCGATCCTTGCAATATGTCTTTTGTTAAAAACTGCAGTATTTTTTGCTTACACTTTCACCATTTGTACTGCCATTTTTATGATGATTGTCTCAAAAAAGGTTTTTAAAACACTTTTTGCACTTGGTTTAGATTTCTAAAAAAATTAACGTTTTGAGATAAAATTCATTTTTTAATTTATCTTACTGCATTTGCCTTTTTAATAAAAGTTTTGTTTTCATATTGATTGCTGCGTTTTTAAATTTTATTGTTTTATTTATGCAAAGTTCAATCTATTCAAAAAGATTTGCTTGTTTATAATTTAAATATATTCAAAACTTTAAATATTTATTATTAAAACACATGTTTTTAAATAAACAAGTAGCTTTTTTATATTAAACTAAAACGTGACTTTTCAATTACTAAAACCTGTATACTTAAATTTTTTATAAACAGTCTTTAATTTTTTATCTAACTTCACTAAAAAAATGATGTTTCTCCCTCTGCACTCACTTTTTTGCTT
>JAALOO010000824.1_pt1 | contig 25427 bp, 26 predicted proteins | sample 7257641 | NCBI WGS metagenome assembly JAALOO01 (sample SAMN14085613, study PRJNA598686) | mite metagenome | biome: ENVO:01001000; feature: ENVO:01001002; material: ENVO:01001226; isolation source: single female mite from University of Michigan culture on fish food culture... ...
GGCTTGATATCATAAAAAATGTAATTTCTAGAATCATAAATGTAAACGCAAAAAATCATATAGAACTTAAATAGGGATTTGCACAAAAATTCTAGGAAGCTCTAATAATTACTTTAGTTGGTCAAATCAACCTAAATTTAAAACCAATTGATGGATGACATTAAACATTGCTTTCAAGTAAAACAATGTTTAGATATCATGAAAGATGTAATTTATAGAGTCATAAATGTAATTACAAAAAATCATATAGAAATAATATAAGAATTTTTATGAAATTTTTAACTGGTCAAAATAATTACTTGCGTTAGTCAAATTTACTTTAACTTAATACCATTAGATAGGCACTACTTTGCATTGTTTTCAGGTAAAACTGAGCTTTTAAATCTTGAACAATGTAATTTATAGAATCATAAATGTATCCACAACAAATCATATGGAATTAATATATGAAATTTTAAACTGGTTGTAATAATTACTTCTAAAAATCAAATCCTGCTGAGTTTAACGCTAGTAAATAAGCATCCGTAAAATTAGTTTTTAAGTGAAAACCGCAACTCAATAACTTTCACGGTGTATTTTTTAAAGTCAAAACAAATCGTATAGAACTTATTCGGAAAGTTCGAATTTATGATCTTAAAAATGCACCCGGTGTTCGAATCACCTCAAGTTTAGTACTATTTGAAAGATGCCATTTAGCTTGTTTATTGTGTGAAAACTGTTTCTTGATATCTTGAACGATGTAATTTATAGAAACAAAAAAGTCAGTGCAGAGGGAGAAACATCATTTTTTTAGTGAAGTTAGATAGTAAATATGGTGGTTAAAATAACAGTGATTAAAACGATAACAGTGAGTAATAATATTATAAAATGTGATAGTGATGATAATAATAATAATAATTACAATAAATGTGATACATTAAATAATTGATAATATTTGATCAAGTGAGTAAATAATGAGTAATATTGTCCTTGTGAATTATTACTAATAAAAATCATAATATTCATCGTATTCATCGTCTTTCTCCATTGGTTCCTCTTCCTCTAGAGGTTCCGGATTCAAAATTTGGATACCACCTCCAAAGTGCTTATCTCCACTATCTAAAAAGACTACTTCTTTTTCTCGGAAAGATTTTCCTTTTTGAGTAACATGTGCGATAATGAAAAGTTGCTTTTTGAAAGTCTCTCTACATATTTCATCATCTCCTTCTTTTTCATTACTTTCCATAAGACTGTCTGTAATTTTCTCTACTAGAACATAATCTGTTTCACTGCCTACAAGCTTTTTCTCGACAATCTCCTTAATAAACTGGAGTGAACTTTTTTCACCGGTTACAAAAGCTATCTCCTGCTTTCAAGCTAGTTCCATGAAACTCCCAGGATATTTTGATTTCCAAAATGTAATTCATTACATCTTGAGAAACAGAATATCTCTCCTGGTAATAACGTTCATGAATGGCAAACATCTGATTACTACGGAGTTTTCACCGTAACTTTCTAGCTCGACCTATTTTAAAGAAGTAAAGATTTAAATTAATTTCTTTCTTTGGTTCATAACTAATCTTTACATTTCTACATCTTAACAAAGTTTTTTCAGTAGTAGATTTAATCCTTATCATGGCAAAAAGACCTGTGGGTGTGTAACTGGAGGTCGATTTGAAACCAAAATTCCTTACTAATCTAGTCGCATGTAAATAAAATGATACAAAAGGGTGGTTGGGCGGTGTATCGAAAAAGTTTTTAGTAAATTATTCCCAAAATTAATGACAAGTGAAGTAACCTAAAATTAAAATGAATTAGTATAAAGCAGGAATCTGGAGTTTTAAATAGCGATACTTATTGTCTGTTTAATTCTTCCTACAGATTCCCGCTTCAAAATGTGCAAAACCTGTACAAGTCGATTCATCAGTAAAGGTTCTCCAGAATGTCCTATCTGCGAGACCAATTGCGGTTTTCACGTCCTCATTTCAGCTCTACCCCTGAAACCAGAAGAACAAGTACCGGTTGATGGGAGGATTTATACACGAGAAGGAGCTGTTTACTCAGATGAATTTGTTGGGGGCATCCGCAGAATTCTCCAGTTCACTAAGTTCCTCGTTTGCAAGAACCGATCAATGTGGAACGAGGAGACCAAATCTGGTCCTCTCGCCATGATTGGAATTAAATCCACCACGGATAGAACTTTGTTAGGATGCAGGAATGTAAAGATTAGTTATGGACCAAAGAAAGAGACTAATTTGAATCCTTACTTCTTTAAAATAGGCCGAGCTGGAAAACTACGGTGGAAACTCCGTAGTAATCAGATGTTTGCCATTCATGAACTTTATTACCAGGAGAGATATTCTGTTTCTCACGATGTAATGAATTACATCTACAATTCAAAATATCCTGGAAGTTTCATGGAATTAGCTCGAAAGCAGGAGATCGCTTTTGTGACCGGTGAGAAAGGTCCACTTCAGCTTATTAAAGAGATTGTCGAAAGCAGACTTGTAGGTAGAGAAACAGGCTGTGTTTTAGAAGTAGAGAAAATCACTGACAATCTTATGGAAGGTATTGAGGAAGAAGGAGAAGAAGAATTGTGTAGAGAAACTTTCTCAGGACGGCCGTATATTATTTCCCATATTACTCAGGAAGGGAAGTCCTTTAAAGAGAAAGAAGTAGTCTTTTTGGATGGTGGAGATAAGCATTTTGGAAGTGGTATCCAAATTTTGAATCCTGAATCACTAGAGGAAGAGGAACCAATGGAGATTGATGATGATTATTTGGATGAATTCTATGGGCACTAATTCATAAAGATATTATTCACTATTTACTCACTTGATCAAATATTATCATTTATTGTATCACATTTATCACTATTATTATTATCATTATTATATCAATATTATTATTATTTCACTAATCACTGTACCGTTTAAATCACTGTTGTTCTATTACCATTATTACTGTTATTATTGATCAGTTGTTAATGATGTTTTAGAAGGAATAAAAAAGAACCCCAAACAATAAGTGGTAAAATCAAACAGGGAGAGAGATCAGTGAGAAAGTGTTTATTAAGCACACAGTGCGAAGCACACACTTGTGCTAAGGCACGCTAAACAGAGGAGAACTCTGAGCGGCCACTTGTTGGCCATTTCCACAAAAGAAAGCTCGACGGCTATTTAGTTTGTTTACTACTAAAAGACAAATACACGTGTTTTTAAAATGAATTTATTGGCAGAAAAAAATTTTTGCTATAGACAGAGACAATCATTGATTATAAATCAGTGAAAGTGATTGGAGTAGGCGGAGGGGAAACTAGATTTTCCTTTGCTTGCCTATATCGGCGGTTTTCTTCTAATTCCAACATCAGTAATTCACCCGCGGTGGGAACCTCAGGGAATGAGAAAGCAGATTCCGGAGGTGGAACTGGTGGTGGGAGAAATTGGACCACTGGCGAGGAGATGTTTGCCTTAATTTCGATTGGTGCGTGATGTACCACCCCCATTTCGGGAGATGGTGGCGAAACGGGAATGTTCAGGTGGTCTGGTGTTGATACTGATAGACTACCGCATCCCAAAGGTTCATTAGTGTTTGAGTTAACAGGTGAAATCTTTACCATTTCTGTACCCATTTCAGACCGTCGAAATGAGACGGAGGGCTCTTCGATAGAAGAAGAAGAAGAAGAAGAAGAAGACCGGCGAAGAAAAAGCACCAATACTATTACAAGTAATAACACGTTTGCCGAAATAGAAATAGACATAATGAGGATAGTGGAAGTATTGAAATTAGCAAAGGAATGATTAGAACTATGTTTAGTGCGATTGAAATTTTCAAATGGGATAGTATCATTAGTAACAGTGCAATCTGGGCACTGAGGACAGAGAGATTCAGGATAAATAGTGGTAGGAGAAATAGTAAAAACATTATTGGAGCAATTACAGTGTGCAGTAGTAGAGCACGTCTGTGAAGGCAAAGTAGTGACTTCACAGAGACATGGCTCACACACTACCTTTTTGCAGTTATGAAGCCCATGTAAGTTGATGGTGGGAGAGCTGAAGCAAGGCGGGCAAAACAAGAACATTTGTTTGTCCCTAGGAAAAATAGGGAAAGTCCATTGAGACGTACTGTAGTGAACTGCCTTCTTGTAAAGAGCCTCAATAGGGGCTCTGGCCCAGACATCAACGGGGAAGTTACGAAGCACCAGTGCATCCACAATAATGGCCGCTAGCTCGCAGCATTTACATGGCGAGTCAAAACGAACAAGTCGTTGAGGAATGCAGCTACAAAAAAAAGAGAAACCATTAAATGACCAAAAGGGAAAAAGCCATATGATTTACCAAACATTGGCTGGGTCATCAAAATAAACACCAAAAAACAATGAGGATTTTGTGTTGTAAATTGTAGATAGAAAATTAGTTGTACATAGCTGCATACATTGTGGACGCCTATGTACTCCGAAATATCCTCATGGAAGCGTGGTCTAAGGGACCTATTGAAGAACTCTACAAGAAAGCAGTCCGTTACAGCAATCTACATTGGATTTTCCCTATTTTCTTTAGGGATAAGCACACCTTTCTCTACTGTCCGTTTTGTTTCAGTTCTCCTACAATCAACTTACACGGTGTCCATAATTGTAAAAAGGTAGTTTGTGATCCTTGCGTGTGTGATGTCACTACTTTGACATCACCAACGTGCCCTACAACAGCACCTTGTAATTGCCCTACTATTGTCTTTACCCCTGCACCTACTACTACCTGTCCTGACTTTATCTGTCTGCAGGGCCCTAACTGCACTGTCATTGCTGACTTTATTCCTGTCAATAATTTTAACCGATCAAAGCATGCATCTAATTTTTCTTTTGCGAATTTCACTCCTACTACTATCTTAATTCTATCTGCTTCCATTTCTGTCAACGTGCTACTAATTGCACTGGTTTTGGTGCTATTTCTTCGACGACTTTCTCCTCCTTCAACTGTCGACGAACTTCCGTCTCTTTCCGACGGTCTGAATTAGGCACCGAAATGGTAAAAATCACGTCAATTAATGCAGATACTAATGATCAATCTTTGGAATGTGGAAGTCAATCAACATTGGCACAAGACGACCTGAGCCTCCCCGCTTCGCTTCCATCTCCCGCAGTGGGTATGGTGATTCACAAACCGGTCAAAAATAAGGTTAGCATTTCCTCGCCGGTGATGTCATCTCTTTCAACAACAGTCTCACCGCTAAAGCCGTCTTTCTCTTTCCCTGAGGCGCCTACTACTGGAGAACACTTTTTGCTTGATCTGCAAAGTAATCATCGATACAAACAAGTTAAAGAGAATTTAACTTCTCCACCGATTACTCCAACTACCTTTACTGATTTGTAACTTTCTAATTTAATGAATCGTCTCTGTTCATTTAGTTAATGTATGCTCTTTTTTGCGCTAAATAAAGTTTTTAAAAGCAAGTGTATTTGTCTTTTTTTTGGTGGTAAACAAATAAAATAGCCAACGAGCTCTTTTTGTGGAAATGGTCAACAGGTTGCCGCTCAGAGTTTCTCTCTGCTTAGCGTGCCTTAGCACAAGTGTGTGCTTTCTATCTTTAGTGCACTGTGTGCCTAATAAACACTTTCTCACTGATTTCTCTCTTTCTGTTTGATTCTACCACATTTTGTTTTGGTTTTTCCCTTTTTATTTCCAACAATTTGATAACAATAATAATAATGGTGGTTAGAATAACAGTGATTAAAACGATAACAGTGAGTAATAATATTATAAAATGTGATAGTGATGATAATAATAATAATAATTACAATAAATGTGATACATTAAATAATTGATAATATTTGATCAAGTGAGTAAATAATGAGTAATATTGTCCTTGTGAATTATTACTAATAAAAATCATAATATTCATCGTATTCATCGTCTTTCTCCATTGGTTCCTCTTCCTCTAGAGGTTCCGGATTCAAAATTTGGATACCACCTCCAAAGTGCTTATCTCCACTATCTAAAAATACTACTTTTTTTTCTCGGAAAGATTTTCCTTTCTGAGTAACATGTGCGATAATGTAAGGTTGCTTTTGAAAGTCTCTCTACATATTTCATCATCTCCTTCTTCTTCAATACCTTCCATAAAACTGTAATTTTCTCTACTTCTAGAACATAATCTGTTTCACTGCCTACAAGTTTTTTTCGACAATCTCCTTAATAAGCTGGAGTGGACCTTTTTCACCGGTCACAAAAGCTATCTCCTGCTTTCTAGTTAATTCCATGAAACTCCCAGGATATTTTGATTTCCAAATGTAACTCATTACATCTTGAGAAACAGAATATCTCTCCTGGTAATAAAGTTCATGAATGGCAAACATCTGATTACTACGGAGTTTCCACCGTAGTTTTCCAGCTCGGCCTATTTTAAAGAAGTAAGGATTCAAATTAGTTTCTTTCTTTGGTTTGTAACTAATCTTCACATTTCTACATCCTAGAGAACTTTTGCTGATGAATCGATTGGTGCAGTTTTTGCACATTTTGAAGCGGGATTCTGTAGGAAGAATTAAACAGACAATAAGTATCGCTATTTAAAGCTCCAAATTTCTGCTTTGTACTAATTCAATTTTTTAATTTTAGGTTACTTCACTTGTCATTAATTTTGGGAATAATTTGCTAAAAACTTTTTCGATACACCGCCCAGCCACCCTTTTGTATCAATTTATTTACATGTGACAAGATTAGTAAGGAATTTTATATTTAGATCGACTCCCAGTTACAGCTGTCCTCTCAACAGCCGACTCATAGTCATCAACTGATCAGTTTCTCGTCGGAATCTATGGCTAGGACTGTGCTTTCGATAGCATTTCACACAACAGTAAACTATTACTAAGAGCAGAATTGTTGAACTTACTTCTCCTACTGGCCAATAGATTTCTGGTTCTTTAGCGCTGTCTAACCATTTTATCAGCATGTTATCTTTCTCCTCATCTCTGATTATTTTTGAAAGATCCTCTACTGCTAAACTGATGTTGTATTCAGGAAAGAATGTTCTCTGATTAATCAGGGTGTTCATACCAGCACTAATATCATATTGAGATCGATAATTCCCTACTGTCACATCCCATGGATCATCATTAATTTTAAAAGACAGTGTTCTAGAAAATTTATAAATGACATTCTCACATTCTACTGTATCATAACCTTGCACTTTTAGTTCATGCTGGTGACAGTAGACGTAGAAGTATTCAGTATCTTTTGTTAATCTGAACATACTCTCTTTTAAAGACTTTCCTACTACAAAGGACCTCTTTCCAATGTGAAGTTCGGTTCCCGTGCTCAATACATTTGTGGTGTTCTTTGTTCACCAACACAATGTCAGCCTCTTTAGTAGGCTCCCATAAAAAATCTCTAGTGCAGTTAAACTTAGTGTCAAAAATTACATAGCGATTTCCCTGAAAAGTTGTCAGGCATTGCTCGCCTTTTAAATTGTCCTTAATAATGTAAAAGGAAACAGCTTGCAGAATCTTAATTTGAGGGTCAATGACTGGTATTTCAAACTTCTTTACAAAGTACTTGTCTTTGACGATCTGGCAACGGTTAGCTGTCCATTTACTAGTAGGGGTGGACAGGTTCAGGAGAGGGCTATCTCTTAACAACATTTTGTATTCAGGAGTAACCTTTCCTATCTGAAAACCTTCCAATAAGTACCCTAAGTGAATCTCCATTAAATCAATGGTCTCTAGTAGCAATGAGAGTTTATTCTTTGCATGTACTTTCAAAGAAAAATCAGCCTTGACTTTCTGGTTGTACATCCACTGAGCTTTCATCTTATCTAACATCTCCTGTTGATATTTCTCATTGTCGATGTTCAAAGTGTGAATAGCATTGATTTGATCATGTAGTTTAGAATTTAACTTGTGCAGATCGGTATGAGCAGTCACCGGCTCAAAATGGTGAACAAGACTCATAACACCATAACTAACTAACCCTCCAATAGTCATAAACAACAGAGGCACTACTCGCTTTCTGTGTTTTTGTTTTAGCTGATGACTTTGTATTCCCAGAGGAGAAATGTCATCAGTGACTTCACAATTGTCTCTCAGCACAAGAAGTGTCTTTTGTTTGTAGCTTTCTTCACATTTCTATTTTTAAGCGGTAATGCTTTGAAATTAGAAACTGCTAGCCAGTTTATCTGGAGAAGCACTAATCATTTAGCTACTGTGGGGTATAAATTAACCACATATGTTGCTGTTTTAATGAATCCTTTTACACTTCTGACCAAAATGAACCCAAAAAAATTAACAGAAGCAATAATCAAAGTAGATCAGATGAAATGTGAAGAAAGCTACAAACAAAAGACACTTCTTGTGCTGAGAGACAATTGTGAAGTCACTGATGACATTTCTCCTCCTTTGACTGTTCATTCAGACCTGCACAAGTTAAATTCTGAACTGCACAATCAAATCAATTCTATTCACATTGTGAACATAGACAATAAAAAATATCAACAAGAAATGTTAGATAAGATGAAAGCTCAGTGGATGTACAACCAGAAAGTCAAGGCTGATTTTTCTTTGAAAGTACATGCAAAGAATAAACTCTCATTGCTACTAGAGACCATTGATTTAATGGAGATTCACTTAGGGTACTTATTGGAAGGTTTTTAGATAGGGAAGGTTACTCCTGATTACAAAATGCTGTTTAGGGATAGTCCTCTTCTGAACCTGTCCACCCCTACTAGTAAATGAACAGCTAACCGTTGCCAGATCGTCAAAGACAAGTACTTCGTAATGAAGTTTGAAATACCAGTCATTGACCTTCAGATTAAGATTCTGCAAGCTGTTTCTTTTTACATTATCAACAACAATTTGAAAAGCGAACAGTGCCTTCCTATCTTTTAGGAAAATTGTTATGTAATCTGGAACACTAAATTTAACTACACTTGAGATCTTTTATGAGAGCCTACTAAAAAGGCTGACATTGTGTTGGTGAACAAAGATCACCACAAATAGAGTGAGCATATGAACCAGATTTCACATCGGAAAGAGGAACTTTGTAGTAAAAAAATTTTTAAAAAAGAGTAAGTTCAAATTAATCAAGACACTGAGTTTTTTACGTCTACTGTTATCAACATGAGCTAAAAGTGCACGGTTATGATACAGTAGAGTGTGAGAATGTCATCTATAAGTTCCTTTGAACACTTTCTTTTGAAATTGACAATTATCCGTGGGATGTTACAGTAGGAAATTTTCGATTACAATATGACACTAGCGTTGAGATGAACTCATTGATTAATTAGAGAAATTTCTTTCCTGAGTACAATATCAGTTCAGCAGTAGAGGATTTTTTAAAAATTCTTAGAGATGAAAAGCAGTAGTATGGTCCGGTTAAAAATTAAGCTTGTCAATATGTTTTTTCAAATTGCCTAAAAATCAGAGAATTAGCAAAAATAGAGACATGATCAATTGATCAATTAATGACCATGAGTCGGCTGTTGAGGGAACACACGGAAGACACGGAAAAAAAGGAAAAATGGGAAAGGAAAAGAGTAGGAAAACAGAAATGAAAGATTAAAGATGTCTAAACTATCCGCAATAGCTAGCTAGATTATTTTTGCAACAAGAATGTCATTAGTTAAAACATTTTAAAAAAAATAAGTTTTAAAAACAAATGAACGAAACTAACATTTAGTGCTATACAAATAAATAATTAAAAAAATCAAAAACAATATTAAAAGTTTATATGCGTTTGAACTAGACAAATTCAATATTTACTGTTTGTGTCTAAAAACTAGGTTTTTGTGAATTTGTAGTGCAAATAAAGTACTTTTAACAGTTCATAAACAAAGAAATAACAAACACGTAATAATTTTTATGCTATATTAAAAAATGTTGTTTGTAGACGTAGATAAACAAAACGCTTATGTAGCCAAACAGCTAAACAATTTGTTTAATTAGTATCAAACAGAATTTTTTTTATAAACTTACCAAATTGAAAGTTTTGTTAGTGATTCGGTAATTGCCGGCCACTCTAAAAGTAAACGGTTTCAGTCGAGCGCTGTTTGCAAACGACTCAATCTAAAATAAAAATTTTTAAAACAATTTTTAAATCAATGCCATATTACCTTAAACAACATTCTTCCAAAAACTTTCCAGTTATCATTTAAAGTAAAAATTGAATTTCGTTGTGTTTTACAATTTGTGTTTTTGGCATCTAAAAATTGACAATAAAGAAAAGCAAAAACGGCCATTTGTTTACTAAGTCGTCCATTTTCCTTTACAACCACTGCGCACTGAGCTGTAATGACAAAAAGTAGGGTGGTGACCACTGTCAAAGCAACTAAGTAAACGTATTTTTGCATAGTTGGAACGCCCACAAAAGCAATTGCAAAGGCAATGTAGCAAGAAATGCCAATGTAAAGGGGGAAAATGATAGAAAGAAGTGGCCGACAGAAAGTGATGTGAGCCTGAAAAGCAGTACAAAGAGCGGAAAGTTTCTGGTTCACTTGGTAAAACTTGCTGAGAAGATGAAAAATTATTTTTTTATTATCATTGAAATTATGAATAGTTTCATCTTCACTGTCTTGTTTGCTAAAATTAACTATCATCTTTTTTAATTCAAAATTTAATATGATTGTTTCTTCTTTAAGTTCTTTTTGAGCAGCGTTAATAAAAACGCTCACTAGAAGGACGTAAGCCAAAGAAGCAAAAATTCCGTAAACAATGTAGTAAAGATGCGGTTGAAAAAGTACAGTCCAAAAAAGAAAGTCACTGAAGTTGTTCATTATATTAGCGTGACCATTTATCACTACCATGACACTAAAATAAACTGCAAAAACGGCATAGTAGCCAAACAATAAAAGGTGAATTAGTGGTTGAGCCCAACCATTAAATGTCAGTATTTTTTTCGATGTGTTTGAGTTTAATTCTAAACAATTTAAATTTATAAATTTTTAATTATTTAAAACTTATGAATTGTACTTACTTAGTTTTCCAATGTATACTAAGTTTTCATTGTTGTCTTTTTCATCGTTTTCAAAAAAAGCAAACTTACGATCAATAGGTTTTATTAGAAAAAAAGTGAAAAACACAGATATGGCAGCAAGGTTGTCAAGAAAAAATACCACATCCATTTCAGTATACAGCACTGAAGGTGTCATTTGGTGGACGTATATTTGCTTACTTTGTGCTAAAATTTTAAAATATTTTAACAAAAATTTGCTATTTGTGTGAGATAATAAAAAATAAAATTCATTTAGAGCAGGAAGAAAAACTCCTAAAAACAATGTAATGAAAAAGTGGATCAAAATAAAAAGATGATGAAAACGAAAACAAAATTTTTGTAGTGACAATTGATTATTTGACAAAATTGGATTTGTTAATGTTAATAGATAAACTTTGTGATGCAAAAAACTAAATTTAAAATTGTTTAACAAAAAATTCATTTTTAAATGTTATTGCTTTAATTCAATATTAAAAAACAAAATGTTTTTTTGCTTGTAATGTAACCCAAAAAATATTTTACATTAAAAAAAGTTTTAGAAGCGCTGAGTGAGATTGAACACAAGCATACGTAGTCCAGACTGTCTTTAATGGCAAAGAGTAGCTGCTTATATACACAAACAGGCGACGTAACTTCGAACTTCTTAAAGCCACGTCGCTAGCGGCCCATAGGCCGCTACTTTTTATAAATTGAAAAAAATTATTTAAAATCAATTATTTCATATTATATTAAAATGCTGCAAGTCAATACTTGACAGATTTGTTTTTAATGACAAGTTTTTATTAGTCAACTTTTATTAACTGTGCAAGTTTTTTTTGTTTAATTTATTGTTTTTATTTAACAATTTTTGTAAAAAATTTCAAAACTTTTATTGATTAAAAATTAAAATATTCTATAAAGTTTGTGTTTTAAATCAAGTACAAATTACTAAGTTTAAAAAAATTAAATTTTTGCAAAAATAAAAAACACATTAATTAAAAGTATTTTTTACAAAAACTTAAAAAAATAATTTTACAGGTATTTGCAAGTCATTTAAAATTGCATTATTTAGTTAAAATTTAAAATATATATATCGATCGCGTACCGATCGCCTCTACTTTAGTGTTCACTAATCAGAGGTAAAAGACACACGAGCTGAGTAACTCGATCACCACACTTTATTAAAGTAATTATGGCTTATTAGAAAGAGAGAGAGAGATGATAAGGTGGTGACACGAGTTAAAAATGTTATGATGATAGGTCAAAGGTTAAAGGTGATAGTAGGTATGATAAATATTGAAACGATGGAAGTAAGTTAAAGATTGTAGAAGTAGCATGCTGTAATGCCGTAGAGGTGAGGTGAGGATCTGTACTACTACCACAATGGGTAGTGGTAGTCAGCACAGGCAATCAGCATTTGTTGTCTGCACAGATAGTCAGCATTGATGTTCAGCACAGGTATTCAGAATGAGTCTTGAGGATCAGCAACTGGTAAGATGGTGAGAGTTACTTCATCACCAAATGAGGGGCCCACTGAAAACGGCACTGTCTGTTAAAGTAATAATTATTTTATTGACGACCTTTCCTCTGATTCACCTTTAAACTGGTTATTTTGTTTTTCACTTAACTGATTGATTGATTACTAATTTTGAAAGTCACAGGTGATAATTTTATTGAAGATTTTATCAATTTGAGTCAGGAAGCTTCAACTCCAAATGAAGAAGGACACAGTTTGATTGGGGAGTAGCCCAACTTTATTGGAAGATACAAGGGGAATCTCGGTCACTTCCTAGTAAAACTACTCCTTGTTAGTTTTTTTCGTTGCAACTTTTATTGCTTCTAATTAATCTAATATTAAAGTGTTTAACAGTGAATCAATCAAGAGTGTAGCCTAACTATATGTGGATCCATCTAGCTAAAAGTGTTGTGTGTTGCTTCAATAGTGCAAGGTGATAAATTGAATTAATGTGTTTAATTTGAATATGAGTAATTGATTATGAGTGTTAATTAAGTCCCTGTCAGTCCATGTTACTTTGTTCGGTTTTGTTTTGCAGTAGGAGACTTCATCTGGCAAGTGTACGCTGTATGGTCATTTTGTGTGTGTAACAAAGGGGTGATTAGAGGCACCTGTGTGGTCACTTCTAATGCCGATGAATTGTTTGTGTGCACGCCTGTTGTCTGGCTGATTACGTTTTCGTCATTTGGCTCTTCTTTAATTTTGTCCTGAGCAGTTGGAGCATCTGGAAGAGCGGCCTTGTTGTTCAAACTTTGGCTACGGGTGTTACTCGCAGGACCGGTGGGTGGTTCTCGTACTGGGGTTGGGGTCGTTTCAGGGACAGGAAGGGCACCATCAAGTGCTCAAACAACATTCAATAGGTTTGGGTCTACTCGGAAAATATGCGGGGCAAAAGGGTTTTTCGGAGTCCTTACTGTTGCTCGGAAAGGTCCGATAACCTGTTCTTCGGGAAAAAGAGCCCGTCGGCAAAACTGTGTCCCCATGTTCCTTTGCTGAGTTCCATACCCAGAAACCTTTTTCCATCCAAAGATTGAGTATTTTGGAATAATTGCCGGGTCCGGAAAGTCAATGTAACACTTCCTGTTCTGGCAGTTGTTCTGACAAGCACAGGATTTGCGTCCAGTCAAACGTAGTAACGGTCTGCCATTTTCTTTGAGGGAACCACAAACCAGAATCTCTCTGCAAGGAGTGTGGGTGCCCTCGCTACAGGGTTGCACGGCATTTAGCAGCCAAATGGTGAAGCTACAACTTGCATAACATAGTGGGCAGAGTGGCCCAAAGTAGTCTCAAAACGGAACAGTACAGTTCTCCTTTACACATGGTTGGGTTGTTGAGTTAAATGGACAGTTAGGACTAGCGCTATTTCAGTGAAAGGCACAAAATATGCTACAACAATCAAAGTCAAAATTGGCTGCTACAAAAGAGAAGTAGAATTCTTGCTTTATGATGATTAACACACTGTTATTCTTGGCATTAAGATTTTGGAGAATTTTAAACTGGTTATTAACTACGATAGAACTGTAACACAATACGATGACCGTCTTAAAAGAGTGAACAAACTGAATTGCATTTATCAAGGCATCGTAATGGGGATAGAAATAGACTGCCAGAACAGGATGTGTTACATTGACTTTCCGGACCCGGCAGTTATTCCAAAATACTTAATCCTTGGATGGAGAGAGGTTTCTGGCTATGGAACTCAGCAAAGGAACATGGGGACACAGCTTCGCCAACGGGCTCTTTTTCCCGAAGAACATGTTATCGGACCTTTCCGAGCAACAGTAAGGACTCCGCGGAATCCTTTTGCTCCAAGTATTTTCCGACTAGACCAGACCTTCTTGAACTTCATTCGAGTACATGATGGTACTATTCCTGTTCCTGAAACGACCCCAGCACCAGTACGAGAACCATCCACAGGTCCTGTGAGTAACACTCGCAGCCAAAGTTTGGGCAACAATGCCGCTCTTCCGGAAACTCCAACTGCTCCGGGCATAATTAAAGAAGAGCCAAATGACGAAAACGTAATCAGCCAGACAACAGGCGTGAACACAAACAATTCATCGGCATTAGAAGTGACCACACAGGTGCCTCTAATTCCCCCTTTGTTACACACACAAAATGACCATACAGCGTACACTTGCCAGATGCAACCACCTGCTGCAAAAAGAACCCGAACTCAGTAATGTGGACTGACAGGGACTTATTCAATAATCATAATCAATTACTCATATCCAAATTAAACATTTTTAGCTAGATAAATCCACACTTAGTTAGGCAACACTCGATCAATTTACTGTTAAACACTTTTAATATTAGATTATTTAGAAACAATGAAAATTGCAACAAAAACCAATAAGGGGTAGTTTTACTAGGAATGACCGAGATTCCCCTTGTATTTTCCAATAAAGTTGGGCTACTTCCCAATCAAACTGTGTCCCTCTTCAATTGGAGCTGAGGCTTCCTGATTCAAATTGAAAACCAAAGAAAACTGATTTATTTCTCTCAATAAGTCTTGCGACTTCTATGGAGAGGTCATAGTCCATTTCTATTCCCATTACGATGCCTTAATAAATGCAATTCAATTTGTTCACTTTCTTAAGACGGTCATCGTATTGTGTTACAGTTCTATCGTAGTTAATAGCCAGTTAAAAATTTTCTAAAATCTTATTGCCAAGAATAACAGTGTGTTTATCATCATAAAGCAAGAATTCTACTTCTCTTTCGTAGCAGCCAATTTTGACTTTGATTGTTGTAGCATATTTTGTGCTAAATTGTTTTTTTGAAGTGCCGAGACAGCAGAGTCGATTGTAACACTTTAACATCAAATCTTTAGCTAATGAAGTGGGCATTAAATTAACACTAGCACCAGTGTCTAACATTCCGGTGAGTCGATTTGCACCAATATCAAAATCAATGGGAATATTCATCTTTTGGAAAGCAGCAAAAGCAACAGAAAAGACGTGTTCAGTTTTGTTGTTGTAAAGTTCGCTCAAGTCTACTGCGTAGTTTTTTTGTTCTGAATCTACTTGCACGCAAGCAACATTTCTAGTTTGTAAAGGTGGACGCTTTGTAAACCGGTTAGCTGGGCGAACGCACACAAAGAAGCTGTGCTTGCCATTGCATTTTGCACAACGAGAAGTTGAACGACAGTCATGAGAGTAATGACCTCGTTTGAAACAAACGAAGCAAAGCTTGATTTTTTTTCAATACCTTCAGTTTATTTTTTGGCTTGACAGTGTTGCAGTAGAGGTATGAATGACCTGGGTGCTTGATGCATGGGAAAAAAGTCTAGCATCTCTTTTCTCAAAAGTTTTCTTTGATTTATTAAAACGATTTTGTGGAACAGGGGATATCCATTTTTGTTGAACTTGAATAATGTTTTTATTGTTTTTCTGGTTTTTGTATTTTTCATAATTTTTTCTTGCTTCTACGAGTGAACCTACAATATTTCTGTAAGTGTTTGTGTTTTTGCACCGTTTATCTTGATCAAATCTCTTTTAAAAGGAAGGACGAACGTACTGGTGAGTGTATGACCTTTTGGTCTTGTACAATTGCTTCATTCTGAGCTACTCTAAAGATTTTTCAAAGTATTTCAAATAACGGCTCAAGGTAGGCACCGTGTTACCTAGATGTCTGAAAAGCAAGTCACTTGTAAACTTTGGCATTTTTGAGTAAAACTCTTTAAATATTTCAAATCTCTTGTTCAGTTTATAAACTTCATTAAAACACTTAATTGATTTTAAGCTAATGTCTTGCAAGCGGAGCGAGCGAGATTCAAGTCGGTGAGCGTTCACAGTCCTTAAGTGTTGTCAGGGTGAGCCGCATGCCTAACTTTTAATAAATGTTAGCGGTGCACAGTTAAGCTAAGAGTGAGCGAAGCAAGCTCGACTGAGACCTTGTTGTTTTTATTTAACAATTTTTGTATAATATTTCAAAATTTTTATTGATTGAAAATTAAATTAATCTATAAAGTTTGTGTTTTAAATCAAGTACAAACTACTAAGTTTTAAAAAATTAATTTTTTTAAAATTAAAAAACACATAAATTAAGAGTATTTTTTACAAAAATTTAAAAAAATAATTTTACAAGTATTTGCAAGTTATTTAAAATTGCAATATTTAGTTAAAATTTAAAATATAAAACACTTATTTTAGTATGCAAAATAGTCCAAAACATATTAAAATTTAATTGTTTGTTAATAAAAAATGATTGGTAATATGCGTCAGTATAGCTGTTTTTAACTTAAAAAAACAAAATTTATTGATGATTTTAAAGTTTTGCAATAACACAATTTAAACTCGCAATTACATTTAGCAATCACAACTTAAAATGCGTTTAAAAACTATTTTAAGTCAACTTTTTTTACCTTTTGACACAACTTTAGTCTTGTACAAACAATATTTTAAACTTGTTACTAAGTTTAAAAATGTTTCGGCAAATAAAAAAGGAAGTTTAAATAAAAAGGTGAACTTCTTATATTTTATTCTGTTTTGTTCTTCAGCTCGTGCTTTTGCATTTGGTTTACTTCCGGTTAATTTGTTTGATGAAATTTTCCGATACAAATACGTTGATTTTGTTTTTATTGTTCTCGGTCAACGGCTGGTGCCTGGAGCACACCTCGGCGCTGGATTTTTGGGTTTTTTGGGTGCTTATTTTCTTTTTGTCACTTTTGTCAATGTACCATGTTCGTTTTTAGTTCATCTTAACCAAGTTTTATTTTTTGATTCAATGTTTTCTTTTGAGAAAATTAACAAGGGTGAAAAGCATCATAAGATAATAAGTATGAAAAAGAAAGCACCTCGACAAATAGTCACTCTCATGTTGACTTTAAACGCCACAAAAGGTTTTTTGCTTATAGTTGGTGAGTGCTGTTATTAGTTGCAAAAATAAAAAATATTTACATTTTAAATTCATTATGAAATTTGACAAACAGATTTCTTCATTATTCTTCTGCCGATACAAGTGGTCTGCTTTGCTACAACTGATAATAATCAAAAATTTTCAACACTGTTTGGCCCCTTTCCAAGCATTTCTTTTGCTTTCAATCTTCTACAGCACATTTTACTTTACCTAATGGACTCCACATCGGCCCTTTTCTCTGCTCATCTCTTTATTTACTCTGGCGCAGTGTGCACTGCTCTAATTTGCCATCTGTTGGTCGAGTGCAAACAAACGAGCTTGCAGTTGCGGTCGCTTTTCAAATCAAATCAGTTGAAAATCAGTCAAACTAAAGGGAGAAAAGAAACTAAACAGGGCTATAATTACGGTTTTTGGCCGTCTTTGGACTGCATTCTTCGGGCGAATATCTCCACCTTCCAGGCGACCTTCACCGTGGACGCCGTCGTGGGTCACTTGCTGAGCGGATTTCTGGCGGTGACCACGCCGATTTCCGCCTTCATACTGATGGAAGTCAGCTTGGGCCTAGTCAGCGACGGCATTGCCCTCTTTATCCTCCTGGCACCGCCCGCCTTTCAGGTCTTCTCCCTGTCGGTTCACTTTTACATTGGATTGCTTTCAAAGCGGTTGCACGCCTCCGCCAAACTGCTGTTCTCCCTCAACGTTCATCGACTGGTGAAAGTGGGCAACTTTCGGGCAAAGATGCGTCTCGAGGCGGCCATTACTCGGCTGAATGAGCGGAAACAGAGTGGTCAGTACGGCATCACCTATGGCCACTTCCGGTCGCTGGTGTCGTTGCAGTCTTTTGGAAAGGTTCGTTGATTGAGACCTTCTGTTGATGAATATTAATCCCCTTTTTCTCTTTTCAGTTTGTGCTCATGTACGGCGAGTTGATCATGTTCTCGTACATGCTTATCACTAGGCACTTTGATGTAATCAAAAAGAACTAAAAATAAAAGTGGAAATTGCAAAAGTTCATTTTAGTGTGAAGTTTGCTTGTTATGGTTGCAGTTTGGTAAAAACTAAAGTTCAATTTACGGCTACTTAACAGTGTTGTCGTTTGCTTTACAGTTGTGCCAACATACAACAAAAAACTGTGTCAGGTAGCATATAAAATAATGCAAACTGACTAGAGAGAAGAAATCACCTTTACAACCAAAATATGCATTTTTTATTATCGATTAATCTTACTCACGATTTAGGACACTACTACAAACTGTTTTATTTTTTTTATTTTTTAACGGGAAAGTACCACTTGAAGGGGCTAGAGCACTTGGTGACCCGAACCCGGTAGGTAGCCACAGTGCGCATATTCTGGTAACGAAAACTAGGTTCTTCAAACTTTTCTTCAGAAAGGTCAAAGAAAAATCAAGTATAAAAAGCCACGTTAGTTTGGTAGAAAGGCATCATCACACAACAAGTAAATCTTTCTTTTTAAGATTTAACTTTCAAAACGTGAACCGATTACACCAAACAAAAAAAATAAGCAAAATGTCAAAAATACAAGTTTTACTTGTTTTGGCATCTGCCTACCTTCTTTGCTTTTCATCAGCAGAAGAGCTGCAAATCACTGGCGGCAAAATCAAGGGCAAACTGGGCAAGTCAGAGGCCGGCGTTGAGGTGCGAGAGTTTTTGGGCATCAAATACGGTAAGTCTTTTTGTTTAACATACCATACAATAAAAAATCTAATCCACCTTCTGTTTAGCCACTGCAAAACGGTACGAGAAAGCCGTCCCATACAGTTCCTGGACCGGCGTTCAGGATGCCACCCAGTTCAAGGATGTCTGCCACCAGTTTGGTCTGATTGCCACACTGTTGCCGCAAACCAACGCACAGAGCGATGGTAAGGGCTGTTTTTCCAAACGCAGAGAACTTTAGACCTAAGGCCAACTCCCTTTTGTTTGTGCAGACTGCCTCTACCTGAACGTGTGGGTGCCGGCAAAGAAAAGCGAGGCGAAACGCCCGGTGATGGTCTTCATCCACGGCGGCGCCTTTGAGGGCGGCTCCGGGGTGATGGAGGGCCAGGACCTGGCGGCGCAGGGCGACGTCATTCTCGTCACCATGAACTACCGCCTCGGCCCGCTGGGCTTCATGATGGGCGCCGACCTGCAGACGAACCAGGGCCTCCACGACCAGCTGCTCGCGCTGAAGTGGGTCAAGCAGAACATCCACTTCTTCGGCGGCGACGCCAGCCAGGTGACCCTCTTCGGCGAGTCGGCGGGCGCCATGAGCGTCAGCGCGTACATCTTCAGCCCCCTGGCGGAGGAGGGCCTCTTCAAGCGGGGCATCCTGCAGTCGGGCTCGCTCGCCGTGGAGACCCTCTGCAACTCAAAGGAGCGATCGCTGGAGAAGACGGCCATCCTCGGCGCCAAGGTCAACTGCACGGAGAAGGACGTCCGCAAGCTGGTGGAGTGCATCAAGAAGGTCGACGTGGAGCAGCTGAAGGCCGCCTCGGCGGACGACTTCGTCACCAACGCCTTCTTCGTGCCCGTCTGGGGCGACGAGCTGCTGCCGCTGCAGCCGCAGAAGGCCCTCGAGAGTGGTCACTTCAAGAAGAACCTCGACCTCATCTACGGAACTAACCGCGACGAGGGCGGCATCTTTGCCCTCTTCATCATCCCCGAGATCATGGGCGACAACAACCTGGACAAGAGCTCCATCAAGAAGTACACGGAAAAGGTTTTCAAAAAATTCAACATTGGCCACTCTCAGGAGATCATCGACTACTACTCGGGCAAGGTGACGGCCAACACCACACAGGACGACTTTAAGTAAGTGAAAGTTTAAACTGCTTTTTAAATTTTTTCTTAATTCTCCCATTTTGCACTATTAGAGCACTTATTTCTGGCGCCTTTGGCGACTACGCCCTGGTGTGCCCGACCATTCTGTTTGGCGAAATGTTGGCCCAAAAGAGCTCCCCCAACTCTCGTTTCTACTCCTACCGACTGATGGAGTACAAGCCGGCGATGGGACCAAGCTGGATGGGCGTGGCTCACTCCTCCGATCTGCAGTACCTCTTCAAGGTAGAGGAAACGAAGAAGGACGCCGATCTGTACCAGCTGAGCAAGGACGTCATCCACGCCTGGACGCAGTTCGCCAAAACGGGCGTTCCCGGAAAGATGGGCAACGTCGAGTGGGCCGAGGCGGTGGGCGGAAACAAGGTCGTCAAGGACTACCGCACGCGGTACATGTCGCTGGAAACGAAACACTTCAAAATGGTGGACCGTTTCTTTGAAGCCACCTGTAACGGCTTCTGGAAGCCAAAGCTGTTTTCATAAATGAAAATTGTTAACCACTTCAAGCAAAAGAAGAAGTGAACCAAACATTTAATTTTTACCTTTTGTTAAACGTTATGAGTTTACTTTTTGTTCACACGTGTTCTAAATAAAAAAAGTTAAGGCCATACTCGATTTACTAAAAGTGGACTTTCCTGCGGCGTTCACAAAACATGCGTTTCAATGGGGCTTGTTATGATTTTCTAGATACATTTATCTCAAAATCTTTATATCAGATTAAAGTGATGTTAAAAGTAAAAATGAAGTTCAAAACTTAATCTAAATTTCTGTGATTAAATATTTGAATAAAATGTGATAGAAATATACAAAAAAAGTGTGAAATGTTTATTTTGTTTGTTTAATAATTTTAACATATTCTAACTCAAATATTTAACTACAAAAAATTTAGATAAAGTTTTAAAATTTATTTTTGCTTTTACATCATTTTAATCTGTAATTTAGATTTTGAGATAAATGCACCAAAAGAATTATAACAAGCCCCATTGAAACACATGTTTTGTAGACGGCGCAGGAAAGCCCACTTTTCAGTAAATCGAGTATGGCCTTAAGGCCTTTAAAGCGTAAAAAAGTCATTGTGCCTAACATAAATGATGCTTTTGAACGAGATAAAAGAAAGTTTAAGATAGTAAAGCAGTTGTCACCCTCAATGTAATAAACTGTGCAACAAGAATATGCAAACATTAGGTGCACATTTGGGTAACACCTTGAACTTGGGAAAGCTAAAGAAAACAGACAAAAAGTTGTACCTTTTTCAGTAACACTGGGTAGCACCCTGACCCACAAAGGCAATCGACGCATATTTTTGTCGCCAAAATGGTGGAAATGACTGTATAGCTTGCGTACAAAAAAATAAAATTTAGTATAAAAACCTCAGTTTTCACAAATGCAAAAATGTAGAAAGTTACCATTTTTACTTTCTAATAGCACATAATAAACATTGGAAGCAATGGCCAAGTTTATCCTTTTAACCGCTTTTTTGGTTGCCGCCATTTTCTGCCTTTCAGCCACTGCTGAGGAGCTTCAAATAGCCGGCGGCAAAATCAAGGGCAAAATGGCCAAATCTGTGACAGGCGTCGAAGTGAAGGAGTTTCTCGGCATTCGATATGGTAAAAACAGCCAGATTTCTCTTTTTAAATTCAACTAACTTTTTGTTAAAACTTCTTTAGGAAAATCAAATCGCTACGAAAAGTCAACTCTAGTTGAGTCCTGGTCAGGCGTAGAGGACGCCACCAAGTTCAGAGCCTCCTGTCATCAGTTTGGTTTCCTTTCCGCTCTTCAGCCGCACAAAGAAGGACAGTCAGATGGTTCGGATGCTTTAAAGACATTGTTTTTATATAACTAACAAAAAATTACTTTTTTTAGATTGTCTGTTCCTCAACGTTTGGGAGCCAGTTTCTAAAAACAACGGCTCTAGCAGCAACAGCAAAAAGCCGGTGATGGTTTTCATTCACGGCGGCGCTTTTGAGGGCGGCTCCGGTGCGATGGAAGGCAAAGATCTGGCCGCTTTGGGAGACGTCGTCGTGGTGACGGTCAACTACCGCCTGGGACCGCTTGGTTTCATGATGGGCGGCGACATTCCCGCCAATCTGGGTCTTCTAGATCAACTGCTGGCTCTGAAATGGGTCGCCAAGAATGCTCACTACTTTGGCGGTGACGCCCAGAAGGTGACCATCTTTGGCGAGTCTGCCGGTTCGATCAGCGTCGGTGCGCTCATTCTCAGCCCTCTGGCAAACGGTCTTTTTAAACGAGCCATCCTTCAATCGGGCTCACCGGCAGTGGAGGTCCTTGGCAACTCAAAGGCTCGAGCTCTGGAGAAGACCGCATGGCTGGGAGGCAAGGTGAACTGCACTGAGAATGACATTGAAAAGTTGGTCGCCTGCATTAAGAAGACGCCCATCGATACGCTGAAGGAGGCCTCCGGTGACGACTTTCTCACCAACAACTTCTTTGTTCCCACCTACGGCGACGAGTTTATGCCCATCAAGCCTTCTGAGGCTCTGAAGAGCGGCCACTTCAACAAGGACGTCGACGTCATCTACGGAACCACCCGCGACGAGGGCAGCGTTTTTGCGCTGTTCATCGTTCCCGAGCTAATGACCAGCGATGACATCAACAGGTCATCGCTGAAGCTCAACATGGCCGTCCTGCTGAAGAAGTACAACATCGCCCACCAGCAGGAGATCATCGACTACTACATGAGCAGGGTGACGGCCAACTTCACGCAGGATGACTACAAGTAAGCAGAGAGATAGATTCCAAGCTAATATTATTTTCAGTAAATAACTAGATGCTGATTTTCTGTTCCTCTTTTTTCTCACCTAGAATCCTCATGTCAAGCGTCTTCGGCGACTACGCCCTCGTCTGTCCGACCGTCCTCTTCGGCGAGGAGATGGCCCGACACGCCTCTGCCAGCTCCCGTTTCTACGCCTACCGCCTGATGGAGTACAAGGCCTCGCTGACGCCCAGCAAGTGGCAGGGCGTCACCCACGGCGCCGACGTGCAGTACCTCTTCAGCCTGGCCACCACCCGCAAGGACGCGGAGCTGTTCCAGCTGAGCAAGGACATCATCCACGCCTGGACGCAGTTCGCCAAGACGGGCGCCCCCGGGAAGGTGGGCAACGTCGAGTGGGCCGAGGCGGTGGGCGGGAACAAGGCCATCAGGGACTACCGCACGCGGTACATGTCCCTGGAGGCGAACAAGTTCAAGATGGTGGACCGCTTCTTTGAGGCCACCTGTGACGGCTTCTGGAAGCCAAAGCTGTTTGCTTAGTAAACACATTTTGAAGCTAATCAATTTAATAAACAAAAAGTTCATCTAGGTTTTTCTATCTATCTATCTATCTACCTAAAAACCTTTCCCGTGTCTCGGTAAATGAGCACATTGACGAGGGTGAAGGCGGCAAACATGGCACTGAAGAAGACTACCTCAATGGCAAAGAGTATCATTGGCGTGCCCTGAAAGGTTTGCCCGAGAACAAGTGGAACAGTAAGTGAAAGTAGACCGGCGAGAAAACAGTAGGTAGAGCAAACGCGGTGGGAAAGTCGCAGGTGACGCTCGGTGAAGGCGAACATTGCCGGCCAAATTGCGCTGAAAGCGTATCCTGAAAAGTAACAAACAAATTGGTTTAAAAGTAAACAAAACAACGTCATCAGCTTTTTACCTAAAACAGCGCTGCCGACAATGATCACCGTCTCACTATCCCGTCCAAAGAAGACAATTGCCAAGCCAATCATGAAGGTCACCATATGATAGGCAACGATGATGTCCGGCAGTAGGCGAGTGGCAATGAAGGCAGTGACCAGTCGACCTAGCGTGAAGGTTGCCGAGCAAACTGACTGCACAAAAGCCGCTTTTGAGGCGTCCATTCGTATGTCGATGTACTGCAGCATCGAGCTGCTGAAGCTGAACCAACCGGTCTCCACAGCGGAGTAGGAAGCCAGACAAAGGCCACAGATGGCCAGCTTCAAACCTCTACTTTTCACCGTCGTTGGATCGACTTTAGCCGCCGCCTCTTCAGCAAAAGCCTCCTTTCCCAGAACGGTTGGTTTGTAGCGACGAAAAATGAACAGCAGAACTAGGGAGCCGGAAACTAAAAAACACAAATTTTTAAAATTTTAAAACTAAAAAGGTTCAATAAAGTTACTTACTCAGCGCCGAGCCGACGCCACTGACCACAAAGGGCATCGTCAGCGACTGGATCCGATCCTCGGGCGTGATGGGCAGCCCAGTGGAGTTGTTCACCAGCTGTTCGCCCTTCACAAAGGGCGCCACGAGGAGCGGCGCAATGACGCTGCCAACGCCGTACATGAACTGCAGAAACTGGAGCATGCCGGCATTGCCGATGGGAAAGATTTCAATCATCCAAATTTCGCTGGATTTAAGGGCAAAAAATGGCTTAAAAGTGAATCCAAAAAACCACATAACAAAAACTGAACTTACCAGGCAGAGTCCCAGGCACCGGTGCCAATGCCGTACAGCACAAAGCCGCCCATCAGCATCCAGAAGGATCCGTAGTGGGGCACCAGCGCCGAGCTGACGCCCATCACCAGGACAAAGAAGGCCATCACCAGCTGCCGATTCAGCCGACCGTACACCCAAAAGCCGAGCGATCCGCTCAGATAGCCAATATTCACTGCCACAGTAAAGTAGGTACTCTCGTCGAGGCTCACATTGTAGATGAACCGCAGGTCGACCAGTACCGGCCCGAGGATGTTGATGATGATGCCCTAGGTGAGGTAAATGAATTAATCTTAAAGCTTATTTTTTAGCAAAAAATAAAAAAAACTTACAAAAAAGATGTGCGTTAGCAAAATAAGAAACGTGTAGATGATATTTACCCTATTGCTCAGTAGCTGTTGAATTAGTTTTGAAGTCATTTTTAATTTAAAATACTATTTTAAAATCTACTTTTTATTTTACAAATAAAAAATTTTTATTAAAATAATTTAATCATTTTTTGTATTTAAAGATGAAAAAACTAGATGAGTAAAATTATTCAAAAGTAATTGCACTTAAAACAAATAAGTATTATGATTACCTTATCTTTTTTGTTATCAAAATTATTTTCAAGGTATTGCGGTTTAAATTTGCATAAGACTTGGGGGAGTTTTTTTATCATTCATAAAGCTCATTTATGTAACAAAAATTCATCAAATAAAAATGACAATAGTAAAGCTAGTAAGATTAAATTAGACAGTATAAACTTCATACAAATATTTTTTTAAAACATAATAAACAGGGGGGTAAGTCTGGCAAGCCAGGACTACAGCGAGCCTTTTTTTGC
>JAALOO010000825.1_pt1 | contig 25406 bp, 21 predicted proteins | sample 7257641 | NCBI WGS metagenome assembly JAALOO01 (sample SAMN14085613, study PRJNA598686) | mite metagenome | biome: ENVO:01001000; feature: ENVO:01001002; material: ENVO:01001226; isolation source: single female mite from University of Michigan culture on fish food culture... ...
GATTTCGGAAATGAGAACTTTGTGAAATTTATTTGGCAACGGTTTTTTAGAGTGCAGTAGTTGCTGTTGTCGACCGCCAGTCCGAGCAGCCCCCACTCGACAGGATATAAGAGCAATCATCTCAGCTGGCGGTCATTGTTTGCCAGCGCCCGTGGAATCTATCATTCATCTTCAGCTGATTTATTGTCTGCCTTTGTCTTAATTACAATGGCACTTTGACGACAAACACGTCTCTGTCATCGCCGCCTGATCGTCACTGCTTCCCACTGACCCTGTCCACTGCCAGCACTACCCCTACTGCTCTTGTACCTGTCGTCGCAGGTAAATGGAGACAAATGTGCGGTCTTTTAGAAAGCAACCACTCAATCAGTAGGTGCATCAGCCATCATGAGAATATGCACCAAAGTGACAGATTCATTTTTGATGTCCCTGCTTCTCATTTTAGTACAGTGACCGTATAATCAGGCAACAAATATTTATTTATTTAATCAGATGTTGTAGCTAAAAACTCAACTTTTAAAGGTCGATAGCTTTACAAATCGCCTGCGTTCTTGTCGGCAGAATGATTAATGTCCCTTTTTGTGGATGCTAATCCTAAACGAGCGGCAACATCTCCGCCAACTCAATCAATACAACTATTAAAAACATTAACTCAAACTGTCGCTAAAGAAAAGAAGCAAGCTTCGTTTTGATTGGTCGTTTCAGACAACAACCAACCGCAAAACAGCAAAAGTTTTTTTGTGACATAAAAAATTCTACTATTTAAGAAACTTTTTTTATTTTTGTTTTTGAAAAACATAACAGCAAGCTTGGCAGCATTTTTAATGATCTTCTTTGAAAACAACACAGGCTGGGTATCGATTACTGCACAATGACGCAAAAAAGTGCATTTTGGTTTGTTGTACTAATTATGATTACACTCACTACTAAAGAAACACAAAGCAGTGAGCAAATTAGTCTGTTCTCAATTCATTCGCCAACAATAAAAGAGGCATTGTTGAGTGAGCCACCACCACCGCACTAATTGCCAAGTTGCAGTCTGACAATGACTTTGATTCACTACCTCTACTATTCCAATGATATGCCGGCTGTTTCTGGCTTCTCCACAACTCAACTCAGCTACAGTTCAATGCTATTTGCTTGTTAAAAAGCCGAAAGAGCAGAAAGCATCAAGCATCGCACTATGTAGGCACTTTCGATTGGCTGAAAAGTAAAATAGTGCCACCAAGTGAGCTAAGACAATGGCAGTGGTAGACAAATGATAGCTGACAGTGCTCGGCCACACAGGTCCAGTAGCCAGTGAAATAGAGATGTTGATGTGCGATTGTGGCGACAAAGATCAGAGGGCAAACACGAAGCACTTCGAAGCACACCGTCGGATCACCTAGTGCATGTGCAAGTGCCAAGGCAGGAGGCACAGATGCACAGAAGCAGTTTTCGACCAGTTGTTGCGAGGCAAAGTGACGGCTGATGCAGCAGTTGATGCAGCAGCGTGATTAATTTGCGCAACAATCACCAATGCACAGTAATGGCAGTAAATAATGATAGTCTCCACTAGAAAAAAGGAAAAGAAAAGAAAACAATCGTAATGATCGTTGTGAAAATGTGCGAGCCTCTCTGCATACTCGTTGACAAAGCTGATCTGAAGAGCAACCACCGCCACCATCATCATCATCACCATCATCACTACCATCGCTGCGGCCAGACGCCGAGTGGCTGCTTGGCACGCACTCGACAGGTACTTTGCCATTCGTGGCACATGATGAATGGGCACGTCTCAGTGAGTACATCGCTACTGGTCGCACCAGATTTATAAATCGCCCAAAAATGGTTCTCCCAGTCAGTGTTTTCTATTTTATGCAGAAGCAGTCTTTGCAAGTGCTTCTCAGAGCGGTTATTAGCCTGGGCAGGAGTCTCCTCCAACAAATTGCAAATCGATGGCCGCACAGCTGACAGAAGCTGGCAAGATGCTGTGCCGCCAGCGAGTCTACTTATTTGCGCCGTTCGCTTGGCCAATTCTCCAGAGCTTTAGCCTCGTTCTCGCGCCACCACTGGAGAGTCCCAAGTCGGCGGCGGCTGCCTCCAACGACTGCCAAGTCACTCTGCGCCTCTGCTCCGATGTGCAAAAGCAAGAGTGGCAAGACGAAGAAAGAGTGCAAGTAGAAGTACTAGTCTTGGCAGTATCACTTCGTTTTCCTAGCTAACAAACTGCGGTTGGATTAAACGGGATTACTACCAGTGGGACTTGGCAGAAAGTTGACTAAGCTGCTAGACTGCAAGACTATGTGTGCTCAAGATAGATAGTCGGACAGAAAAAGCAGAGAAGAGGAAATTAATACAATGCAAATCAAAGCAAATCAAATCAGAAAAATTAAGCCTTGCGCTACCGAGACTAAAAAGTGTCGGAAATGAGTGGCTTTTCTTAAATGCAAATGCAGAGTCAAAACCTTTTTTAAAGTCAAGACTTGAATTTTTTTGCTTTTAAATTTTTCAAGATGGTGCAAAGTAGTTGACAAAGAAACACTAAAAAGTAACAACCACAATACGAAAGACAGGTTGAAAAAGAAAGAAACATACGCTTACCGGAAAAGTAGCCACCAAATCCATTGTTGTGATTGGGCACCATTGATTCAGGACTGTCTTCAAGTTCAGGCGACATGCCTGGCCTGAGAGGACGCATTGCACGACGAGAATTGCGGAAGAAGTTGCGACGGGCGCCGATCGAATTGAGCTGCTTCATGCGACGTTCTTTACTTCGACGGTTCTGAAACCAAACCTGTCAAAAAAGAAAAAACCGGTGAGTGGGTAAGCAAAAAAGTGCGGCACTAGTTGTGTGCTCATGCTGGTGGTGCTGGTGATGGTGCCGATTGGCCGGTAGGCATGGTCTTGTGCACTTAAGACAAAGACCGGTGAAACAATCGGCAGAGAGAACAAAGGACACTGCATCTACTGGTGATGATGAGTGGTGGTGGTGGTAGTGTTAGGAAGCTCTGCTCAAATCGGCAATGTCAGCAAGTGTTGCCGAGAAGAATCAACTGTCGTCTGCCAGTCTGATTAGGGTCGGCGCTGGCAGCGGCACTGATTTGCTGCCGCCTTCGATTGTCTGCTGGGAGCCGATAAGGCACGGCCTTAGCCTTTGATGCACAACCTTTTTACAGAGCAGCTAATGAAAAAATGAATGCATGTTGCAGGGGACGGAGGGGGACAGAGGGAGGGGAAAGAGACCAGTGAAAGAAGTGTGAGCTTCAAATAAAGCGATTTTCTTTGCACTGAGCTGCCAGATAAAGAAAGAGAGAGAGAGAGAGAGAGAGAGAGAAAGACAAGTGACAATTCCACGTTGTCTCTTGCCACTTGGCTACGTATGAATGGAGTGGGAGCGGGTTTCAGTGTGTATGTGTGTGCTTCTTTGAGGCAAACTCACTTTCGACTGGCTCCAGCATAGATTAGGGAAAGAAGGAAACAAAGACAAAGCGCCAGTGCCAGATCGAGCCCAGCCTGTCAGATTAGAGCTAATTCTTTGAGCAGAGCCAGGCAGGAGCTGAAAGGCAGACTGGGACACACTGCTCACTGCAATGGGATTAGATCGAACGGAGTGAGTGTGTGTCAGCAGCAAATAGAGCTGCTGCAGTCGAAGATGCGAATCATACTGTCCGTCGATTGCCCTTTTACTCTGGTCCAAGTACACACACACACGCATACCGAAAGAGCAACTTGACAGAGGCTGGACAACAACAGCAAAAGAAAGAGAGAGAGAGAGAGAGAGAGAGAGAGAGAGCAAGGACACTGGCCTAGCGCACACTGTCTGTCGGCTGGCAGTGCTTTGAGTAATCACAGCTCCCAATCGAAGCTCGGCGAAGCGTTCGATAGTAGCAGTAGAGCGTCAGAGTTGTCTAAACACATCCTTTGGAGGACTGCTGCAGCAGCACTGGCTGCTCTCTGCGGTCGTCTGTCGCTGTGTTCAAGTAAAGTGATCTGCAGCAGCTACCAGTGTAACAGGCAATATGGTTGCGGTTTTGCCAGGAAGAATGCCCATTCCCTGCGCCAGTCTGGAGCGCATAAATAAATCATATAACCGCCATGTCTGTATATCCATTTGTTTGCCTGTCAATTGGCCTGCTCGCGTTTGTCTGGCGATGTACAGTGCCGGCGAATTTGCATGCTCTCTTTCTTTATCGTCTGTCTCTAAGAACACCGTATCTTAAAGACAGTCAGATAGATAGTAAACAGTTCTGCCTCAAAGGTGGAGGAAGTGGTAGCTCAAAAAAATGTGTGCAGCTTCACCATTCCATTGCCAGCGCAAGAATGCACCACCATACAAAAATCGATTTGACTAGGCAGATGGAGCGAGTGTTGGTAGTACAATGGCGACGAGGTTTGGCGTACCTAGCCAAAGAATGCGCCCCTTTCCGCAGCGGAAGCAATCGATTTCAGGCAAATGGTTCGGCAGCCGCTACAGAAAATGTGGCAGTATTATTTTTATTGGCAGTGAATTATGTGTGAAAAATTCCTTAGTGCTTTTGATTTGTGTGTTCGTGGTGGCAATACATCAGTGCTTTGAGACTCTTTTGGAATCATTAACTGTACTTTAGAGAAATAAAAGATGTTTATTCAGTGAATATGAAGCTAACTACAAATGACACGCATTCTTTGCTACATATTTACAGAATGTGGTTGTATTACATTGCTGTAGAATTGTCATATAAAAACAATTGTTAATGTGAAAATGTGCGGAATGTTAATAGTAAAAAGTGTGTGCGTTTTGAGACTTTTCAACACATGGATGCCACTGAGCTGACCACCATTAGCTCAAAACGTTTAAAAAATTGCGCAAAATTTGCATCATAAAAGTAAACATCATTAAAATATTTTGCAAAAACGCTAAAGTAAATAGCAAAACACAATAATTGCACTATCTTTCAGTGAAAGTGCTAAACATCTCATTAAACTTGCGAGTGCACAGTTAATTACCTTTCAAATGTGAACTTAGTTTCATTTTAAAGTATTTAAAAAAAGAGAGTTCAAGTTAATCTATTGACTCTGTGAGTACATTTGCAGATTATTTCAAACTATCCTCACCAGCGCCCAAGTCAGTGAATGCAATACAGCGTGCTTAATTAATTGTCCAATTAATGCCTGTCACTAGTAAATGGAGCATTTCTATTCTTCAAAAAGAATGCAACTTTACTACAATTCTAGTCCTGGTCCAAACACCGACGTGCTGCCAAGTGTTTTGCAATAAACTGCAAATGCAAACGATATCTGCTGTCGTTGCATGTCAGCCTGAAAAAAAGAGACTGCATTTGCAATGAAGTGAAACTGTTCAGCACTGTCAGTAAAGTGTGAGAAGAAGATGAAGCAACGTGCCCAAATGGTTTCGGCCGAGTAAAGCACGACTTGCTCAATTTATTCTTGCTGCGCAAGTGAGCTCCTGTGTTTTTGTTGGCTAATTTGCCGTCCTTCGCTTTCTCTAAAGTCTTCCGATGAGAACGATAAAAAGAGGAAAGTGTCTGTTTGGAAGTGTGCTGATGCCGCCAAGTCCCTCGTTTCAGTCGGAGTACCGTGGTACTGCTTTGACTGACCGCACCAAAGCAATAGCTGGCAGTACCAGCAGGAAAAAACAGAAAAGCGACGCAGTTTGCCAGCAGACGGGAACGATTTCACAGTCGGTCGTGTGCTGGTGACTGTTGCTCACTACTACTGCCACTATCACCGCCATTGCAACGGAGCACAGAGAAAGGCATTTCGTCTCAAAAAGTGTTTTATTCTACACCCGAATTTCTGTCTATCTATCTTTTTGCGCCTGTGTTTCCTCTCTCTCTCCCTCCCTTTCCCTTTCTCTCAAATCCTGCAGTGACGTAACGTGATCACAGTTGCAGTGGCACGCCAACATGATGATAGGTTTGCCTGTCGGCACTGTTTGCACAAAATGCCGGAGATTCAATGTGGCGTAAAGAGTTGTTTCATTTTGCTATGGTTTGTTCGCAATTTGCGCTGTCGAGAATGAATGAAGCAAGGAAAAAATGAATGGCGATGGCGATGCTGCAGTGGCATGCTCGCTCAGATCAAGCTGGCATCACCCTTAGTGCTAGACGCTGAGGTGACTTTTTGTCCCTTGTCTCCTCATCTCCAAACTACACTCCACACAACAAAAAACAAACAGAGACGATTCTGTTGGCATTGTGTTTTGATCTATCCGCTGAGATGCATCACTACAAAGGTCATAGAAAAAGTCTTGTTCTGTCCAATTCTAAAAAAATTTTCGTTTATCTAAAACCTGGCACACAAAAAGTATCAAGCTGATCCCACTGCCATTGAGACTGCATCAATTGATTTGCGTCTCTGGTGCGGCACCAGTTGACGCTGCTGCAGATGCTGCTGCTGTTGCTGATGTGACAGTGTCACTGACACGCTCCATCGGGTACTTTCCTTGCTAGAACTTTTTTTCTGCGTGCTATTTAGTGAATCCAAGCAAAGCAGCAGACAATGTGAGATAAAGTCAAGCAAGCTGTGCGGTACAAGTGAGACCTAGAGAGGCTCCACGTCAAGCAAACCTGACAGATCGCTTCTTGAGGAGGACAGCGGTGCCACTGCAGTGCTAGTGTCATGTCTCTCGGCTTGTCAACTTGCTCTCTCTCTCTCTCTCTCTCTCTCGCTTTCACTCTTATCAGATAAAGTCGTGCCAGACCGGCACCGTTGTCCGGACAGCTCGGACATGGCCGCCAGTGAGCAGAAGAAGTTTGCAGCATTTCCGCCCGCAGTCAGTCATTAGGCTAATCGTGGTAATCGTGCTGACACTTGCACTGCACTGCCTTCAACAGAGACAATTCAGTGCGCATTCTGGCGCAAGATGTACGTGTGGCGGTGTGCACGTAGTCAGAGGGAATCGAGGCTCACCAGTCGACGATGCCGGTCTTCAGCACGCGCTCTAGACCAAGGGGATAATGCCCTGGCGGGGATGTGGCACCGTGCCAAGTGCAGCAGTCGACGAGTGTGCAGCAGGCTCGATTTTGCTGATGCTGCTGCCGTTGCTGCCGCTGCCAAAAATCTCCTTTCAGTTGGTGCATGGCGGCACAAAAAAGTAAAAAAGTGCGGTAAATGCAAATGGCAAGAAAGAAAATGCCGTACCGCTGCAGTGTTGGTCATATGTCAAATTGTCGCCTTTGTGTGCTGAGGACGGCGAGAAAGGACCCAGTGAAGTGTCGGATAGAAAGAAAGATGGCAATGTAAGATTAGGCAGAGGACAAAGGCGACGACAACGTCGATCTGTCAGTGCCCGTGCCTACTGAGAAAAGAGAGAGAGAGAGAGGGAGATGTCTGTATATAGATTGCCTGGCAGGCAGTACAGCATATAGTGGGACAATGTCTAAGAACAACATATTCTCCTCAGCCAATCAAGATGAGAGTCACGATAAGACCAGAAAATGGCAACTGCAAATGAATCGAATGTGTCAGCGTGTGCCTGTCGCGCTGCCTGTCTTTCTCACTCACTCCATTTGTGTGTGTGAGTGTGTGTGTGGTGCATTTACTTTCCCTCTCTACCAGCTCACGCAATCGGGTCCCTGTGTTGTTGGCAGTGTTCTCTGTTGTTGTGGAATCATGAAAAAACAGAGAAGAAGGCAGAAAAGTACTTCCGAGTAGAGCACCCTAATGGCAGCGAAGCGAGCCCAACTGGCTGCCTGTCTGCCTGGGCTTAGGAAGCGATCTAATGATGCGATTGAGTCGCTCGCTCTCGCGTCAGTCAGTGCCAAGTGCCAGAGTATTAGGGGCCCACCGTAGTGAGCAGTGAGCCTAATGACGACAACCGGTCGTATCGATGGCGAAGAGACAAGGCCAGAGGAGACGGCGTCAGGGAGATAAAAAAGGGATGCGGAGGAGTAGCTGGCAAGCAGAGGAAAGCAAGTAGGCGAGTGTCTTTGTCCAAGAGACAACTCGCAAATTATGGTGATATCGACAAATGTCGTCCAATTAAGGGCGACACTACGGTTGACTACAAGGAGAAAGAGAAAGATAGGAAGAGTACTACTACAACGACGACCGTGTCACGCTAGCAAATCTGAGCATCGTCGCCCAGATTTGACTCCCTGCCCATTAACAGCTGTGCCAAGACAGCACTGGGCCGATAAGATCGCACACTGTGAGCGATATTGTTTACCAAAGGAAAGTCGCTCGTCGCGCTGCAAATACAAAGTAGCAGTGTAGAGAGTGTGTGTGAGTGTGCCAAAGTAGATCAAGTAACAAAAGGCGGCAGCAGTAAAATTTATGAGATGCTTAACAAATTTCAATGCTTTGCCACTCGTAATGGAGTGAGCAAGTTGAAAGTGAAAGAGCGGGAGATTAGAGTCGGCGGTTGGTTGCTTTGTAAAATATATATAACTTAATAACTTGCCCTCTCCGAGGCATGCTGCCGTTAATCGATTATCAATAAGTGCAAACTACTGCACATTATCAAACTAGTGCTATCTTTATATTAGCACTCTTTTTTAAAAACAGAAATTCAGGAACATACACTCTGTACTCTGTTTGCATCAATGTCTCTAGGAAAAAAAGCAAAAAAAGTGTCACTTACCTGGATGACTCTCATGTTGAGACCAGTCTCGCTGGCGAGCTGCTCGCGAATGTGCCTCGTCGGCTTGGGAGTATTTGCAAAGGCGGATTTAAGCGTTTCCAGTTGTTTTGCCTTGATGGTGGTTCGGGGCCCACGTCTTTTGGTGCCACCTGGCTGGTTCTCATCATTTGCCAGGCTGCTCGCTGAGCCTGACGCGTGAGTCGGCGAGGAAGGATCACCGATGCCGAGACTGGCGGAGCCCCCATTGCCACCACAGCCAATACCGGAATCACTCATTGAGCTGCTGGCAGACATCGGTGAGCTTTTGCTTGACAGGGCGTGGTGCGATGAACCGTGACTTAGGCTGTTGAGCGAGGGCAGAGGCTCTAGACCGAGCAACGATTCGTCCTCGTTGTCCGAGTCCAGTTCGTCATTTGCCCCTAGATCGCCTTCACCAGGGCTGACCAGGTTCTCCTCGAGATCAGCTTCGTCGTCTCGCTCACTCGCCGCTTCACTCATTAGTCCTGTAATTACATAAAGAAGGCAATTGATTAGTGAGTGTGTGTGTGTGTGTGTGCAGTGTGACAAATCGGCATTGCACTGCTTGCTACTGTCGTCGCTGCTAATTGCGCTGCGTGAATGGTGCGAAACGTCCTAGCATGGTCCGATCAGGCGACTAATTGCAGGTAGGACAGAAGCGAGCTTCTTCTGCCAGTAAGTGCAGTCAGTACTTTGCTGATTATATTGACTCATTATCCAAAGTTTCGTACAGTTTGAGCGGTGAAATGTTGGCAGTAATATTTATGGCATCGAAAGTCAATTTTATGGCTACAAGGCTCTAGTATCCTTCAGTTATCGTTTGTTTTTCTTGGCAAACGAGACGATTAGTAAACGACGAGTGAGCACTGAAACCATCAGCGTAGATTGTCGATTGTGTTGTAGCTGTTTTGGGCAGTGAGGCAGTCATCCACCACCAACACCATCACCAGCAATTCCATCGAGACGACACTGAGCAAAACAAAAACAAAGGTGGAATGTCGCCGTGTGATGGGTTTGCAGGCTCTTTTTATCGTTCCTGTCGAACGTCTAAATAAAAAACCGAGTGCCAAAGAAGACCACAAAGAAGCAAGCAAACAAGTGAACTCTTCTCAACGACACACGGCTAGTCACCAGAGACTAGGCAAATGTGAGCAAAGCCATAAATAATTTATTGCAAAGTCACCGTTTGGGCTTCAAAGGATGCTGGCAGGGTGAAGCGCCTTCACGACGATGATAGTGATGAGCAGCGATAATAAACTACAAGATTTGTACAGTTGAATGCGTGCGCTTCGGTTTGCCGCCGGTGGCAAGTCCGTCTCAAGTCGTCTGGACAGTCTACTGAAAAAGAAGAGTAGTACGACATGTCTTGCCACTCTTGCCAGCACCAGTACTCATTGTCGCCGCGCAGCACCTCGATGATCTCGCACACAAACTGAGATGGTCATAATTTTCACTTTAAACTTTGCTGCTTATTAGAGCCAAGGGACACTTCGAATAATGGCTGAAAGGAGAACACACAGGCATGGTGTGGGGAGGGTAGCTCACCGACGGCAGCGAAAGAGAGAAATTTCATCTGCGCCTGGGGTGCAACAAGGCACCACACGAATGCTAAATTCTAACCATAAAGTGGTAAGCTATTCCCGGATCTGAGCGGCAATTCAAGCTGTTTGACGCCGTTGTGGCATGTTGGAAGACACGCACATACACACACACATTCGGACATTAGTGCTGTGTTTAACCTAAATCACTGAGATTGGACGACAAAAAAGCAAGGTAATGACAAAGACAAGCTTCGATTATTGCTCTGTTGGGCCCGTCCGCGCCAGCCACTGTCATAATGTGCCAATGTCGTTTTATGGCCCCAATGTAGCTCTCCGGAGTACGGTTCCCTTTTATTGTTGTCACTTGCCAACTACAACTGAGCTCAAATGACAGCATTTGCCAGTGTGCAATGTGCTGCTCAGCTTGGCTTGGCTCACCTCTGCTGCAATGCTCTTTTGTGGTCGCTCTTTCTCTGTTGCCTTTTGTGTATTTCAGCGACTTGACCAGAGCTACTGGAATTGGCACTGGTCGCTCTTGGCACCTCGTCGTACGTGGCAAAAGAGCGCCTTGTTTTCTCGCTCCCACCGTCACAAACTGAAAACGATCGACCGAGATAGGGCACGAGTGTTGACTATCTGCTCCAAATCTGGCGCCTCCATCTTGGCTGTCATTAGCTAATTAATTCGATTAGTGAGGATGGAACTGATTTGCCGCCGATAGCGGCAGATGGAGATGAGTGTGATGCGGACACGCACAGGCACAGTAGCGCAGTGCGGCACCATCAGACAGGCAGGCCAACAACAGTGAGAACGGCATGTCCTCCCTCCTGATGATGCTTCTTTGGACGCAATCTTCGGCTGTTGGGTAGTGCTGCTGGTGGCGGTGATGGTGGCGGTGATGGTGGTGGTGATGGCACCACCGCAGACTGCGATGTGCACACACTCTGCTGCCAAGTGAGGTACGAGTGATCGATAGATAGTGTCTGCGTGCTACCTCGATGGCAGCCATAATTAATGCGCCTGGCGAGAAAAGTGAGCCACCGATGACCAAGGGAAGACAATCGGTGATCGGCGGTGATCGCTCGCCTCATCATCATCTGCTTGATGCTTTCGTCGATTCTTTTTGCCGGCGGCACGACATCTCCAGAGCTGCTGCTGTTGATGTTGATGTTGATGCTGCTGCTGTTTCTGATGATGGTGTTGGTGGTGGATACACAGTTTCAGCGTCTATAGCCCGTCTTTTGGCAGCTCAGTTCAGTTTTGGCTCTGTACTAAGCAGTCCGCTAGCAGCCGTACCACGTTGGGTGATCAAACGAAGACTCACGATTCGCGTAGTCGCACTAGCCTGGCTGAGCCACCGTAGTGTCTGTCTGCCTGTCGGTGATCGCACTTCAGGCCAACTGTTTCATGTACTGACGAGCGTGTTTGCGCTCTTGTATTCCCGCTGTCTGACAAAGGGAAGCCTCGCAACTGTGTGGTGAAAGACACAAAGGCTGCTGTTGCTGGTGCTGTTCATGTGTCGGTGGATGTCGGTCCATGTCTGTCTCCTTCTGTCTGCTTGTCTACTCTGTCTGTGTGTGTGTGAAAGCATCGCGCCACTTCACGCATCAAGCGAGCTCACATTGAACCAGCAACAGCAGCAGCACAAACAGATAGAACAGAAGAGAAGAGAACAGAAGACAGTCATGTATCATTAAATGACGCGTTCGCATCGATGGTCGCTGCACAAAGCACATGTCGTGCACCTCAGCATCAGCATCAACAGCAACGGCAACAGCACAATTCTTTTTGCCCTTTTTGCATTGCCGATGCGAGCACGGTGAGGTTCATGATCGACATCGAAGGTGCACCAGCGGAGCGCTGTCCGACCACAGCCATCTTGCAATCTATCACCGAGTGTGCCAATTCAATTCGCTAATTCGCTTTGTAATGGCATATTAATTATTAAACTTAGTCTGATCAACAGATAACGAGTAAGACGCTGAGGCGTTGCGTTTGGACACTTTCAAGTACACTCGACGGATTCGGCAGAAGCAGCCACAACGGTGAAGAAAGCGGCAACCACTGCTGACAACTGCAGCACGAAGTGGGCAGTTTGCCAGTTGCCTGTGAGCTTAGCTCATGAGCCCTGCAAAACATTGGCCATTCGTGATGACCCGTCGAGAGGGTAGGAAAGGCAAGTGTTTGAATATTGCTCAAAATTCATTGCCCATACGCAAGCATTGTTCCTTCTTCTTGACCATGAACCAATTAATCACCATTCTTGTTGGCACATTTGTAGAGGACTGCGTTGCAACCTAGAAAATCGTCTAGCTCTATCTCGTCCCGCCCCGGAGAGACCCACAGACTCTCAGGCCCAACTGTTTTCCATGGCCTAGAGGTGCTTTTCCCTGCAAACCACGCTGAGACTTACGTTATTTCTCCTTAAGTTGCTCAATGAGCACAATTTGTATGCACAAATTAATTGTAGAAAAGTAGTGATACATTGTCCAGTCAATTTTTTCGTAATGAACGCTACTCATTGTGCAAAAAGAGGCAAACAATTTTAATTGCTTCGCTCTACTTCTCGTTAGCATTCAGCAGATCACACTTCTTGCTTTACCTTGTACAAGACCAGTAGTGGTGCGTCCAATCTGACGGGCACACGTACAGACAGCGGTGATAAATGACAGTAAAGAGAGGAATCTGCCCCCTTTTCCGTGTGCAGTCATCTCCAGGAATGAAGAAGGAGCGGCTGCAAAAGAAGACGGAGCCTACCGAGTCACTGAAGCATTTGGGCCCAGCGATGCTGTCAGAAGGGTATGCCACTAAAACGGTAATTCAATTTCAGTTTTAGAACTGAACAGTGAACACTGGCACACAGAATGCGTTTTGCTTGCACTACTTTGCCAAGTCAGAGTTCGTAGTGCGCCGACAGTGTTGCCAAACGAGGGAAAAAGTGCTGCTGTGGCCGCTTGTGCCAGTGGCTACACTGTGACTCTAAAGTGCAGCAGACCGGTGAAGCATCCGATGAGCCAACAGTCGGAACATTGCCGCAGGCCAACGACAACACGAGGTGTCGCAGGAGGTGGTTGTGGTGATGGTGATGGCGATGATGGCGGCTATTGCCAGCGGAATTGGCACCCAATGGAAAGCAAATGGCAAATCAAATAACCGATTAGCAATTGTTGGCCCAGCAGTAGTCGTCTGTCAAACAGAGCACTGGCGCACATCACCGTTTGCCTTTGAGGCGACCAAAATGCAAATCAAAACATTACGCACAGTTGTTACAGTTGTTCAGTGCCATGTTAAAGAATAATTTAATTACGCCGCTGAATGAATGAATTTCAAGTGATTACGTCCGGTCTGCACAAGCTTTTGACCAATTTGCAGGCAGAGTGAAAAATGGCATTGCAGTGCGAAAAATTCTAGCTTTTTTTCCAAGCACATTCAGGCTTACCTTGACTTCTGTGGATGTAGTCCTTTTCGCACATGAACCGATTTTCTTCAAGTACGTAAAGCTGCTCTCCGGTGGACAGTTGCTTCCGGCAAACCGTACAGGTAAAACATTTTATGTGAAACACTTTGTTTCTGACTCGTCGAACAAGGTCAGTGGGTGGAATCCCATGAGAACAACCCGCACATTTGGTTCCAAAGCGCCTGAAAAATAGTAAAAAAGGATAAAATTAATATTAAAAAAGTTTTAGTTTTGAATATTTTTGTTATTTTTGTATAAAAAATATTGTAACAAGCCAGGTAACCGTTCTTTAAAGTTTGAACAACTCCAGTGACTTGAAACACTTTTCCACAGCAAACCAACAGACAGAAGTCGAACAAAGGTCAGACAATGCCTGTCTAAACTGAAGCACACAAAAAAGACGACGATGACGAGAAGCGACACAGAGAGGCAAGTGTTTTTCATTTAAAAAACTGCTTTAGGGTGCAAAGATTTTTCTGTTAGGTAGGCTCATCCATTCAAAGTACCTTTACTACTGCTTTATCAAAAGAAAGAAAACACTGAGACTGTCTGGTGGTAGTTGGTAGCTCGATTCAGCCACCCTGCCTTTAGCGCACCGATCAAAGCGACACCCAGAAAGCCTTCAAGTCTATAGACACACATTGCTTCAACAATTGAATTGAAGAGCTAGAGAGCTGGAAAGCTGCCAACAATTGTGCTACTGATCAGCAAAGTTGACACTTCAGACTAGCTCGTCACCAAAGCTTGTCATGTCAAATGTCGACCGTCAACGGTGTGACATTTGAGGCAAACAAAACCGCCGCCACTACCACCAGTGAGCATCCATGTTCACTGAGTCAACCCATTCGCTAGCGCTGGCAGTAGTAAGTATGCACTACCTATGAGATTTGTTAATCAGACACGAGGATTTGTGCATCCTAAAATCCTGGCCAGGCAATGTGAAAATGATCGCATGGCAAATGGTTAACAAAATCACTGTTTCAGACAGGTTGTGCTGGGAAAAAGTTGCAGTGAAAAAGTGAACAGCCACTGATGAGAGCTGCTAAGGCGCCTGCATGGCAACTTCGTGACAGATGCTTGCTGTCTGTGCCTGTGTGTGTAAGTTGTGAGTTGTGTAGTGCTAGTAGCTGTTTGGGCTGTTGACATTGCGGCGACCATGGACAGAACGCCCCCAATTGTGGCGGTAGGCTGCAGGCATTGTCTCGATCGTCGGTGTCTGTCACTGTCGAAGCATGTCTGCGCCAGCCAGAGAAGTGGACTGCTGCTTTGTGCTCTCTGCGCGCGTCACTGCCTGCTGACTGTGGCATTATCGGGTTCGTTTCATCACTGCTCCACTACTTCTACCACTCTACGATCAACATTGGCCGTGTTAGTTTTGGCGACAGGCAAGAACACGGCTAAAGCTGAAAGAAACACACACACAAAGACACAAAGGCAAGTGTCAACTTGTAGTGCCAGCAGAGACGTCCGCGGAGCAAGGGAAAGGCAGTCCGGTGACAGCACAAGAATGGTCACAGTGGGCGATGAACAGAGACTAAACACCACAGAAGTTGCAACAGCAACAGCAACAGCAGCAGCAGCACTTGCACCACCAGCAACGCCGAACATCACACAGTGTGAAGAGAGCGCGAGAATTGAAAGTGGAGACTTTCGCTAAGCACAATGATCGGCCGTCTTGGTCTGCGTGTCGATCGTTCGACGAACCATTCAACTGGAGCAGTGTTCTCTGCTGTCCGCCAACTCTGCTGCCAACTCGGACGCGAACCACTCATTAACTGCCTGGCGTCGCAGCGATGCACTTTTCTGGCAGCTGAAGAGTGTAGCAGCAGTGAAAATTAGATGTACTGCTTCACTGCTGAGGTAGGTGCTGCAGAGGACGATTACACCACCGCCACCACCATCAGCACCATCAGCAAGTCTACTACCGCCAAACACATATCGTTCCTGTCGGTCAGTGGCTGCTCACATTGGCAATTGAATGGCAAAGTAAAGGTTAGTAAAGGTAAGCAAAGCTGCAGTAAGTAAACCCACACACAGTTTGCCAGCAGTGGTCATTGAGAGGGCACAAGAGCACACAGATAGTAGCTGTATTTGCTAGCCAAAGAACTTAGTTTGTAGCAGAGTCACCACCAGTGTTGGCCAGCTTCCTTGCGCCCACTTGTAACCAAAACTTTGACTGATTAGTCAGTCAATCGATGATTGGTCAGTGCAATAAATCTCCAGGCGTCAACAGGCCAAACGCCGAACGACAGAATGCAAGTGTCAGCTCGGTTCTTCAGTTTCGGCAGAATTAGAAAACAGAAGCAGCGGCAGCGGTGACAGGAATCACTAGAGGCTCGCACCACCCAGGACCTGCGAGAGAGGAGCGTACCTTATCTAAATGAGATGCACTTTTCCGTTGAGCATACCTTTAATAGCCATTTAGAAGATCATTATCAAAGGAGCGTGTTCCCAGCAGCAGCAGCAGCGGCGACGATGAGGACTAATAGGCACGACAGATCTCTCTTACTGATGTGCGGACTCTTCGCGGACTGTCAATCTCGATGTCTGCCAAACTACCCATTTTTCTTTGCCTTTATCTGTTGGCATTTTCTACTTGACGCCGTTCACTGGCTCAGTGATTTATTACTTTTTTCCTCGTTGCTCACCTCCAAAAACAGAGAGGCGAAAAAGAGAAAACGAAATGAAGTATTCTGAAAACTGGCAAACGAACACAATGCTCAAGAAGCCAATGTGAACAGAAGAGGCATACCGTTTTTGCAAGCGGTGCCAATTGTTGTATAAACACCACCAAACAACCGATAAATGTAGCTTTGTGGGTAAATTTGAGTGGCAATTAATTAGCAAATAACTGTAACTTAGAGATACATTGAATTAGAGGGGCTAATTAATTGACCGTGCCAGTAAATTGGGTGCAGTTGTCTGGCAATTGAAGATGCCATCAGCCAAGCGAAAGAGCACCACCATTAAGGACTCGTTTAGTGCTGTTCAGCGGTCGCCGTTGTAATTATAATTAGCATTCACATACTGACAACTAATGTGAACACCGAAATGAGCAGCCATTTCACTTGGTGACAGTACGGCACAGCGGCACTGCGGACAGTACAGCAGTAAAACTCCGGTCAGGGCACTGAAAAGGTCTGCAGCAGTGCCAACAAAACACAGAAACCGATAGCCTCAGGCAGACGAGGTCGTCAGCTGAACAAGTGAAAGTGTGCCACATTTCGTCGCTGGCTAGTTCAAGCCGTTGGCTATTGCTGAGAAGAGAATGAGTGCTGTGCGGGATCATCAGTGGCGCCCACTGGGCTGTCTGTCGGCCTGTCAAGTCGTCGTCGTCTTTGCCGTTGTTCCGATCAATGACTGCTTGCATTACCTCGACAAACCCTGAGGTGTCTGTCGGAGACGTCAATCACACCGTGCCATCTATTAATATCGACAGTACAATCGCTAGGAAAGCCCGTTCGGGTGAGTGGGACAGCTTATCCTGACAGCACTGTACACGGTGATCAGTGAGGTGACAATTGCAAAAGATAGGCTGCCATTGATGAAGAACCAGCAAAGCACTTCCTCCAGTCATCAACCACTTGTCACCTAAACACTTTTCAGTCTACAGAAACACTGACAGACAGAGTAACTCGACGCCTTTTGGGCAGATGTGTGTCTGTCTGCAAACAAGGAGTGACTGAAAAAAGGGAGCCCTTGATTAGCTCAAACAAACAAATAAATGGAAAGAAAAGTTGGTCCTTTAAGCATGGTGGTCATTTCCTACTTGGTATACCTTTCTTTACTCGCAAATGTGTTCCAATTTAGTCGTTGATCGTGGCAAATGGTCACTAATAGTCCAAGTGAAATGACGATTACGGCAGCGGCGACGGCGGTAATGACAGTCGTCGGTAGCGTAACCGGGCACTTGAAGATTGTGCCACTAGTGCACTAGCGTTCAGAGTCATTCTAAACAAGAAGCACATCATCAACAGGCCAACCAGTTGCAATTAGGCACTGAAGGCGATTAACCTGCCTGCGTGTGTGTGTGCCGAGTCGGTAGCCAATTTAGTGGCTTTTATGATTGTGCCATTGTGGCACGACCAACTCGGTTCCCGGTTGCTTGCAATGTGTTGCTGTATTTGTTCTTATTGCAGAAATTGTCTTCTTCAACAAGACACTGGGCAGTAAGATACACGCAATGGACGAAACCACATACTCAGTGGCCCAAACACCACCTCTGGCTGACCTCAGAGCCACCACCACCACCACCATCACCATCTCTGCTACTGTCACTACACACAATAAAACGTCTCACTTTGAGCCATTAAATTGCAATTACTGTACGAGAGCGCAGACGTACGAGTGCACCAAATGACTACCACTGCCGTAGTATTGCAGCAGCCGCCGCCACAACGCCACTCGTTTTCGTCTTGTGTAAATAATACCATCAAAACCTATCCAAGTCTCTCTCTTTCAGCAAAACCATCGACAGTGTCAATTGTTGGGCAAACATGAGACAAATTAAACAAAGCAAGCTTTCTGGCTAGAGGCTAAACACTGGTGCAGCAGAAACTGCAGAGAAACTCCAGTACCGAGTCAATTGAGTGCTATTCTGGGTCCACTTGATATGCCAGTGCCAGTGGATTCGACTAGTATAACACAATAGGCGCCTTTCCGTAACGACTTTCTCTCTCTCTCCCCACGACAGTAGCTCAGAATGGCCCAGAAGAGCCGACTTAAATTGTCTCAACAAGCAAGAGTTAAATATAAACTTTGTCATTACGCTTGTCGTTGTCGTGCACTGCCAGCTAATGGTGCAGCGGTCTGTCTCTCTCAGCAGCCTTGAATCATTGCAGCCGCAATGCGACGATCATCTCCTCTAGCTGCATCAGTGACGGGCACGATTATACAACTGCTCGTCATTTGTAGTTCAATCAGCAATGCAATCAATGAGGCAGCAAAGAAAGGAAAGGCAGAGGGGATGACGATAATTGCTGCCGGCAGTGGATGCGGATGATTAGCCGCTGGCCCACTGATGATCACTGCAAACAATGCCACTCTCGATCCTCCTCCTCCTCCTCATCTGGCCAGGCAAAAAGACTCGGTGCTAATGTTTGCAAAGCGCATGCAAATTCTCAGTTGCCTTTGCAAACACTTGCAATGTCTTCAAGTCATTCTACCTGCCTGAGCAGATCTGCTGCTTTGTGCACTGAGCTATCGCGTGTCTTTTCGTCTCTTTGAAAGTCTCTCTGTCGATTCTCCATCAAGCATCCTCTGGCTGGCATCACTCAGTGCAACTGCTGATGGCAGTGATTGCAGGCAAGATGGTCTTTATCCCTTCTTCGATTGCCTGTCGATTGTTGTTGTCGTTGTCTGTCTGTCTGTTTACCTTACAGCTGTGGTTTGGTAGTTTGTCCTGCCTGGCCACAATAGAACTGCTCAGATAATAATGGATAATGAGGACGTTATGCCTTTTGACATTCGACACAGATGTATTGTGCCTTGCAGTGCAGATCAAACGACGGCGACGACGACGACGACCGTCTCTCTTGTGCCAATAATTTGGCGCCATCCTCAGCAAACCTTTGCAGTTCTGCATTCAAGCTCAAAGGTGCAAGACAACAAACACAACGCCATTATCAACACTCTGCTTAGTTTTGTGGTCTTCGGTGGTCTTTCTCTCTTCCATTCTCTGCAAATGGTTCTCCGTTTCCTGTGTGTTTGTGTTTGTGTGTCTACGTCGTCTTGTGGTGCGCGGTCACTGCTTAAAACTGCTGTTCAATGATCAAGTAGCTCGTTTCGAGGCACCATCAAAGAGGACCACTGTCTTGAGCAGCACAAATAAACCTGGCCTAATGACAGTTGGTCGGTTGCAGCAGCTTTCAACTGGCAAGCCAAAACGGCTGCTGCTTAATGACTTTATCTTAGTATGGTGAGGAGTATTGATTGGGCAGAAAGGTTACAAGTCATCGATTGGTGGTGAGCAGAGAACGATGCAGTCAGTGCCTGTGCTAGTGATGCCATTCATCGGTACAACGGTGATGAGCTTGAGCGCAACTGCCTGACCGATAATGGCCAATGGCCAATAGCACGGCAAGATGGCTACGGCAAAGGTAGCACAAGGACATTTCTTTGCGCTGCAGAAGAAGATGCGGTGTGCGGACATTTCACTGACATTTCGCTGAGCACACCAAAACACCGAGAGCAACTAGCCGATCAACTCTCAGCCTGGCCGCTGTCAGATATTTGGACAGATAAGGCACAGGATAGGGCATGATGTCTTGTGGCTGAATCGGCCGGCTGGCCGGCAACTGCCAACCAAGACGGTATTCGCCGAAATGGAATAGTAATAAGCCGCACTGGAAGCTGCTGCATACGATACTCGAGCGATTACAGAGTATAATCGCATTTCGTGTCAAGACGGCAAAGTAAGATGGATGTCTTACCACTACACAAACTGCGGCTGAAGAGCAGAGACAAAGGGTAAAACTGCGCACATGTTGTCGTTGCATTTGAACCGGTTCGCAAATTGAGAGAGAGAGAGAGCATATTCAGCAATAAGGCAAAAGGAAAAAAGGAAAGCAACGGTCAAGTGTGGTCAGCAACGACAGAAGTATCCGCAGCAGCCAACGGTATTATACTGCCGACAGAAATAGACAGACAGTAAAAGAGAGTGAGCCGTGGCGACAAACAGCAGCGGCGTCGATGGCAGCCGAACCGGCAGCAACGAACTGCAGTGGCAGCATCACCACTGAACATCACCTCGCCATCAACAGCTCTCCGTCTGACTCAGCAGGCTCACCGATGATGCTCGTCACATCGGTGTCAGTCAGAGGCTGGTCGCCAACACGTCCACTGCTGGTCGGCAGCACTCCGGCAACACAAAGCCGCTGTTGGATGCTAGAGACGCATCTTTGATTACACAGGCAAACAAACAGGCTCATAAATGGGGGATCAGGTGAAAGAGTAGGAAAAACAAAGATCAATAAAAAGGGAAAACGACCTGTGGCACGGTTACGCGAAAAGAGTGTGAGAGATGATTAGATCGCGCCAAGCTGCTATTTGGAGAACAGTGAGTTGAGCAGCTCAGAACGATGACCAGGCGTTTGGATTGGATCGAATTGAGAGGTCGTAAATGGGACATCTTTGATAAATTTTCATTTGAGGAAAAGGACAGAAACTGTGAGAAGAGCAATGGAGTTAGCCGTGATCCCCAACTTTTCACTTTCACTTCCATTCCCCCCTACACTGTCACTTGTCACAAACAATAGTCGTTCTTTGTTGGAAAGATTCACTTCAAAGCCATCTTTATCCTAAAACCTGAGCTGCATCTGACCACACAGAAATTCTGTTTTCAAACAGGCGCTTCTTTTTGCAGTCGCCGTACCTCGAGGCACACACACAGGCTGTCAAGAGTGTACACAGCACCAACTGGTACTGACAGGACTGAGCCAACTGGACAACTACCTCTGATTGATACATTGCGTGTAGTGCAAATAAAATATGTAAAATGTACAGTGTTGAACTAAAAGGCATGCAGTGTGATGGATAAAAAGTGACAAGTATAGCAAATTAAAGAGTGCCAAGAGTGGAAGAGTGTACTACAGTCACCTCATCTCTGCAGCTGCCGATGCAGCAGCATCCGCACTTTCCATCGATTCCTGCTGTTATGGGGTGCTAAATAGTGCCTCTCATTGACGGCGCGTGGATAGATATTCCGCGTCAATATCGCTATTAATCAGTAAAGGAGGCTCGCTCACAAGGCAGCTGACAAATGCGCTCAACTTCTCTGCGACGACCACTGGCTACCACGACAGTGCTGGCGGTGATGGTGGTAAGCGCTTTCGGGCACTGCAGGATAAAGACGGCCACTACTCAAGTCGGCTCGGCTCAACTCGATTGCTCTCCGATGTGTCTCTCTCTCTCTCTGCCTCAAAGTGTCCAAAGATCTCTCGCACGCTCAATCATCATGATCGCAGTCGCATTTGCCGACTGGCTGCTGCTGCTGGCTGCCTGGCTACCTCAGTACATCAGTTTCAGGTCACATGTCAGAGAGGAGAGAAATCAAAAGCAAAGCGCACAAGTGCTATTTTGCTGTTGGCTATTTTTCGTCTTTTTAGCATCGCTGAAGCAGCGCAAGAGGCAGCCATAAGAAAAAGAGAAAACAGACATGGTAAACACATTTCACTAGTTTAGCTTCCAGAGTGTCAGAGTGTCGGCAGACACACACATACGAGGAAACGGACGAAAAAGCTGCACGAGGCAGCACATTGTACCACTGGGCAACTGCTGCAGAAAAGACACAGCTAAGCATGACTGATAAGTGATGCTCACTGACCGCTATTGTGGCCAGCCAGTAGTCGGCCGGAGAGGAAAGCAGCAGCAGCGGCAGTCTGGCTGGCCATAGTGTGGCGTCTTGTCGTGACCGCCGATGACAAGCAGAAAAGATTATGTTCGTGTCTTGTCATTCGCCATTGACTGCTGCTGCTGCTGGCCAGGCACTGCTTGTCAACTGACGGCGGTGCACAACGTGCCAATTGCTCCTGACGCCGATTGCTGCCGATCCAGGCACGCTCCCAAGAACAGCAAAAGCACGCAACAGAGGGACTCCAGCAAATGCTGCCAGTGTCATTGATCATTGTTGTCGTCTTTGCTTGACCATCTCATCGGGGCCACCAACACTTCCACTCTGGTGCCAGTAGCAAGGTGCTACAGAAAATATTAATCGAGCAAATACCGGTCAATCATGCATTACGAATGGCACAAATTTATCATCTCCGAGTGCTTAATTGAAAAAGCAGACTGCTGCATCGGAACGCTATTGAGTCAAAAAGCATGCAAATGACGATGGATCAACAGAAGAGTGACAGTGGCGGCCGGTGGTGCACTCGCACTCTCACTCACAAACACTACACACACTACTGTCCGACGGCATCTAAATTTAATCCGTATCTAAACATGTTCATTAGCGCTCGTTTCGGACAGCGTACATGGTGGGCGAACACAGCAACAACCTACCGCAAACAAAAGATGACCGACTGATGGCAGCCACAAGCTGACAAGCCAGTTATTAACAGGTGATCTCCCTCAGATCGGCAGAGTGCCGCCAGCGGTGACTTGCCGCTGGTGATGCTGTTCACAGGCAGCACACTTGGTCATCAATAGCAAACAATTGGAGTGCTGCTGATGCACAACAAACACACACAAACTGATCTCACTTCAATGCAAACATTGCCGTCACTCGTCGACAGCTCCAAAGGCAACGGTCACGCTTGACAAATAAACAAACATGTGTCGGCAGACGCCTTGCATATCAAGATGCACACAGTGACAACTGAAACCGAAACACAAGCAATAAACTGCAATTTAGAGAATGAAAACTTACTTGAAAAAGTCATTGCGACAATATATTTTGCCGTCGCGGGAGAAGCACTTTTCAGTGAGATTGCATTTGCATTCACAGCACTGAACGCACTTGGCGTGCCAGGATCGATCCAGGACATTGAGCAGCCAGCGATCCAAAATGGGCAGTTCACAGCCTGCACATTGAGTCATCTTCATGGCCACCATGCAAAAATTTGTTTTCACTTGTGTACTGCAAAAGTGAGCCAACACCAGAGTCGTTGGGATTGACTGATAAAGATCAGATTAGGGCAGATGAACGCAGAGATGCGATGAGGTGCTCACTGTGTGGAGAATTGACAGTAGCGACGAGAGCACATTCCAAAATGCTACAATGATGATGATTCGCAGTAATGTGTGTGCGCGGGCGCAGTGAAAAGGAAGATACGATCAAACAAGAGTCAATACTGAGGTTGAAGTTGAAGGTGCCGGCAGGTAAAAAGGTGAAAGGCGTCTGGAAGTCGATCGGCGTTGTCCGCACACACTTTACAGTGCCATTGTCATTTTTGATTTATACTATCCACCGCATGAGATGGCAACACACAGAGCAACACACTGCTGAGATGGCACAGGAGCACAGGAGCACACTTTCAAGATGATGATGATGATAGTAGTTGTGGTGGTGGTGGTGGTGGCGGAGATATACGCAGAAAAAGAAGCTGCCGTTGCAAAGATGACGACGGATGAACGAGCCAACGACAATGAGAGTGATGGCCACTGCCGAAATATTGTCAAATCATGGCGAGCAGACTAATTGGAGCCAGCAGTGCCAGGGCAACCTGCTGCAGCAGCGGTGCAGCTTTGAGAGAAAGAAGAAGCACAACAAACTCAGCTGGTGGCTAGAAAGCCGATGGCAGAGACAAATGGTGCTTGGGTGCTCGGAGACTAGCTACCGGCCACTGTCTCTTAGGTGCCTGGTCGGAAATGCTCAGTCTGCAAAGGAACGTTGAACGGCCACCTCCCGGTGTTTTCAGACCGCAAGAGAAAATAGTGAAAGAATGAAAGATGGTTTGTTCGGAGAGACCTAGAACGGAAAAAAATCAAAAATATTAGTTTTTATTTTGAGAAAGCACAAGGCTGCGACAATGATGGTGAGTGATATTTGATGGGTGATTTAATCAGCTGCAAGTGAATTGACAAGTGGCATCGATCGTTGAGGCGAGCAGACAAGCTTGTCAAGCTCTGGTGACTTTATCATTCTCTCACTGCCACTACGTGAAGTTTTCCTTAATGGAAAGTCCTTCAGCACCGAGCTGCCGAAAGTGTCGAGTTCAGGTGCTCTGCTGTGCACTTGCACGAGAAAGCAAATGGAGAGCACAGAGTATGGCCAAGACAGGTAAACAGTCTGCAGTGTCGGTGGCTGCTGCTGCGGAAGAACACTGCCACTGGCGCAGCAGTGCCAAGCGAGGCATACCTGTCCTCCTCAATGAACTGCTCAGTGTTCAGCACAGAGGCGATTGAGAGGAGAAACTGTTTGCTTTGGTGCGAGTGTATTCGGCGCCACCACCGCCGCCGTCGCCATTCGGCGAGCGTGATCTATTTGGACAGAGAGCCCTGTTCTCTCTTTCTTTTTACTACTTTCGCGTTAACCTGTCACATGCACACACTCGCTCTCTGGTGGCCGGAGTACAGCGAGGACAGAGCTGAAGAGAGAGTAAAGCTGCAGTGAAAAAGTGGTCGGAAAAGTAGAAGCACTTGACTCAGGAAATCTGACTGGCATTATTTGCAAGTGCTGAGTTGTGAATAGTTGAGCTGTATCAGCAGATCGACACCGAATGCACAGGCTGCTGCTACTGTCACTGCTACTGCTGTCGGAAGGCACTGTGAAGGCTGATCTGTGCAACCAGAACTACCACCACCTCACACGCACAGCCACAAACTGCAGCGACTTCACTTTAACTACACCGACTCATTATTACCTAGTCAAAGTAGTGAAACAGGCAAGTGGATAATCGGCAATTAATTCAAAACTGCGCTTTAAATGAGGAGTGAAAATTGTTGATAAACTGCTGCCGATGCTGTTGCTGTTGGTGATCAAGATGAAATGGCAGTTGTATATTGCTCTGAAAAATAGTGCCGATTTAAAGTTGAGTTAAGATATCAAATGGATGATGGGGAAGATGAAGCAGAAGTTGACTGATCTTCAAGTGAGTATCAGACCTGATACCTTGGTTGAGCCAAAGGGTGGGTGCACACCAAAAAACTTTCAGGTAAACTAAGTAGCAATACTGAAGCGTTAAACCGGTGAAAGACGAAAGGTGCGTTCTTAGAAGTGCGATGGCAGATGCAGCCTCACTTGACGGCGACAAGTCGGCAACTGACGACTGCAGTCGACTCGTCAAGATCTTCTCCCGCTGGTGAAACCACTGCCAAGCAGAAACAGACGTCTCTCTCTCTCTCTCTCTCTCTCTCTCTCTCTCTCTCTCTCTCTCTCTCT
>JAALOO010000826.1_pt1 | contig 25402 bp, 16 predicted proteins | sample 7257641 | NCBI WGS metagenome assembly JAALOO01 (sample SAMN14085613, study PRJNA598686) | mite metagenome | biome: ENVO:01001000; feature: ENVO:01001002; material: ENVO:01001226; isolation source: single female mite from University of Michigan culture on fish food culture... ...
CAGTGCGGAGGGAGAAACAGAGGGAGAAAATCATTTTTTTAGGGATAGGAGGATTGTTCTACATAAAATTCTTAACAATCCTTATTAAGTACATTCTTCATGAACATCATAGCCACCCCAAAATCAAAATTCAAAAAAGCAGTTAAAAAGTGCGCGGTGTCCCCCTTTAATATAAAAACTTGCACCTAAACATTAATCGGTTGATATAATTACTTTTGTTGGACAAACCAATTTAAATTTAGGTTCAATAAATAAATGTTAGTTTGCGTTGTTTTCAGTTAAAACTGCACTTTAAAATTTTAAACAATGTAATTTCTAGAATCATAAACGTATACACAAAAAAACATATAGAATGAATATTAAAAATTTTGAACTGACTGTAAAATTACTTTCTTTGACCCGATCACCTTAAAATTAACGCCAGTAAATAGGTTTTTATTAATTTAGTATTTAGGCAAAAACCGCAACTCGATAACTTTTACAGTGAGCTTTTTAAAGTCATAATTGTAAATAAACAAATCGTATAAAACTTATTCAAAAAGTTTGAATTTCTGAGTTTAAAAATTCACATAGTGTTCAAATCACCTCAAATTTAGTACCATTTGAAAAATATCATTAAGCTTAATTTTTAGGTAAAAACAGTTTTGCAATATCTTACACAATGTAATTTATAGAGACAAAAAGCGCGTTGAAAAGGAAAAACATAATTTTTTAGTAAAGTTTGATTTTATAACTATTTTTGTTTCATTAACATTTTGATTTAAAAATTTGCAGTTTGATAGAAAAATAAAAAAACTTAAAATGCTCGCGTTTACCAACCTAAATAATGCAAAATAAGTGGATGTAGTTATTTTAAAATTATACTCACGATAACGTGGACTCCAAGCAGGAACTGTAAACAAAATTTTGAGTTAAAAGTTACAATCAATGAAAAGTAATAAAACCAAACAAACTATATCTCACTATTGTTTGTTTGGTTTTATTTTTAAATGAAAAATATCAACACTTACTTGTTGTCACGATGTACACTAGTGTATAGACGAGAATCGTTGTAGGAAACACAAGTCTAGCCACATAGTCCACCTAGAAAACAATCAAAGTTAATTTGCTAAAAATATAAACTATTAAGTTACCTTGTTTCTCTGTTCAGGCGTTCTAATTTTAAAAATAGTTTTATTAAAGTTGTAGAACAGTATAAAAAGTTTGCTTACCGGAAATGGTCTGTTTTTCCGTAAATGATGCGCAGAAACGCTTCAATTCGCTGGCCACATCGTTTATACCAGCCATTTTTTCCAAAATAGTGCCCATCAGGAGTTGGCTTGTTTAACGCATGGTATTTTTTCTTTTCAACAACAAACGAAAGCCAAGATAAAGAAAGTGGAAATGTACAGAGACTGCAGTATATTATAAATTGCAGACCCCACAGCCACCAAATCAAAGAGCAAATATCTCGCACTGGAATGGTGTTGTAGGCATTCACGCTAATGCGAATCAGACCAAGAAGAACAGTAGCATTTAAAATGATTCGAGCCGGCCAGCCTAAATAAAGTGAAATTTTAAAATTTTATAAAGTTTGGTTAACAACTTACCATTGTCTGGAATCCAGAATTGCAGCGCACTCATAGCCACTTTTAAAATTTTTAATAAATAAATTAATTAATTATGTTAATCAATTATCAGTCTTTGTTTGCAAGATTTCAATAACTTACCTGTAAGAAAAGTAGGGCAATAGTACCGTAAAACATAATAGGCCAGTCGACGAACCAGCCTGACTCCACCGAGAACACACTGTTGGTTTTCTGATTCGTTTATGGTTCCACCTTCTTCTACAGGCTCGCATTCTTTTATATAAGTTTCCTTTACTCGAAAAAATCGCTGATACACAACGTAATTTTTCATGCTTAGTACTGACAACTGCAATCGTTGAATTGAATTTTGGACTGTTTGCAGTTCAAAGTTGCAAAACTGTTGATCAAATGGCAGTGATGAGAGGTTCATGTAACAGGTGAAAATGGCCGATATGTGACTGCACATCTTGATGTGCTTTGATTCGGGCCACACTTCAAGATAACGTACTTGATTAAGTGAGTGCACATAATTGAGCGTTTCAACGTTTCTAAAGTCAACCTTAGGTAGCCAAAAATGGTTTTCAAACTCCGTTAATTTTATTGACGGATAATTCAATCGATACGTTTCATTGTTTGTCTGTTCAACTGGGACTGAGTGAAGACTTTGAACTCGATAATCTCTCCATTCCAGACAGAAAAACATGTTAACGTCAAGTGCCTAGAAATAAAACTGTTAGTATTAAAAAAATCTCGCTAATAAAATAAATTTAAAACTTACATTTTGTTCAAAAGGCACATCGAACCTCAATAGTGTCATACTTGCTCCAACAGATAAAAAATCTAAAAATATAACAAGTTACTACCAAAGTACATAGAGTACTGTACTTACCAGTAGGATTCCGTGTAGGAGTTTCAGTGCGATTGTAGTCGGGCGGAAGTAAACTAGGAATCAGCCAATTCTGACCTAATGCATGTTGTGTAAAAGGTACCAAAAGTACCAATATTTTTAAAACAGAAAAATGACAACAGCTCATTTTTGCAAAATTTTATATTGAACAAAATCATGTATTCAGCGTTTTTATTAAATTTAATGCACGTAATTCCACTAACCTGGAAAACAAATCTGTCATCGCTAACCATGACAATTGACATACTTGCGAAAATGATCATGACTCATTTTGTTTTTAATTATTACTTTATTTAATAAAATTAAAATGTCCAATAGACAAGGTTGTAAATTTACAGTAATAAAATCTACATTGAAAAACAAATTGCCTAAAAAACTTCTATTTAGCTGACTCATGTGGCAGAGGTAAGGTGTCCTAAGGACTTGTCGATTAAAAGTTGGAATCGTCTCAGAAAAAATGATGATGATGCTGGGTGAATGCAATTTAAATATAGTTTGTCTAGAAAATACTTGCAAGTGTTAATACAAGAATGTGTGTGCGCCAAATAAATGAAAAAGAGAGGGAGAGAGACTAGTTACCCTAGTCGACAAAAGTGGTGGTGGTCAAAAGTAGTGAATTGTGGGTTTGCTTCCAGTGAGTACTGCAAACCCTTTTGAGAACAAAATGACTGTGCTGATGAAACGACGCAAAAATAATGATGCTGCCATACAGTGTTAAATGCCATACAGTGATATAATGAAAGCAGGTATTTGCATGATAATGACTGGTTATTGGGCCAAAGAGATGCCATCAGTTGGGCCATTCTCCGCTGCTTGCTCTTCCTTATCAGTCGCCTGATGCTGTGGCTGTTGCTGGTGCTCTGTTGGCAGGGAGGCAACAACACATTCATCATTTCTAGGCAAGTCAAGTGCCTTTGCTTCGTCCTCTTCACCCTCCTCCTCCTCTTCCACCTTCCCCGCCGACTTGAAGCCGTTCATCATTTGCACTACTGTCCTGCCATTCAATTCGCCTGCATTCTCCTCCTCCTCTTCATCGTCATCATCTTCAGTGGCCAAACTGTTGTCCACTGATTTGCCAAAACTTTGGCTGTCCATTTCATCATCGTCATCACTCGGCACTTTATCTCGTTTGGTCATGGAGAGGTCTTGCACCTCAAAGCCTTCCTGCTTGAACTGTTGCTGTTGACTGCTGTCCTCCATTTTGATATGTTGCTCTGAGATAAGTAGATCGGAGAGGAGTTTTCGCTTCTGTCCATTGGTCAGCATCTGCTCCTCGTCCTCGTCCTCCTCCGAGTAGTGAGGTGACCGCTGCTGATGCGGCTGATGCTCGTGCTGAGAAGTGGCCTGTTGAGAGAAGCGACGCTTTCGCGCCGAGTTTGAGTTGTGATGTGCAGCAGCGGCCGCGGCAGAGAAGGAGGCGGCAGCCGGTCCGTTGGAGAGAAAGGAGTTCACCGACTCCTCGTGCATGAGATCAAGTGGCGAGGGAAGGGCAAAGTTGGGCAGAAAAGGAGTCAGACCCGACTCGCTTAAAGCCTGAAAAAGAGGGGCAACAAAAACTTGGTTAGTCTCAGAGTAGCAGAAGCAAAAACTCTCTTGAAAAGAGTGTACTTACTTGCAGTGAGGCATTCAAGGATGCATCGGTGAATGACTTGAGCGCCGCATTGGCCGAACTGCTGAGACCACTGGCTGCCGAGCTGCCAGTTACTGAATCGTTTCCGTTTCCGAATGGTAATGACTGAGAAATAGAAAGGACGCCGCTGGAAGCCGAGTCGGACGTTCTGTTGAAAAGTAGAAAAAACATGTTAGAAGATAAAATTTAACTTAATGTATCCTCAATTGTTGTTCGCGGTTGCACTGAAGCGTGTTTATTTCAAACTGAAAATATTTTTCGGAAACCTTTTAATCACTTATGGCTACACTTTCTTGCAAGACGTCTAATGAAACACTGAAAAGAACAAATTCTAAGTTGTCATTTGCGAGAAGGAAAAGCTCAAATTTGCGGCAACAGCCAATTCAAGCAAGCTCACAATGTAATCAGGAACCGATTCGTGTTCTAATGATTACTAATGATAATAATTAATTACATCGCATAGCAAAAAGGCAGTTTGTCTTGTCGCACCCGAGTGCCAAGACGCAGAGGCAGCCCAAGGAAATGGAAATCGCTGGGCGAGCAGAATTAGTTCTACAACAATTCCAGCACACATTAACATTGGCGCGATGCTTGTTTGCCTAGATAGTCTCTCCGTTCTCTCCCCTCTTTCGTGTGCTGATGTCATTTGCAAATGCTCCAAACAAAACTGATTATTAAAGTCAAACACACAATTGTTATTAGTACGCCTGCTGCTATTAATTCATATTAGGACACGCATATTGCAACTTAGCTGATGTTGTTGCCGCAGCCACTACTTTGCCGAGTTGATGTTATGCTATTTGCCTAGATTCTATAATTACTCCTCTACCCAAAAGAAGATTGTAATACGTCTGAAAATGGTTATAAATTAAAAATGCTATATTCCAGTGTAATTATGGCAGGCTGTAAATGCTGCTGGTGCTGCTGCAGTAGATAGATGGAAATTAATTGATTTGAATACATTCGCCTATTTATTCATTTGTCGTGCCTGTTTACATTATGAGCACTACATGAGCACTATCACTTTTACCACTAGGACTAGACTTTCCAATATACGAATTGGCAGATGGAACTGCTGCCACTGCAGAATAATTAATTTGAGCTTTGCCATTTCCACGACAAATGCTTACAAGATATTATTAATTTGAGCTTCCAAGTGCAATCATTTTCGACTTTGCGCAGAGGGCTTTAAAACTTTGCGCCCACAAATGAATTATTCAGTTTTTTAACAAAATTCCAATACTTTTAATTTTGGGCAATCAATGCGCAAATGTTGTGTGTGTGTGTGTTGATCTACCATCATGTCAAATATGTCCCTTCTCTTGTTTACTTAGCGGCTCCAGTCTGTGTTGCCAAGTCTGACAGCAGCAGTTTGACTACTTAGCGGCACTACACTTCATTTCGATTGTGACAACGATGCGATCGAAACGGGTACCGACTCCTCTCTCTCTCTCCCGCTGTCAAAAAGCTCAAATCGCTGGGAGCGCAAAGAGTGCAATCATTAGACTAATGGAGACAACAATCAGAACAGTCCGTGTGCTGGCGCTGTGTTGGCTGAGAAGGCAGCTGGATCACAACTGAAAGAGGCAAAACAAGATCTGCTTTTGGCTTGGATGGCGCCCTGCCACTGTGTTTGTGTCTCGGCCACAGAGGCCGTCCCGCATTTGCCGGCGCTATCCAATTGAGAGCCATATTGGCCCTATATAGCGGGCACTGGCGCACCCGATGCAATATGCAAGCCTTCGTTCTGTTTATTGTTGTTTGGCGCATACTTTGCCACCATCACTGGCCTTCCTTCTTATTTCCTCCTTTCCTTTCCTGGCAGCACTCTTCGCGCTCTGGTGTGCCGCTCGAGTCCGCAACCCGTATTTGTGCAATGTGCTGGGCGCTCAGTACTCGCGCCTTCAAGGAGGATGGCGCAGAGTGGACCGCCGCTTGCAAGGAAGATGCTGCCACGATAAGGGAAGGCCCCCAATGTGCTGGACGACAACAAACAACAACCAAAAGAACTCTACCACTACCATCATATAGAAAATGGAGATTGCCCTGGAGATTGCTTTTCGATTTCCCCTTCCTTATAGGCGCCCATATTTACTTGTTTACCAGACACTGCAGTGCATAATCTGACAACACCCACAACCCTACAACTAAAAGTTGGAAAGAAAGGGCCATTTTCAAAATCCAAAACTGCTGACGAGCGCAAATGTTCGGGGCAATTGAAAGAATGTCCGCAGCACTGTATAATCGGCCATCATCATCTGTTTATTACAGTGATGGCCATTATAGCCGAACAAACGAGCCATAATTTGGCAATAACATTTCAGCTACAGCTGCAATTATCAAATTGAAACAATTTTCAGCATCTATTGTTAGCTTTTACAGTCAAAAATCAATTACAGATTATAAATTACGACCGGTTTGTAATTGCCTAGCGCCTTTTCTTTTGCTTTTGCAAACTGCTTCTAATTCAACGCAGCGTTTGCCCATTAAGATGGGCGCTATTGTTGTTGAAAGCTATCAAATCAACAGCGTCTTTAAATGATGGCTTTATTGCCATTTAAACTCTAACTCATTTCACAATTCAAGTTAATATTTTACAATTTCAGTACCAGAATGTGTCAACAGGGCAACTTACTTGTTAGTGGGTGCAGAGTTTCGCTTGGGACGTCCTCGAGCGACGTGTCGCTTTGGTGTGGTCGCTGGCGATTGAATGAGATCAGAGCTGCCATCAGGCCACATGCCGCCAAAGTCATCGTCCATTCTGTGCAACAAAAAGAAAGCATCAGTGTGAGTGTGATTTAAATTCCATCTCAATTGTTGGCCTCAACACTTACCCCGAACCCGAGCCCCCCTTTTCATTTCGCTGTGGTCTTCGCTTGTAAAACTCCAGCTCATCAACAGTCCACACGGCACCTTTCACATTTTCAACGCGCATGAAGCACTTGTGTAAGCTCAGATTGTGCCGAACAGCATTCTGTGAAAAGTGTTAAAAGAAAGTTAGCAATCTGTATGCCCTCCAAACAGTAGAACAAACCTTCCAAGTGGCAGCATTGCGACGGAAGTAGAAAAACGTCCCTTGGAACCAGTTGTAAATTTCGTTCAGGGTGAGCTGCTTCTCAGGTGACTCAATGATGGCCTATCAAAAAAGAAAAAAAAGTTATTAATCGACCTGATTTCCCAAATTCAATAGTTCATTAATTATAATTGTTACATTGATTATTATAAAAAAACTTTACAGATAAACTGGCAACAAGGGAAACACACAAACGCAAGACACAGCAACTGAACAATTAGAAGCTGCACTAATTAGGCTTTGGCAAGGCAAACAGCGATTAGGAGGAGGCTGCCGGCACCTTATCTCGTCTCAGCCAGCAGACACTAAATTTGTTAATTAAATTTTAGATTAAAATAAGAAAATGTTTTGCAATTTAGATAAGCGCAACACAAACGCAGAAAGTGGCCACTGCCGCAGCCACCGCCGAGACGGTAGGCGTTAGCAAAAGAAGAGGCCTCCGAAAGATGTCTCCGTTGGCCAGGCCACACACTGTATCGATCTCAATTTATTTCCGCTCAAATGAAACACTTCCTTTTGCCACTCTCTCTCCCGGGCACACTTTGTGCACACTGTGCCTGGACTCATTCTTGCAAGTGATTGTGGGTGACACTTTTAATTAAAAAAACTTTAAAATAATGCCTAGTTCAGTGCACTTTCTCTGTGATCTGCCTCCCAACACTTGCACTGCACTGCTGCATCGTTGATTACGAACGAGCAATGAAAGGCGACAGTGGCAAATAATTAAATAAATATACATCTACGCGACAAAGGGGCTATTGATTTGACAGTCTTCACTGTGGCGCCGTTGCCAGGACCAGGGCCTCGATTGTTTTAGTGGATCGTCTCCTCTATCGATTGTCGAGAGGAAGAGCAGAGCGCCCATTTGGCATCTTTTATCGCCTTTAGTCAGCCAACACAGACACTGTCAGTGCACTTTACAGCAACAAAGAGTGAAAACGGTAGCACTACAATCGATTGCATTTGTGGCTTGCAGTGCGTGCAAGTTGCATTAATTAAAGGGCAGCAGCGTTTGATTCAATTTGAATTGGAATGGTGTCAATTTCAATTTCAATTGCCAAGATGCGCTCAAGCCCATTCCAATTGGTTTCCTTCGGTTCACTCTTCAGCCCCCTCTTTCTTCTTTCTCTCCCCCTCCCCCTCTAGTTCACACACAAACGCACTGGGAACAGCCAAATAAAAACACTTTTTTCGTTAGAAAGGGTGAAACTAATTATTTTCTTTGCATTTCTCAAAACTAGAAAGTGAAAAGAGACCAGGGAAACATTTCTTTTGCCATGCAGGGAAGAGAGCCGCCAAAAGAAGAGGCCTGTTTCTCTCGGTCTGACGGTCTGTTTCTTTGTTTGTGCGCTCTATTCATATGATGTCTTCTTTTTCTTTTTTCTAGCAAGACCAAATTAATATCTTAATTTTTTCTGCATTTCAAATTATCATTGAGCTTACTGTGTGTGTGTGCACGCAGACACGACAAGACAAGAGAGTGCCAGCGGTGGCTGGCCTGTCGTTTGCATTGCAGAAAAGAATGGGTTAAACAAAGAGGCAAAAGACAAAAACAAAACGCAAATGGAGAAAGATAATTTAGACCAAATAAGAACAGCGAGCAACCAAAATAAAATTAAAATATAAATCATTTAATACATGGGCTTTAAGGCAATCATGCACAGACAGAGCACATAATAGCGTCTGTGCTGGGGAATAGAATCGGCGGCCAATGAGTGAAACAAAATAGAAAATAGGAATAGAAAAGAAAATTAAAATTAAAACTGCCACCGCAGTAGTAATGTCGTAAGAGACAGCATTACCACCACCACCAATGTGTCCCTCTGTGCACCAGTGGAGACGGGGAAAGCACTGCCACCATTCCAAATGAGAGCATTTGTTCTCATCTGCACACACACAGCCCCAGAGTGGGGCATCTTTTCAATTAAAAAACAAAGCGACAATAAATAATAAATGGAAATAGATCTTTTCAATTAAGCAAGCACATCGGGAAAAAACTGCGTCCAAGTTGTTAGAAACACACAACGCAGCAGCAGCAGCAGCAGTGATTTCTTTCCCATTGATTTCATCTGCAAAACTGTGGAACTTTAGTGCACTGAAAGTCGATCAATCACAGCAAGAAGGAGGAAGAGGAGGGAGGATTGATCGAGCCCAGTGCAAGAAGTAGTTGTTTTCCCCGTTGCCCAATTCAGTTGTGGCCCACTCACTATTTACACAGATCAATCAAAACAGACCTATAAGTCGCCAACCCTAGCTTGCTTATCTTTGTCTAACTCTTTTCGCTCGATTTTCTTCAAGTATACATTTTTAGAAAAATGTAAAGCACTCCGGCAGCACTGGCTAAATCAATTAAAAAGTTTGCCAATTTAAAAATAATTCATATGCATCCAATTAAATTTGATGCTTTAGTGGGAAAATGTAAAAATCAATATCATCTAGGAAAATTGAAAAATGCTTTGGTGTTTGCATTAATTGCCATTAACTTAATTGCCCACCAGCAGTATCCTAACTAGTAAAACTTTTTGATAGTCAAAGTATTGATTGTCAGTCTTGCGAAGCATTTTACTGCGGCAGGTGTACTCTGAATAAAACAAATAAATTGTTTGCTACTGGCCTTGGAAAAACAAACACCGCAAAATCGACCTCTGTATTTAGCTACATTTGCAAACAAATATTGATAGAAAAGAAGGACAACTTACCTGTCTGATGAGCGATGCGTAAGTAAACGGCGGTCTGACTTCGTTGTTTCGGTAAAACTCCCGATTGCGCGAGATCTCTGTTGGGTGGAAATTAGTAACCAAAACACGAGTTTTTACCGCAAAAACAAACCTTCGGAAATGTCGATATTGTTGCGATCAGCAATTCGGCGTCGCGTAGACTCTGACTGAATGGGCATGGAGGCCAAGTCAATGACGCCCTTTGACGTGAGATCACACACCTTGGGCGTCTTGCCCGCCTTGCCCACGCCATGGCCATTTGCCGTCGCTCCAGGGACGACCAGGCCGTTGCCCGTCTCCTCCAGATTCACCGACAGATTCTCCATGCCAAACTTGATCGAGCCTGAGTTGGCCGAGCCAATAGGACTGAGACTGCTGGTGTAGGAGTGCTTGGACCCCGAGTTGTTTGAGAGGTTCAACACCGGCGAGGAATGGGTGGACGACATGGAGGTGGTGTGCTTCTCCAGACGACGGCGAGTGAGGCCGCCGGTGCTGGTGGTTCCATTTGAGGAGATGACCGGCGAAGATCGAGAGTCATAGGCGGCGGCGGCTGCCTGACTGGAATGCTCTCGAAGGGCGCCGGCACCGGTGGGTGAGCCCAGTGGGGCGCCACCCTTTCCCGGCAGGTGAAGGTGGTGGGCGTGCAGGTGGTGCTGCTGTTGTTGCTGGTGCTGCTGTTGGTGGTGGTGTGCCACGTGCGTCGGTGAGGGAAGACTAGAACGCTCGTGATTGTTCACCTCCAGAGAGGAACCGCCAAAGAGTGAGGAGCGCAGGTTGCTGGGCGAACTGGCAGATCGATTGCCCTGCACACTGCCCTGCTCGGCGGCAAAGTTGTTGGCTGCCGCGGCGGCCATCAACGGCGTCACACCGCCGCCGCCCATGGCTGCATTCAGCTCCTCGTGCTCCTGAAGTAGTTTGATCATCGCCTGCAGGTTGCTTCCGTTGGCGCTGACGCTGTTGCTGCCGTTTCCGCTACTGTTCAGGCCATTTGCATGGCCACTTGCAGCGGCTGCGGCCGCGGCTGCAGCTGCGGCCATTCGCAATGAGTTGGCCTGTGATCCGTTGACGGCAGCAGCCGCAGCGACGGCAGCAGCTCGCTGCTTAGAGTACAGATGATGCAACATCGAGGTGAGAATTTCCTTTTCCTTCATCAGCTGCTGCTCCAGCTGCTGTACGACTTGCATTTGAATGCGCGTCTGGGCAGTGTTGCGGTCGTCGAGACCGTGCTCTGCATTGAGATGCTTCAGAAAGTTCTGCATGTCATCGCAGTACGTCTCGCAGCCAGGCCACTTGCACATGTTGTGGTGGAAGAGGGCGTTCGGGTAGGCGTCCGAGTTCATGCCGTCCATGGGAAAGAGTGAGTTGTTCAACTCGTTGTTTAGCTGCTCCAGAGGGCCATTCTGGAAGAAGTTGCTTGCAAAGGGCGAGTTTGCATGAGCAGCACTGGAGTTCGATGACGGTGGCATGCTGCCGGCGGAAGGGCTTCCCTGATGACTGTTGGCCGCCGCCGCTGAGAGGGCCGCAGCAGCCAGTGTGCCTCCTAGAGAGGCGGAAATGTTCGACAAGCCGTTGGCCATCTTGCCCGGTGCATTACCACTGGCAGAGATATTCGAAAGAATGGCGTCGAGCAGTTCGTCTTGACTGAGGTTGGCGCCGTTTGGAATTAACTTCATAAACTCACTAATGATGGGCTGAAAAGAATCTACAAAACAACAGTAAAGGAGGGAGGGAGTGGGGCAAGGAAAAACAAACACCCGGTTAACAAACAGTAGAGGAGAGCACTTCGACTGGTTCGGCTGATCAATAAACACACACACACACACACTTACTTAGCAAATATTGTCGGTGAGAGGAGAGCTGCAGTTGCTGCACTATTTGCTGCTGCTCCAGTTGCAGCTGACGGAGCTGCAGCTCAATCTGGTGACGAGACACCGGCGAGTGGGCTCGCTTTGGGGAGTTCTGGCCGGCCAGAGGAGAGAGTGACTTTCCCGACGGACCCATGCTTGATGCCAGTGATGACATGGCGCCAGAGTTGCTAAAGAGGGCGCCCAACAGGGGTGATCCGCTCTTGGCAGTGCACCCGTTCACAGCGCTGGCGTTGGACTGCGACAGCGGACTGGAGATGCGAGGATTGGAGTTTGTGCCAGTGCTATTGACGGCACTGTGAAGGTGGGAAGCAAAGCTGGGCTCCTGTGATGAACAGTGCTGCTGTGGCCCTTTGCTGAGTAATGTCGAGGTAATGCTGTTGGCTGAGAATGAAACCGGAACGCCGGAAGGAGGAACCTGATTTGAGGACAGTTCGCAGTTGGCCGCTGCTGCTGCGACCGCGTTTGACAGTTGCTGGAACAGTTGAGACTGCTGGGCAAGCTGGTTCATCTGCTCAGACGAGGATGGCAATGACTCTGAGAGGCTGCTATGTGATGGCGAATTCTAAATACAAAAATTAAATAGAGAAAAAAATATTATCAACTGTTAATTCACCAGCTAATGAGGCTCACAGTCGGAAGCAGCCAAGTACAAGAGTGCTGGCTGACTATCAAACACAGAGCAAGTTTTGTCTGTAAACAACAGCGATCTGAGACAATAAGGAAATAAAAAGGCAAACAACAAGTGAGTTTACCAAGTTTGCACTGGCGTCGGTTGCCTCGGCAAACACAAATTAATAATTTGCACAACTCCTCAGAGAGCTCAGTTATGTGATTGGCAAAGTTGGACTATTTAGAATCGAGATACACTGTCATCTAACAAATTCAAAGTAAAACTGCTGTGTCTGTTTACTCGATAAACAACAACGTACAAGCGTAGTTGTACAGCGTGGTTGTCCTGTTGACATTATTTCCTCTCTGTTTTTAAATCTAAAAAGACTACAAAGTTTACCTTTGACTGACTAGTTACTTGCTGCAGCAGTTGTAAGGTGTTCAGCTGGTCACCGGTTAGCAGTTGCGACTGAATGAGTTGGTGCAGATGATTGAGCATCGCCGATGATGGCGCAGAGTGCTCCCCGGGCTCACTGGTGCACTGGTGGCCCACTTGCTGCTGGTGTCCAGCAAGCTGGGCCTCGCCGGACTCTGCGAAGTGCCCTTCTGCACTACTGCTACGGTCCTTGCTGCCAAAAGTCGCAAAGAGGTGGGAGTATTCGGGTGGCGTTTCAAGGGAAAGCAGGTGCTCCTTATCTCGATCTGAGTCGAGACTAGAGAAGGAAGAAGAATGCAGATTCTCTTTTGATGATGAGTTGTGGCTAGATGTGAAACGATTAAAGTTGGAACGCTTTGCCTAGAGACAGTAAAGAAGATGGGAAAACTGTTATGAAACAAAATCACAGAATAGCAAACTTATCAGAAAAACAAAGAAACAAACAAATCGGATAAGCAAAACAGAAAACAGCCGATTCAATGGGGGAAGTGTATTGAAAGCGGCCGCCCAGATGGCGTGCGGATCCTCAAAGTTGAATTTTCAAATTTTTTTCCGTGCCCGCCGAGGACTGCTCGTATTTGCACAATTAGGTGAATGGCACCGTGCGATGAGGCCAATTATAGCTTACCTAAACTCATACTGTGATAAGCAAAAGTCTAGGCAGTGTCGGAAGTGGCTCAAAATACAAATGGAAACCAAAATGTGCTCTGCTACGTCTGTTTACTTTGTGATGCCAAGCAAAAAGTCTGATTACAGGTTAATTCCGAATTAATTAAAGTAAACTCTGCTTTTTTATAATCAAGTCAATCGCCTTAGACAACCGCAAAATCAACACACTTTTAATAAGTTTTTATAAAAACAGTTTTTTTGCTAAAAACAACTTTTAAAACCTGACCACCGGTCAAACTCCATTTAAAACTTATTGTGACCAATCCTGAAATAATTAAAAACTTGACTTAAGAAACACACAAACATTATTAAATTGCCTTCCAGCTATAAAACTTCAATTTGAAAACTTTTTGTTAGTTTGTGATTGGCTGTAGCAGTTGAGAGTTTATTTAAAAGTTGCGTCTAGATTTTCAACTTTTATAAAACATTAAAAAATGATCTAAAATGATCATTGATAATTGGTTGTCATGTTTACCAGTTCATTTTTAGTTGTGTTTTTCTCTTGTTAGAAAAACTTTAAGATAAACAAACGTTTGTTCGTGCACAAGTTCAAGTTCCGCATTTCTCAAACATCAAACATACAATTTAAAATGCTTTTGTTTTTTACTAGCAACATTTCATCTCATCTTGACAGTAAATCACTTGTCTAATGTAGTTTTTAAAAATGTTTGAATGGCAAAAGTCCCAGTGATAATATGCAGATGTGGTCATGAAAAGTCAATCAAGCAATGACTGAACACAGCGCACAAGCATTCTCTAAAAGGCTGCAGTTTTTCAGGCGAGCTAGAAGAGGAAGAGAAAAGAGACAATTGAATATTCAATTAAAAATAGAAAAGTTTTGCCAGAAAGTAAACATTTATGGTGGTGGTAGCAATGGAAATTAACAGCACTGGTCGTCGACTGGCACAAACATGGCAATTAGCATCGATGAATGTGGGTGAAATGTGTGGCTCCGAGTGGTGTGATGCTGGTGCTGGTTCTGGAGCTGGTGCAGTCACAGCAGCAACAGCAGCTGCCAGCACCAAAAGCACTACCAGCACAAGTCTATTTATTGTTTGCTTTACACTCTCTAAACTCTCTGACTGCTATTCAGTTGCAAAGCAATAATTACCGAGTTATGGAATGGAATATCAAAGCTCCGTAAGGCGGTTGCGATAATTAGTAGACAGAACTGCAAAAACAAATTGTATAAATCACCAAGTGGTTGGGCGATCAACACAAAGCGATAAATTATGGCGCCACATGAATAAAACTACCGTTTCCAAAACGGCGATTATCAGCCTTTTATAAAAGTGTGCAATTTTAAAAATAATTGCAATGACACTTTAATTAAATTAGCCAATTGCACAATGTATCTAGTGCTTTTCTTGGAACACTTTTTTGGCAAAAACATGTTTGACTTTGCATTAATGCCCCTTTTAGTGAAATTATTTTTGTGTTTTGACAAAAAGTTGCCGCTTTTTCCTCCTCTTATATTTTTCAAACTTGTCCCAAAGCTGAATTTAGTTGTAATCTGGTACACTGGTAAACAAGGCACAATGCACAAAAAACTAGCACAATGAAAGCAAACAACAACAACAAGGCGACGACAGTGTCAACAAGGCAAGTGGATTAATGTGTTATGCAGGCAAATTATTATCTAATGCTTTTGTTGCTTCTGCTGTTGTGGAGAATCAGCAGTCTTCTCTGGCACGGGACAAATCTAATAAATGAACGGCGACGCTTCCACCCAAGTGTTGGAGCTGTTGCCTAACTGATTGGCGTAGTCGGCAAAGTTGGCACAGCCACCAGGGCGACTCGGCGTGCCAGCACACACAAACACACATACAGACACACAGACTGGTTCCCTTCACTGGCAACTTCTGCTGCAGCGTGGCCTGGTTCCTTTTTTCTGCATCCAAATAATAATAACAATAATAATAACTGTAATTAGAGTGATAGACTACAATGGGTAACGGTAAGAGGAGAAGCAGCAGCAGCAGCAGCAGCACTGGAAGAATAAACAACAAATTGCCAACGAAACGTTGCAACAATTTATAATGAGGCAAATTGCGACACAAAACGAGCATCGGGCCTGATGTGAGAGATGGATATTGGCTGGAGCAAATTAAATTAAAATGCAAATATAAACCTGCAAGGGAAAAGGACGCCATCTCGGTGCACTGCCGGGGCAAAGGCTGCATCAAACCGATGCAGAATCGGGTGCGATCGACTCGGCAGCAACATCAACGGCGACGGCAAAATAAACAAAAGCTGCTGTTTCTGCAGCAGCAACAGCAGCAATGGCAGCGATTGCCTAATATTAATCGAGCACACCAAGAAGTAGTCTGCCAGTGTTCTTCTGCTGTGCTAATAACGATCAGCAGGCAATGTGCCGAGTGGCCTGGTGAATGCTGTTGGTGGTGCAGCAGCGGCAGCAGCAGCAGCAATCCACTTGCCTTCATCTTATCGGGCAACATCTTATCTAGCTAGGCCTATTATGTCGCACTGCTAATATGAAGGGCACTTTAAAAAGGGCAACATTGCAGCAATCTGAAGGAGCATCAACATCAACAGCAGGAGAAGCACTGTACAGACTGTACAGAAAAATAGAGAAAACATTAGCCAGCAGTGGCTTCTTCAACCACAAAAAGTGCAGCCTGTTTACATAAACTTGGCTAAATTGTCTTGAGTCTCGAGTTAGCGTGGACCAATGCGAGTTTGTTAATTAAATTAAAGCAAAACGGCAGTGGCGGATTGTTTTCACAACGCGCTCCTCTGCACTGCACTGCAGCAGTTGCTGCTGCTGCTGCACTGTACGGCGGAAGACATGGCAGTACAACAACTTGTGTGTGCCAGCAGTGTGTGATCAGCAGCGATCGGTATCTATAGCAAACAGCAAGCCCTTTGATTAGATCTGGCAAGTTGTTTTGATACAAACTATTAGTGAGAGGCATTTGCTAAAAGTTTTCCAGCTCAAACACACATCTCCCCCCTCCCTCTCTCCCTTGCTGATCGGACAAAGTGCAGGCAAGTAAACATGCAGGAAGTGTGCACCAACTGAAAATAAGTGCTATTGGCGCCAAATAAAATGCCCCGCTTTCAATGCTGGCGCCGTTGTTGAGACCAGCAGAAGCAGAAGCAGAAGCAGCAGCAGCAGCAGCAGCAGCATCAACAGCAGCGTCATTTAGCCCACAAGTAAAAGTGAATGCAAATGAGCAGCAGGCCAATAATGACAGTTTAGCATGGTGGCGTGATGGTCTGATTCCAAGACTCGGCGCAAGCGGCAATAACAACAAACAACAAACTGACTGCAAAGAGTGGGTACTCTCGGGAGGCAACTTGAGCAGCAGCCACTCTGATCCCCTTCCCCTCCCCCACACAGCTTCAGTGCTAAGTGATTTGCATTATATGCGGGCTGATTTGTCTAAGAAAAGGTGTAGAATTTCATTAGACATTGATAAATATACCATTAACAGGAAGAATTAGCGACAAAAAAGAGCCTAAATAAAAAGAGAAAAACAAACCAAACCAAAGAGTTGTGCAGAAAGATGCTACCTAATTTTGATAATAAAATTAGTTTGTACTATTTCTTCAGTTTGTGTGTGCCATTTTGTTTGTTTTTTCTTTCTTTGCCCCTTCTTCCCCTCGTTCTCTTAAGTAAAAAATCTGCCATTGTTAGTTAGCTGCTGAGTGAGAGTCCTCAGGCCTCTTGTTGTTTGGTCTCTTGAGCAATTGCAGCGCGTCGTTGGGAAGATGAGCAGTGAAAAGTGCAAAGAACAAAAGAGAAGGAACAAACGGGATGCGCGACAAACAAACACAGTCAAGACAAGAGTGTAGAGCAGGAGGCAATAGATAACGACAAGATGGGACGAGACAGGCAGGCACGGGCAGAGGCAAAAAGCGGCTGTGAATCAAAATAGAATATTCGCAGAGAAAGCAAAAAGGCAAATTAAAATGTAATTTGCATAAAAGCGTACACACACAAACAACAAATGAAGGCGATGCAGCCGAGATGCTGCTGCGGCGACAATGAGAACAGCCGCAGCATCTTCTAGCACTAGAACTGCTGCTGCTGAATGAGAAAATGAAGCTGCCAGCAGAAGCACCCTAATGATGGCGCGATATGTGGCTGCTGCAAACTGCACACACACACACACTTGGTTCGGGCAATTAGCGATTAGGCACAGGAACCCAAAGAAGAGCGATATTTGAGTTGCAACAGCAGCAGCAGCGGCGGCGGCGGCACCAATGTCTCACTGTCGCATAAGTGCACATTCAACACTGGCAATCAAAGTCGTTTTAAAATTGAAGAGAGCAAAAAGAAAACAGAACAAAATTGGCCATGTTAGCAGGAGTACTAAAGAGAGATACATACCCACACCAGTGTTGGCGGAAAGCACAAGGGAAAATGGCTGAGCTGATTGATGCATGTCCGACGGTCCGCACTCCATTTAAATATCAAGTAAGCTCCCCTGCTCGACACTCGTGACATTTTAGCAGGTAAACGACATCACTGGCTAGGTAATCAAACATCGGATTTTTAGCGTCTGTTTATTTTACAAACAGGCAAGCTTCACCAATTAAGGCAAACTTTGTAATCCATTAAAGTGCACCGACGGACTTGTCAAGAGAAAAGTTTGCTTAGCCTATTTTTCGCCCAGTTAACATCTCTGGGAACAGTCATAAGCAACGATATTATTTACCGTTTGGATGGGATAATAAAGTACAACAATAAGAGATAGACACTGACAAATCAAACAGGTAACGCATCATAAAGGCATTAATTATTGACAAAAGTACAATCCCAGACACCAGATTTGCCGCCTGGTCGGCCAGCCAACAAACGAGCTGCTTGTTGTGAGCCGGAATTGCTGTTTTATTTAGTTCACTGTGCTCAAAACAGTGAAAAATAGATAACGACTGGCGACAACTAAAACAAACAAAAACCAACCAGTGAAACCACTGTTCCGGATTTCAGCAGTGCACTGCAGCTGTCAACTGCTTAGTGGATAATGGAAGCCCAAGTGGCGCCGAAAAGTGCAAGCAAAATTGACTGTTTAGCGGCTAGTTAATTAAGACAAACTAAGAGCTAGTAACCAAAAAAAAAGTTTTTGGTAAGAGGATTCACATTGAGTAAAAATGATTGAGCCAAACCGGCCACAAAAAAACTAGAAAACAAAATTAGAAAAAAGTACACTTACCAGAAAGAGATCACGTTGACCAACGTTAAAACTGTCAATCATAGTTGAAGAAGAAAAATGTTGTGACCACAACAAGTGTGGCGTGCTGTGTCCTGTTCACAGCTCAATCGTCTCACTGAAAATATTTGGCCTGCAGAATTTTAAATAAATTTCAATATTAAAAAGTGGTTAGCACAAGTAAAAACAATTAATTTTAATTTAAATATTTTGCCTGCTTTAGAAAATAAACTTTTCTTTTAGATCGCGCTAGCTCGTCGAGAGAAAGCACCAAAAGAAATGAAGAGACTTTCAAGTGTAGTGCAAAAGAAAAGTTTTATTTGATTTGAACTTTCTAATTAGATTATGTGTGTGTGTATGTGCCGTTGGCTCAAACATTGAAAAAAACAGTTCCAGAGTGTAGGGCGCAAACAAAAACACTGCAAAATGAGTCGACGAAAGAGTTAATCGGAAAAGGCAAAGACTTCGTTTGTCAACTCGTTTCTCCTTGTGCATTGAGTACTCTCTACTCAACTTGGAAAAGTGAAAAAAAGAGTTTGTCAATAAATTAAGAGTCAAATTAGAAAAAAACAACGCAGCAGCAAACTTTAGCTAACCCTCAAAATAAGCACAAACAGCATGAGACAATGTACAAGGCAACAAGGAGTCCAATTGGACTGCAAAAAACGGGTACTAAATGGCTGTAATCAATTTAGTTGACAATTTATAAGTGAAACGAAGAAATAAAATAAAATTAAAGACCATTGAGCGACACAAACAGACTTACTCAAGTGCTGGTACTTGCTTCAAAAGTGGAGTGAAGTTGCCGCAATCAGACACTTCATTCACTGCCTCGCCCGCTAGTCAATCATTACATGGGCACAATTATTCATGCGAATTGCACCCAAAAAAAATGCCCTGCTTTCAAAGGTATTTAAAATTGTTTAAAATTACAAATTGACAAAATAAGAAAGGGTAAGATGAAAAATATAAATAAAAAAGTTTATGAAAAGACACCAAACTCATAATCACGATGGCAAATACTTGAGACTGAACTCAGAGATTCGCAAAACAACTTGAGACTTACTTGAGTTTCATAACTTGAAGGCTGCAGACTAACTACAAAATGGCAATTTTGTTTCAATTTTGTTTTGCTTTTTATGCTTTTCTGTCTCATTTGATTGAAGTGCTTTTTAAAACAACTGTAGATTCAATTTTTCATCAAAAAATGCTTGCTAGTTTTTATGTACAAAACAACTAAAATACATTCAAAGCAGTTTTCTCAGGTTTTGTTAATTGCAGCAAAAAAAAGTATTTTGTAATAGTTATCAAGTGGGTTCAAGCTTCGAGAACCACTTGCCAACTAGCAATAAAAAACAAAATACAATGTAACAAATTTTAAAAAGATTTTAATAATTTTTAGTAATGGAAATCATTATTAAATTTTTATAACTAAATAGCCCTAACTTGTTTGACCAATTTATTATTGATGGTGTGCGTAAATAAATGTTAATTAAAACTGCACAAATAAATAAAATATAACAAATCAATTAAAGTTTGATCAACTTGTAAATTTTCTACCACATTGTTTGCACACGAAAAAATGTATTTTGGAAAGCAATTATAAATAATGCATCAGCCGAAAGAAACAGATGGAATTTACAAAGCCGACACATAAAACTATTGAGGACTGATTGAGTTTGCAAATATGGTTCTCCTGTACTCACTGAAAACATGTTTTGGTAATGGTCTGCTCCATTTGGAGCTGGCGACTGCCGCTGAAAAACAACGTCACTACTGAGTCCTGCAAGTTAATGAGAACGGCCCAGTTAATGAGTGCAAAAGAAAAAGTGCAAAGGCCAATGGTACAGCACGCGCACCAGCTAGGGTTAATTTAAATTTAAAGTGCACAAAGGGTGGCCCGAGGACTGGGGCGAGCAGAAAAAACGGAAAGGTTTGTGAGCGCGCGCTAGCGAGGATAATGAACCAGTGGAGCGACATAAAAAACAAAACAGCCTAGGGTCGGGCAGTGAGAGAGAAAGAAAGAGAGTGAGGCCCAGAGTGACAAAACGAATTAATTCATCTAAATGGATGCGAAACGAAACATTGAGCAAGCAAGTAAGTGAGAGAGAGCCCGGATAAGGCGGCAATGAACGGACGAGTCTAAGATAAACATGGTAAGAATATGGAAAACATCAATGGTCGTGATTAGTGAACGACACCCAAACACGAACTGCTTAATTGGCAGGCAAAAATTTACTTTAAATGTCAGAGATATGTTCAGTGCGATATGAAAGAGTGCGCTGCTAGAGCAAGAACATATTAAAAGCAGCGACAGGATTTATAAATGCGCTAATGATAAATCAAAATAAATTGCTATTCAGATGTGCTTGCAGAAGTTTGTTCAAACTCTAAAAACGCATATTCATTATTTTCCTCAGTCCATGTTATTATAATTTTTTGCAATAATCTTGACTATAAATAATAATTATTTGTAAATATAAATGCACATAAAAACATTTTAGCATTTTTAAATAAAAAACTAAATATGGGTTAAACTCGTGTATTTCAAGTGTAATTAAAAAGAAACACAAAACAGTGCTTTTGGATACGGAAACCAAATTAGCATCTAACAGTAGCTAGTTTATAAAAAATAACCGACTGTATGTAAAAGCAGCAATAGCCGTTTCAATTGTCGCTTTTTTATGCCTAAAATTGGTTTGCGGTTCGGGGATTGGCACCAGTTGGAATGACAAGTGAAAGAGTGTGCAGTCGAGTTGGAGTTGTAATGCCGCACAAAGTGGGCGCACACGACGTTCACCACGTCAACATGAGGGGTGAAACGGTAATGAGACAACAACAACACTGATTCCTAGCGGTACTTGTGCATCCATTTGTGCCATCTAGTTATAGGCCACTTTGTATTGTTCTCAGATGCCTTCGATGGTGACAAATGGATGGCTCAATGTCGCACTGACTGCACTCACTCACTCACTTAGCATTCTGACTGATGGTCTGCTACACTCATCCATTTGCAGACAAATTCTGCTGATAAATTCAAGTCCTATAAAAGCCTTTTGACGCCCGAATTGATCATCAAAACACTAATAACTTCCAACCAGCAAAAACATGTTTTGTTATAAAACTAAAATGATCAGCCAACAATTAGAAATCAAATAAACTAATTGAAAAAATTAAAATGCTTTAGTTAAAGTTTTTATAAAACACAAAATTTAAATAAAAGTAACAATTAATATTTGAAAAACAACTCGTGCTGAACGCTTGGATTTGGCACAATAATGAAAAACATTTTTCATAATTTGAATGTAGTTTTCTTATTAACTGACAGTAGGAAAGTTGATGAGTTTGATTGAAATTTAAATTTATGTGACAACTTTTTCCATTTCAGTTGTTTCCTTGGGAGTTTTTTAGCATCGTCTGGACCAATGTGTAAAAAAAGTCAAATGGAAATTAATTTGTGCCATTTAAATACAGACACTTTCATTCATATTTTAAAAATTTGCAATTAAAGGTTTCTAATGTAAAAATTTTTAACAAATAGTTTTACCTGATACCTCAAAAACTTTTTATTTTAAATCAAAAAGTAATTTAAACTTATCACAAAAATTGATAAAAAGCAAACCTTCCGTGACGACTTCACTGCATCAATTTAAAAAAGTTATTTGTATTTAGTAAAAAATAATCTTTTGTTAAAATAACTTTTGATAAATGTAATAATGATGCACAAACTGTTAATTAAAAATATTTTTGTCGTTGATGTCGTTTAAAATCGATATTGTGAACCAAAAACCAAGAGTTTATTGACTGCAATATCTAATCCATTGAAATAATTTAATTTGTCATATTTATCAGCACGTTCATGCGCCATCATCGACAATATTAATCTAATTAATTTGACTATAGTTTGCAATTTGTAGTCTGCAGTGCAGCAACTGTCACTAAAAACAATCTGAACGAGTTTATTCAAATGTAAAATCAGGCTCAAGTAACTTTTTAAATTTTAAAAATAATTAATTGTAAAAAAAGATTGAGAAGTTTCTAATAACGGTTATTAGTCAAGTGAGAGATGAGTTCATAAATCAAGAGCACAAGATAGGCCCTAGTTTGTCAAGTAACAGCACTGGATGACTTTAATGGCGACTGACTGCCAAATTGAAATGATGCTCATTTTAAAATTGCTCATTTTGGCCTATAATCGAGGATGCAACTCCACAGACCGTCGATGGAGTGCCGGAAGTGAAGCTCAGTAGCAGTGGTTGATAGGAAAAAATGGCAAAAAACTGGCTAATTAGAGTCGATTTGCAGTGCGCAAAAAAACCCATCAGTTGTGAAACATTTTGTATCTTCTTACGAGAAAAACCACTTTCTACTCATTACATTAAAAATGTCGTTGAGCTACACAGCAATAATCATTTGCCAGAGCAGCAAGACACTTTGAGGCACGGCCTTGGTTGGGTAATTTTTTTGGTGAGTCATTTGGAGGTAATGATTCCGTTTTGTTCGAAACGTCACAACAACAACAACACAATAGATCATAAACAGGTAAACAAGTGCACTAGACAGCCAAGTGTCAAGAGAAACACAATGCCTTGTGAGTGCCACAAGAAGAAGAAGAAGAAGAAGAAGAAGTGCTTTGCCGATTTGTCACGAGCAGTTTAGCAGTGCCATTCAATCACAAGTAGTCAACACAAACAAAGCAATTATACTAGCGCACTTGTTTACTGGCAAATTAATTGCAATTTTGATAAGGTTCAAGCAGCAAAAAAAACAATTTTTTTGCTGTTGTTGATGCTGTTGTTGTTTTGTTGTTGTTGTTGTCGTCTTTTCCTAGAGCTGTCATAAGCAGCAGCACAGTGCCTTTATCTGATCGACCGGGTACAGGTGAGGGACAGCTTTAGTTTATTGGCAAGTGGGAAACAAACACACACACACACACACACGGCAGTTGCGCGTGAAAATGCAGCCAAAAATAGCCTAGAGGTGACGATGAGGAGAAAGTGAGAAAAAAGAAAACAGATCGACTTTTGATTGGACAAAAGGCAACTGTGTGAGATGCTGAAGAGTGCTTTCCCCTCTGTCTCCTCTTTCATGTTCAAGGCTTACCCTCACCAAAGCACTGTGTGCCTTTCTGCACGTTCCCTTTCCCCACTCTTGTGATGGTATCGGCTTTCAGCAGAAAGCAGGCACCACCACTACCTTTGATGCACACTAACCAGAGAGCACAAGTACGAGAAACGATTAAAAAACAAACGGTTACAAAGTGTCGAAATTCGACAGCGGTAATCGCTAATTTATCTTGAAACCACAAAACATCAGTAAAATGCAAATGCCGCCTTCATCCAATGTGACTGTTATTTTGTAGCGTCGTTTGGAAGATCACAACAGCTGCATAGAAAGCAGTCCAGTGATACGTGAAAACACACTCAAGGCACTCAAAAAGACAAAAGAAAAGAAAAAGAAAAGAAAAACAATTTTATCCATAAATTAATGCTGTCATTAATGTTACATTGGCATCTTTGCGTCTTACAGTTTCTCTGACCATGTGAGCGAGCTGTTTAGTGTGTTTAGTGGCTGTAGCATCAGATTGATTTCCAGCTAGAGATGCCTCCACTTGTGCAATCGGTACAAGTTGAAACAGTGTGACCATCAAGGGGTGCTGCCAGCAAATCATTTGCTTAATTGCTCCTAACGCAAACACACATTCCCCCTTTTTATACTTTTTTTCTCATCATGGACTTGTCATCCACCTAGTTCCGATTTTTACCTTCTTTTCTAAATTTAAGCAAACACGCAAACACATTCTGCAAACTGATGTTCTCTTTTGCAATTAAACTCATAACATTTTTGAAGTGCAAAAGAACAGATCAAACTGACAAGATCAAGCCCAGAGATTAGGGAGAGTAGTCTCCAAATGGAGAGAGCAGGCAAATTACTGCCAAGGTACACATTGGCTGATTTGGGGCTGATTGCCACTACTGCGAGCACCAGAGCACACAACAAGTTCAAAGGGGAACAAGTTGGCGCCTGGTGGAGCATCAAAATGCGGAGTAGGCGCACCGAGCCTCAGTCACTCACTCAGTCAGTCACTGTCACTTTGGTGTCGTCTTCTGATTGTCCACTTGTGACCAGTGGTGGTCACACAAAGTGGTCACTCGACAGCCGCACTGCCATTTGGGCGCTCTATTGAGCAATTACGCGACCATTAGGAAGGCGCGATTAATGTGCTAAGTGCAAGTCAGAGAGTCCAAGTCGAGCTACTCCAGAGAGCAGAAGCAAAAGAGTGTGCGACTGATGCCGATGCACACCGACACAAACAGTGAGGGAGAGAGAGAGAGAGAGAGCAGCGCAGACAAAGGCAGACGAAGGGCAGTTTGCCGCGAAAAGGAGACACTAATTAGATGGCTTGTAAGCACACAATACAAGAACGGCAGTTAGCACAAAACAACAAGTTCCAGCTAAACAAGCGAAAGAGTTTCACTGTCAAGGTCAATGTGATGTTGTTTGTTGAGAGCGGACATGACAGACTGTCTTGCTGTCTGTGTGCATGGCAGGTAATGGCAATTGGTTTGAGTGGTGCTGGTGGGGGTGGTAGTGAGTGGGAGAGTGATGCAGATAGTAAGCAGAAGGGGAAACACTTCCACCACCGCCACTACCTCCTTTTCCTCCTCCTGCTTCCTGCAGCACCTGAAAATTGCTCTCTCTCTCTCTCTCTCTCTCTCTCTCTCTCTCTCTCTCTCTCTCTCTC
>JAALOO010000827.1_pt1 | contig 25396 bp, 18 predicted proteins | sample 7257641 | NCBI WGS metagenome assembly JAALOO01 (sample SAMN14085613, study PRJNA598686) | mite metagenome | biome: ENVO:01001000; feature: ENVO:01001002; material: ENVO:01001226; isolation source: single female mite from University of Michigan culture on fish food culture... ...
TCTTTCTCTCTCTCTCTCTCTCTTTCTCTCTCTCTCTCTCTCTTTCTCTCTCTCTATCTCTCTCTTCTGTTCTCTTTTTGAGCTGCCTAAGTATGCGCTTGATTTATTAGCTTCAGCGACGATGAAAGCAGCTCGCTATAGGCTATAAGGGCCTTTTCTCCTAGTTTTTTCAAAAAGAGAGAGAGAGAAGGGCACTTTGCATGGCACTTGTTCCTTTCGTCCCTCTTCTTTTTAATCTGCTTCCATTCAAATGAATTGCTATTAATTTGAGCTTTGCTATTTTGTTCACAATTTAGCAGACATTTTGCTAACTTTGTTACCCCCTCTCTCGAACACCATTTTCTTTCAGTCTGCAGCACTCAGCCCTCACGCTTTGTCTTCACTCTCTCTTTCTCTGGGCCGCCCACTCTACACAGGAGGCTTAGGAGAGATTATAAAATGTTTAGGCATCTTAACACAAATCATAATTTATCTGTCTTAGGCTGCACACACACAGGCTGACATAAACACAGACGCTGAAGACACAGTGAAGACTTTCAAAACATGGGACAAAATGAAAGGGATGAGGGAAAAAAAATTGGAAGGAGGAAGAGGAAAAGCCATTGGGGCTAGAGCGTGACGTCAACGACACTGCGCTCAGACACTGATGAAGGTGCTGGTGCGACACTGTTTTCAGTTGACACACAGAGTTGAGCCTCGAGTGCCCGAACAAGTAGTGCCTGGAGTGCCATCAGTGCACTGCCACCACCACCACCGCCGACCATCATCGATGAAGCCACTCTCATTGACAGGCAATGAAAGAGAAGTCTCTACACTGGCGGTGGTGGTGATGCTCCGTGGGCAAATTAAAATGCAAAGAGTGAGTTGTTGCTGCTGTCGCCAATCGCGGTACCACTTAATTTGAAAATTGGCACCTTAATTATTGTCGGTGGTGCTGCTGCTGCCGCCACTGGTGCTGGTGTCTTCCTTATTCAATTGAGCAACAGCAGCAGCTATCATCTCGATCTGTCCACGGCAGGCATAATTTATCTTAATTTGGAAGCGAGTCCAGCACCAGCAGCAGCAATGTTGTCGCAGTGCTAGAGTTCAACAGAGGAAGAGAGAGGAGTCAGTCGATGACAACTTGACATGCCTGCTTGCAGGGCCGCGCTCTTTCAATTCGCATTCTCTCTTTCTTTTTCTTTTTCTGAGAATGTTGTCTTGTCGGTTGACTTTGCTGGTGCCTGGCAAAAACTGCCAAGCACCAACACACATCTTTCATATTGCATATATTTATGGCGATAATTTCTCTCGCCAGGCGGGCAGCAGCATTTTTAGTACTGCTGTGTGGCACACGTTTTTGCAGCTTTCCTTCTTCTTTTTCTTTTTCTACACTAATATTTGAGTTACTTGGGCACTGTTCTCCCCCTTTTATTATTTTACTTTTACCCGTTTTTCAAGTCAGCCAGTTAGAGTCAGTCAGTCAGTCACAAGGCTGTTTGCTGTAGCATAATAACAATATTAGATAGACTAACTCTGCCTCTAACACATTCTACTTCGTTCTTGCACTCGCACCCATTTTTACATTACTGCGTGCGTGGCAGGACTCTAACTGTCTGCCTGTCTGTTTTTCGGGTCCTGCTGCTGCTGGTGGTGGTGGTAATAAATGAGCTTTAATTTAGATCGACATGATTCAATCGGTAATGTCTGCTTGACTTGAATTGAACTGACTGGCTGCTCTTTCTCACACGTTCACACACGCATTTTTATTCATACGATTTGCCCATGCCTAATTCTAACTGATGATGGAAGTCGAAGTCGAGTTCACACATTCACACTCCTCTCTAATGTTTTTGCCGGTAAAGTCGTAAGAGGAAGGTGGTGCCAAGGAAGAGATAAGTGGAAGAGGATGGCACCCTTTTCAAAGGAACGGGAAAGGATGTGAGGAGGAAGACTTCGAAGAAAACTTCGAGCCGGGGTTTTCAGCCAGAGCAACCACTCTTTGATTAGCCTTCCACTTTTTTTGGTTCAGACCAAACAGACAGACCTACAACTGCAAAGTAGTGCTGTATTGTGTTATCTACCTTTTCAGGTTTTAGCCCGTTTGTTCGAGCACTGAACTGAGCTGGGGGAACTATTTGCGCAAACATAGAGGCGAATGGATTTACAATAAATCATAAATCGACCGGGGGAGGAAAAAGAAAGGGGAAGAGGAGGGAAAGGGCCGCATTACCGGTTGCTGTGTGTGTAACAGTGAGCGTTGTGTGTGTGTGCCTTGCTCCCATTTGCATGTGTGCTCTTTCACTTTTTCAGTATTATTCGGCTATTACATTTGTGGCCTCCATTTTGTTCTTTTCTCACTCTTTTCCTTCCCTCTCCTCTTCTGTCAGTGTGAATGTGAATGTGAAAGTGTGAGGTGCTAATGCACTGCACATTAGCGACATGACATCTAATATCTGGCCCGTGTGTGTGTTTGTATGGCGGTTCACTGTGTATGTGAGAATCCTGGGCATTTCTTCACTAGCAAGTGACTGACTGTGCTGTGTTGTCCATTGTTTGCCAGTGCACCGGTGCACATCAACTTTCTCTTTCTTTCTTTTTTACCACCACCACCACAGCTGTTGACCATTACCAACAATGGCTATTTGGTGGTGGTCAGTTAATGGTCGACAGAGGGTCGAAGAGGGCAGACAGAATTGAGAAGAAGGCAGGCAGGCACATGATGCGGAGGCAAAATAAAACAGAACAGTGGGCGCTGCCAAATGGTTTTGAGCTGTGGCAGCAGACAAATTAGCAGCAGCGGGCAGTGGTGACGGTGAGATTGAGGGCACTTTGTCCGCTTTATTCCAGGTACTAGGGGTGATGAAAAGGTGGGAAAGAGGAGAGAGAGGGAATGAGAATAATAATCGATATTAATAGTAGGCCATCCGTACTGTGCCATTGCATATGAAAGGAAGGCAAGACAAGGCAAGGCTCATCAGGACAATGGTCCATTGCTCACACACACACACACACACACACAACCACTGAAATCAATTGACCGCGAATGGGGCGAGGAGAAGTAATTAAGATTAGCGTCAGGCTAGTTTGCTCTTGTTCACTGCCTGCCTGTGCTGACACTGCCTGACTATTAATCGTGACGCTGTGAGCCGAGCCGATTTTGCTTTTCGCTTTGCACTTTTGCATTTAGGTTCATTTGCTGTCACTGGCAAAGCAGTGTTGTGTGTGTGTGTTGACCAAATGTCTCAATTGAGGCCATAGGTACTGTACCACTAGGTAGTGGAACAAACTAGTCTGTGTGATTAATACTCTCGCACTGAGTATTGGGCGCCCCGATGATTCCTTATTGCCTCCATTATTAATATATTATCTCACTTGTCGCTCGGGTCATCTCTTGTTTGGGGAGCTTCACTTTTCTTCTTTTTCACTGTGATTTGTACCGTGCCAATGGTCTGAACAATCTCCTCTTCTTCTTCTTTGCCCCGTGTCCATCGCCGGTGTTGTTTGGTTCGTTCCCTCTCTTGATCACAGCACTCTTTGGCCATCAATGGGCGCCAATTTCATGCATTGCAATCGGGCGCCAACATGCGAGCAGATTACCAGCAAACGTTGGCCATTCTTTTTTTGCTGGTTCACACAGACAAACAGACTGAACAGCACACAAAACAGAATACACAGCCTGTGTGTGTGTCGTCTACTTAATAAATTACTTTATTATCATCTGCTCTTTCTCTTTTGATTGTCTTTCTTCTTCTTCTTCTTCGTTTTCTTCGCTTTCTCCTCCTTTGCCAGTCATTACTGTTATTAGGTCTATTGATAAATTATTATAAACTTTTCTCACGCACGAGAGAGAGAAGGGGAAAGAGAGAGAAAGACAAAGGTGAGCACAGTTCTCGCTCTGGCTTGACAAGCAACGCCGTTGTCTCTTCTTTTCCACACGCAGTGAAAGAGGGAAAACCACGACTGGCCTTTTTGCCTTCTTGGTGGTGGTCTTCCATTGGCGACACTGCTCAGTGCACTCTATTCATTGGCTCACTCACTCATTCACTCACTGACTCTCTGTGTGGGGCTGTTTAGATGAACCGATAGCGCCTTATTATTGGCGGCTAGAGTGGCGACGGCTTGAGCACACATTTTTGCCTTCTCTCTCTCTCTTCAGCTCTAATTGCCGCCGCAGTCTGTGTGTGTGTTCACTGCACTGCACTGCATTTTCCTGACTCTCGATCCAGCGTATGGATTTTTTTCATAAATCAACTGAGTCTGCCTAGCTCTTCAGTTCACTCCTGCTGCTGCTGAAAAGCAAAGGGCGCAAGGGCAATTTATCTCATCTCCTCTCTTTTGTTTTTGGTGGCGGTGGTGAAAGAGAGCGAGAGAGCGAAAAACTTGCCCTATGCCCGCCATCGCGGTTGCTGCTGCTACCACTGTGGCTTTGTTTCTGTCACCAAGCTGCTGCTGCTGCTTTTCTGTTCCTCACTCGTCGGTCGGTCGGTTATTATCGTCCGTTGATGTTTAATATTTTATGTATCGCTGGAGCTGAAGCAGCAGCAGCTGAGTGGTAGTCAGCTTTCCAGCTAACAGCATTCGAATTATCCGCTAAATGCTCGCTCGTGTGCCAGCATGAGTGTGGAAGGGGGGGGCATTGTTGCTGATAGAGAAAAATAAAGGATAGTGAATAGAGAGTTTCGTGTGCCGAGAATAGCCAAAGAAGAAGCAGAAGAAGCTTTCCGATGACCAATGCAGCCAGTCAGTTCAGTACTCACAGTGGACAATCGTCCACTCACTGCACTGAACTGATTGCACGACTTTGTGGTGGTGGTGGTAGTGGTGGTGGTGGACAAGTCTTCGATTAGCAGGAAGCCAACAGAGCTCGACAGAATAGCCCAAACAACTACCCGCTAATGTTTTTTCTCCCTCTTTCCTGGTGACCGGTGACTTTGCAAGTGAGTGGCGCGACTAGTCTTCTCTGTCTAGTTCTCTCTCTCTCTTCTTTCCACTGCACACTACCCGTCAGCACAGAATCGGTTGGCTTCATTCTGTTCTGCTGTGTTCGCCTGTGCGACCACCACCACCACCACCACCACCACCACCACCGATTCTCTCACTCACTTTCATTTGCTCTCACGCCACCGACCTGTGCAGTTCAGTGCTCTCTCCTCTTTTCCACATTCTTATTCTGTTTCTGGTTTGGACTTCCTCTCTGGTGATGGTCGTTTCTACTTTGCACCCATTTTATTTGTTGTTGTCGTCCCAACTACCACCACCACCATTTTGTCGTCTCACTTTAAAAAGTGGCCCGTTTTTTGGTGCTACCGCTTTTTGCGTTTTTCCGCTCATCTGTTGACATCGCTTAGTGATGATGAAGCCTACTGCTGGTGCTGATGATCTCTTTTTGTTAAAACTTCCATCACATTCCATCACTTGCCACATTTGTAGTGGTCGAGCTGTAAATGGTCTGCTAAAACTGTTTCAAGTGCGGCTGCTGCTGTTCCTCTGCACCTTACTTGCACTTCTCAAAGGTATGCGTTTTAAATGTTCGTTTTTTCTTCCTCTTTCTTTTATGTTGAGGTGCAGTTTGCGGCTTTTATTGCCATTGTCTAACTGGTCTACTTTGTCGGCAAAGTGCTACTACTAAGTTTTGTCTTTTGTTCCTTAAGTACAATTGAGCTGAGGTAATAATCGTTTACCTTCTTTCTTATTGTTTGTTCCCTGTGTCACCTGACAGAGTACAGCACCACAACCACCTTCTGTGTTAATTGGCGAGACGTGTAGGTGCAAATCATTTTGGCGCTATTCTTTTTCTCCGAACCGCCGAATTTGAGCAGCATCAACCACTGAAGTAGCAAGTAGACAGTAGCAAATAATATAATTTGCGAATCGATTATTATTGCTATTATTGCTATTACCGTTCATTCAGTGTTGCCATTCTATGTTGATTATGCAGTGTGCCGACAATCAGTGCCGCGGAGAGAAGTTACCAGTATCGATTCACCTGCCATGACAGTGTCGCAGCAGTTGTTGTTCGATTCGGTTCTGTCCTGTTGGTGGGTGTCCTCCTCAATTACCAGCACACTGCACACATTTGTACTCAGTCTGTCTGTCTGTCTGTTCTTTTCACATGTGTTCTTTTAGCTCACTGTGTTGTTTGTCGCGCCAGCAATCGATTCCCCACCCAAACTTTTTTCTGTTTCTCTCTTTTTTCCCGTTGTTCGTGATCAGTCAGCCCCTGCACTGCACTGAAAAAAAAGATTTTTTTACTGGTAAAAAAGAGTCAGTCAGTCAGTCAGAGGAACTTAAGTCTCTACCTGTCTACCTGTCTTAGGTAGTCAATTGGTAATTAGCCGGTTACGGCGGGCTCTACTTTGGGCACTGCAATCGACGAATCGGAATCGGAATAGCAGTCAATCAGCAGGGCAATCAAGAGGGGCTGATTTGTGAGCCACCAGCTCCAGCTCCGACCCACTCCAATCACTTTCGGCAATTGGAGGCGCTCAATCAGCTAGCTGTTTGGGCCATTTATGCTAATTTGTCGGGGCGTGTGTGGTGGCGGCGGCGGCAGCAATGGGTTTTCTTCTGTGTAACTGTGCACTGCTTTGCCTAATTGCAACAGCCAAAACAGCAGCAGCAGAAGTAGTAGTGGTGCCAATGATTGGGGCAGAGCACCGATTCACATTCTTTTACACAACTTCTGTTGCCACCTCCTTCTGTACACTTAATATTCACTTAGCACTGCAATTCAGTCGATTCAGTCAATCGGTGGTTTGGCAGGAGTTTCAGTTGTGCTGCCGCAGTTGTCGTCGACAAGCTGCTGCTGCTGCTCTCCAATATAAATTGCATAAGTGTGCCGCCATTTGCTGCTGCTGTTGCTGCTTTTGTCTTCTTTCTTTTCCTTTCTTTCTACTTTTGACTGTTGTTTTTCCGGCTCGCCTAGCACTTGCAATTAGCAGTTCACAGAGCACACAGAGGCTCTTTTCGGTGGCCTTTGTGACCGGCAGCACTCTCTTTGCTATGGCTGTGACCACCACAACCACCACGACCACCACGGCGGCCACTATTTTTGGTTTCCTTTTTCTGGTTTTTTTCTGGTGGCCGACTCACTCCGACTATTGCCGGTGCGTGCACGTTTGTTGTGTTTGTGAACGTTTTTGTCCACGTTTTGCTGCTTTCGCTTTGGTCGTCGTGGTTGACTTTTCTGCCTGCCGTCTTTTTGTGAGCTCTACGCCAAACTCCGGTGTGTGTTCATTGAATTCAATTTTTGCTTCTACTTTTGTTTGCGCACTTCCTTCTCCTCCTTCTTTTACTCCTATGCAAACGAGCCAATCGATCTAAAAGACGAGAAGGGAGGGAGGGAAGAAGAAGAAAAGTGAAAACATTAGCAGGGGAAACCAACAAACTGGAAGTGAATGAATTTGCGTCTGAGAGTTATATTTAAAGCAGTAGCAGTAGAGCAATACTGCTCATATTTCTTAGTGTTTATTACCTCACCTGCCTCACTTACTCTGCCAGACAGCAGACTACCACATTCAGTTTGTTTTTAGACTTTCGCTTTCCTTTCGCTTTCACTTCCTCGGCCCATTAGCACTGCAGAGCAGCTCCCTGCTAAACGGTGCTGCAATAACACAGTGAATTCACAGCAGTCTGAGCAGTCGATTAATTAATGCGAATGAACTGTGTGTCTGCCTGCGTTTAAAAGCGTGTCACCAGCTTACTCCCTCTCACCAGCAACAGAAACAAAATGCGGGAAGATTAATTTGTCATAGCTTGGCCCTTTCTCTCTCGCTCTTTCTTTTCAATTGCCTTCAGTGTTCACTCCTCGTCGCCGCCGTTTATCATTAGCAATTATTCGCTGGCCTCCTCACTGGTTGACTGGCCAAGACAGCACCACCACCACCACTCTACTCTACTCGCTGACTAATATTTAATTATTGATGGCTCCATTGGCGAGATGGTGCTGGTGCCGAGAGTAAAGCGGGAAAAATGAGAGTGAGAGAGCAGAGAGTACTGCTCCGACTGTGCTTGACTGGCTGACTGACTGAACTGAGTGAGTGAATGAGTGAGTGAATGAGCGACTCTAGTGGCGCTAATGACGTTGGAATCTCTCTCTCCTGCTCCCGCGCTCACTCAACTGCCGCGATAATAATTGGCTAATTGCTGCCAATATCGGCTTGTCTGCAAATAAATTTTTCTGACTGCGAGCGGGTGCTTTCTTTCTCTCGTCTGTCTGTCTGCAATGTGTGTGTGTGTGTGATAGCAGCACTGATAGTTGGCATTTGCACTCGCTCGGACTTATTCTCCTTCTGCTGCTGCTGACCCGTCACCATCCTTGACCAGTTGGTGATGATAAGACTCAGCGTCAGAGTCAGTGAGTCCACCACTAATGCCATGATTATGCACACTGTGTTTGAAGTCCCTCTCTCGGCAACACGAGTGTCTCTTTTTCCCTCCTGCAGTGTATTTCTATTTCAATTATTTAGTAGTGCACTGCAGCACTGCTGCTGTGTAGGTGCAATTGCCACAAATGAAAGGTCAACCCCCGTTCTGCAGTTGACCTCAGCCGATGACCTTTTCCGAGGGTTCTCGGGTTACCATTCAATAATCATTACCTTACCACTCTTCTTCATTACTCCTCTCTTCAGAATCGCAACAGCTTCGAATCATCAAATTTGACGTACCGTCCTCAAAGGCAAATGGCAGCGCTGCGACGTTGCACTGCAACTACGACCTGGACGAGGGCGAGGAGTTGTACTCGGTAAAACTGTACCACGAGAACGAGGAGTTCTACCGGTACCTTCCCAAGGAAAGTCCACCCGCGCAATGGTACAACTCGCCGGGCATCTACGTCGAGGTAAACTAAACTAGGAGAGGGTCATTATTACGTCAGTTTGTTATTAATGATGTTCATCACACTCAAACGCAGGGCACGAGATCAAACGCAACGCACGTGGTCCTCAGCAGAACTGACCTGGTGAGTGAATGAGGGAATGACAGAATGAGTCAAATGCAATGGATACTTTTCTTGTACACACGTTTCACCACTCAAACAACTACCACTTTTTGTCTTAATTACCTTTTTTACTTGTACTTTTTAGAACTCCGACGGCCTGTACGCCTGTGAGGTGAGCACTGAAGGTAAGCTTGGCGTCGGTTGGCTGGTGCTGGTGCAAATCAATTATCAACTACTGAAAATGGTTTTCTCCTTTTTTTTCTTCATTCTACACTAGCTCCTGCATTTGCCACGCGAAAGAACGAGAAGATGATGAAAATCTACGGTAAGGGTAGACTTTCTAAAAGAGAAAAGGAAAGAGACTGAGGACTGCGTGTTTGCCACTGTTTGTTTGCCAATGAATTTGCCCCTGCTCTAATCGTCTTTTTTCATTTCTTTCTTTTTCCTGTTCCCTCTCTACGCAAACTAATTACCGCAAAACTTCCACCACCACCACCACCACCACCACCAGTCCTGCCGCAAGAGACGCTAACGATCCAAGGTGGTCGCGACTACTACCGAATCAATGAGCACGTCAACTTTGTCTGCATCAGCGGCAAGGGCTGGCCGCTGCTGCAGCTGCGCTGGTTCATTAACGACGCTCCGGTAAACTTGAGAAATTAAATGAAAAAACAAACTAATTCGAGGGTGAAGCACTTTTTAACGATTTCTATGTTGCTTCCTTTTTTCCAGGCGCCCTCCGACTTTTTGACGACCTTCAAGGCAGTGCCCGACGGCGACGGCCTGCTGCGCTCAAAGCTAGGCCTCAACTTTCGCGCCACCCGGGACTATTTTCGCGCGGACCACCTGCGACTGCGCTGTGCCGCCGCCCTGACGCTGCTTTACGAGCTGAAGGCAGTTGAGTACCTGATTGATGGCACGAAGAAGCACCGGACCAATGCAAAGCGCTTCACCAATGGTAAACAGTAGTTGCTTAAATTATTTTTGATCTGCTCATTTAAATACCCATTCCAGACCTGGCGCAGATCAACAGCAAGGACGTGCCGGTGATCAGCGGCATCCGCGACAAGTACAACGTCAATGAGACAATCAACCTGAACTGCAGCACGACGGCCAGTCGCGCCGAGCTCGCCTGGTACATCAACGGACACAGGGTACACTTTGTTTTAGTTTTTTTTTATCTAAAATTACTTATCAAAACATATTTTTCTACCCAGGTAAACAGCAGCTACCTGCGCACCTACTCCAGAGGCGTCAGCGGTGAAAATAGCAATGGAAAGTCTGCTAATGACCAACGGCCTTCGCTGACAGTGCTGGGCGTCCGTCTGCAGATGGAGAAACGTTTCTTTCAGACGGAGGAGATTGAGCTAAAGTGCGTGGCCGCTTTTGCAAAGACCATCGCCGACTTTCAGGAGCAGGTCATCATCAAGACTTTCTCTGGATCGCAGGACTTTCTTCTGGAGCGCAACACTGCCTACTCGGGTGCGGCTGACAGCAGAAGGGGAGGAGGATTTTGCTTGATACTTTTCTTCCTCTTGTGTTTGCTCCTTCAGCTCAACACTTTCTCCTCTTTCTTCCATCACCAGACTGCCACTAGCAGAAAGCTGGTTCGGCGTTGGATCGCCGAGCTGGCGCTCATTAGGTTTGCTTAGTGTTGGTGCTGAAGAGAAAAAAGAGGTCCACTGTTGATGTGTAAAAAACACAAAAACTTGTATAATACTTCTGTATCATGCTGTTTTTAAAGTTAAAAATAAAAAACTGAAAATGATTGTTCTGTTACTTTAAAAAACTGACGATTTCTAAATTCTGGCTTTTAAATGTCCCACGCCAATGAGGCTGTGGAAGAACATGAACAGGCCGATGACCCTATAGGATAACGATGACGAGCTACCATTATTCTACGGTGAATCACCAAACGAGACTGAAGGCAACTTGTTTGTGGTAACCGGGATAATTGAAGATGGAGATCACACTTACGCTGAGCCTCAAGCAATGCAAGCCAATGAGGCTGTGGAAGAACATGAACAGGCCGATGACCCCATCGAGTACTGGGATCCTGACAAGTTCATGTACCACAGCGAGGAAAGCGAATCAGAAGAAGAAAATTATTCTGATTATGAAGATAGTTGGTACAATAATGATGATTATGTCGATGATCACCTTTATGAAAACGATAATGAGGTCAAAGCCGACGAAAATGAAGTCAACAACAGTGACAGCACTGACACTGATGTCACCAATGACGAAAATGAGGACGTCAATGAAAATGATGATGACCCTGACGCCCTCTGACTTTGAATGTAAAGTGGTACAGTATAGTCCCTTGCCGAAGGAAAATATTCATGTGGCCACATTCTATTTAGGAAATGAAGCTGGCCAAGAAACACTTCACTTGGCAATGGATGAAGCCACTCACTACATCTGGTACGAACATGCAAGAAACACTAAAAGAGATCGAGAAAGGGAAGAAGCAATTTGGAAGTACGAAATAGAGCCTCACTGAGCTGACACCACTGCCGCTGGAGTAGCCTACTCTGAACTCTTCCGACAAATTTGCAATGAAGATCTCTATGATTTGCCTGGACGGTTCATTGTTGAAAAAGTGCCAGTAGTCTATGCGACTTCCGTGAATCTTCTTGCCAACGCCTACCAGTTTAAAATAGTTCAACCCGAAGTCTACACCCATAGAGATTACTACCTTTACAGCATCATGACTGAGGTAGTCGACAAAATCCGTGAAATTCGTGAAAAGGTGAAAATGGACTGGACTTCTATCATCAGCCGAGTGATACACACCTACAATAAACAGCACCAGTACCTGATCAAAGTGAGCCCTCACTACTTCATCAACAACCAGGAAAGAGTCCAGGTAAACATGTTGGTTGATGAAGAGCAGGCTAAAAGAGAGACGCGCCGACAGTGTTACGAAAAATGGCTCTCAGAGAAAAAGAAAGCCGAAAAAGAGGAGGACTGGACTCAGCCATTACCTGCAGCTCAACTGAAAGTAAATGATGGAGCTAGCACTTCTGGCTATTCTTCAGGAGAGACTTGCTACTCTCCAGAGCCGATGAACTCTTCAAGCTCAAACTCCTCTTCGCCTTCTCAATCGCCGAAGCGAAGCAATGAAGAGGTGATTGACCTTTCAATAAAGGCGCAGAAAATTGAAATCAAAACTGACACAGAAGACGACAATGATGATGTCATCTTCATTAAAGAAGTCATCCAAGTGCCGAAAGCAACAAACCACCCCTTATCGGCTCTGGAGAGGAACAAATCTCTCCTGATGAGTAGCCAGAAGTGCTAGCTCCATCATTGACTTTCAGTTGAGTTTCAGGTGATGACTGAGTCCAGTCCTCCTCTTTTTCGGCTTTCTTTTTTTCTGAAAGCTATTTTTTTGTAATACTTTTGGCGTGTCTCTCTTTTAGCCTGCTTTTCATCAACTAGCATGTTTACTTGGACTCTTTCCTGGTTGTTGATGAAGTAGTGAGGGCTCACTTTGATCAGGTACTGGTGCTGTGGATTGTAAGTGCGTATCACTTGGCTGATGATAGATGTCCAGTCCATTTTCACCTTTTCACAAATTTTACAAATTTTTTTGACTACCTCAATCATGATGCTGTAGAGGTAGTAGTCTCCTTGGGTGTAGACTTCTGGTTGAACTATTTTAAATTGGTAGGCGTCGGCAAGAATATTCACTGAGGTCACATAGACGACTGGAACTTTTTCAACACTTAACCGTCCGGGCAAATCATCGAGGTCTTCATTGCAAATGTGCCGGAAAAGCTCAGAGTAGGCTATTCCAGCAGCAGTGGTGTCAGCCCAGGTTGGATCCATTTTGTAATTCCAAATTGCCTTTTCATTTTCTCGGTCACTTTTAGTGTTTTTTCCACTTTTATACCAGATGTAGTGGGTGGTTTCATCCAGTGCCAAGTGAAGTGTTTCCTGGCCAGCTCCATTTCCTAAGAAGAAGGTGGCCACGTCAATGTTTTTTTTAGGCAACGGACTGTATTGCACCATTTTACACTCGAAGTCAGAGGGTGTCAGTGCCTCCCACTCTTTAAGGGCAGACTCGTGGTCTTCAATGCTGATTGACTCCTCGTCATCATCATCATTTTTGTTGACGTCATCGTTGTCTCGGTTGTTGCTGTCGTCGTTGGTGACATCATTGTCGGTTTTTTCAGCATTGTTGACTTCATCGTTGTCGATATTGACCTCATTTTCCTTTTCATCAAAGTGATCGTCTTCGTAGTCATCATTGTTGTACCAGCTGTTTTCATAATCAGAGTAGCTTTCCTCTTCTGACCCATTTTCATTGCTGTTGTACATGAACTCGTCAGGGTCCCAGTACTCAATAGGGTCATCGGCCTGTTCATGTTCTTCCACAGCCTCATTGGCTTGCATTGCTTGAGGCTCAGCGTAAGTGTGATCTCCATCTTCAATTATCCCGGTTACCACAAACAAGTTGCCTTCAGTCTCGTTTGGTGATTCACCGTAGAATAATGGTAGCTCGTCATCGTTATCCTCTTCATAGATTATCTCCTGATAAAAGGTTTGTTCGTCATCTTCTTCTGGTTCTCCAGCTTCATTGGAGTTTATTGTCGTCGTTGTCGTCATCATTTCCTAAGAAGGCTGAATCGGTAGTCGGTAGATCAGCTTCTTTGAATCTACCGCCTTGATGTATTGCAAGGCGCGTTTTATTATTACATCATCTACCGGGGTGTACGTGTTGATAATTCGCACAATCTCTTCTTGTACGAAGTTGATGTTGAATTGGTGCGCGTCGCATTCGCGGAGTATGTCCTCGCACTCTTGCAGTTTAGATGCGGGGATTGCTGGTTTGTCGCCAACTTTGAACGGCACAGGGTAGAAAGTGTAAGCGCCGTCCTCTCCTTTTTCTTCGGAGGAAGATTCAGAAGCAAACGAAAGTGCTGGTATCAGTTTCACCGTACCTGCTCCTGTGTTGGTTGCCGTAGTTGTTGGTGATGGATCATCAGCGGTAACTGCTGCTTTTTTGGCTGCAGCCTCTTCTTCTTTAGCAGTTTCTTCCGATGCTTTGGCAGTTTCATCGGCTATTTCTGTCGCATCTCCTGCATCGACGTTTTCAGCTGTGTCTGCTATTTCTTCGGTAGCAGTGGCAATTTCATTGTTGTTTTCGGTGGCGGCTGCAATAACGGTGGTTTCGGTTTCTTGTTCCCGCTGCATGGGCCAAGTTGGGCTATCTATTTCAGTCGCCTCCGGGGGAACATACTGTTGCACAATGGTACTGTCAGTTGTGCTTGCTGCAGTGTAATCGCCAGTTGTGGTGAGGTAACCTGTATCCTCAATTATTTTCTCTGTCTGTTTCAGCTTCAGCTGTCGGTTTAGCTCCAGGTAGCCAAACAGTCGGGATGAGTGGCAAATTCGGGTCAGTGGTCACGGTGGTGTCTAAAGTGCCAAATCCACTTAGTGCTTCAGTCACAGTGGTAGTTTTAGCGGTTGAGCCAGGTACTATTGAGACAATCAGATCGGTCGTTTTAGTTTCACTTTTAGTAGTAGTAGTCCAAATGACAGTGTCCGTGCCGAAAGTAGTGGTAGCAGTTTTGATTGCTGCCGTAGTCGTAGTAGTAGTGGTGACCGTTGTCTCTAAAATTTCAGGAGTAGTAAAGAGAATAGCAATGGTGCTTTTTGTACCTTTTGTTTTCTCAGCTGTGGGTTCCTTGCGTTTGGCAGGTTTGTTAGTCAAGGCGGTTTTAGGGGTTTCAGTAGTAGTAAAAGGGTCTTTGGTGCTCTCAGCGGTTTCAGTGCCTTTGGTGGCTTTGGCGGCTGCAGCGCCTTCAGAAGTTTCAAAGCTTTCAGCGGCTCCCGGGCCTTTAGCGGCTTTGGTGGTTTTTTTGGTTTGTCTCCCTTGAAGCCGGGCACTATGCTTTTTATAGCACTGACTAGGTTTTTCCGCTCGCCTGGTTTAAAAGGTGGGGGCGTTTTCTCCGCTTTCTTCTTCTTTAATTCGGCCTTCTTGGCTTTTTCCTCATCCAGATGCTGACGTTGCATCAAGATGTACTCGTAGGCTGTTTTCAAGATAGTAACGGTTGTCGATTTTCCTTTGTACTCTAGAAATTGATCAGATAAGTGGCCCAGAGTCTCCCATTCTTCCATGAGAGTGTTGATGTGAGTTAGTCCACCGTTGAGATACTCGTATTGAGCGTTCAGCTCCCCGATCTGATTTTCAGTGGAGCGTAACGAGTAATTGTTGAAAGCCTTTCGGCTGTTGGAGATTGACGTGTTCAGTTTCATTGACCATTTATCTAGGTCACGGTAAAAAATCCTTCAGGATTCCAAGTTGAACTACTTTTCGCGCTCTTTCCTTTTGGAGGTGACGGTAGGCTCATTCTATGGTTGATGCTTAGTTGCTTTAACTTTTCAGACTGACTGAGTTTTCTTTTTCTGTGTAGCGCTTCACAATCTACTTGTATTTTGCTAACAAGAGATTTTTTGTTTCAATTTGTCAGACGTCTTTTTCTTAATTGCTTTTGAGGACGATTTCTATTTTTGTTATCCGGATATTTTTTTAGCTTTTCAGCTTTTGCCCTGTGTAAGCTTCACTTTGACTGAGTGAGGCAGTCTTCAATTCTCCACAGTTTTTTCAATTGACAGACTGTAAGAATGCAGCTATTTTTTGCTTCGCGATTCTCGCGATTTTCGTTGCTCCAGCTTTCCTTTAAGCGAGTTTCAGGATTCTTTTCCCTTTTCTGCGGGAATAACACGCGTTTATTTATGGTCCTAGTTCAGTCCTACTGAGTTGTATGGAGAAAACTTGATTTTCCTCGGGTGCAGACTGGTTCTGCTGGTGCCAAATTCTTTTGGCTTCTTCGCTTGTGGACAGCAAGCACTCTTGCTGTTTCAAGCACTTCTGTGACTTGGCTAGACTGGTGATTTGTGATTTCACCTCCTTTAGCCTTTAACAGTCATTAACAGCTCCTTCGATTAATTGTTTCGCTCTTGAAGTATTCTTGCTCTCTCACACCTTACAAACGTTGCACTCACTTGATCATGGCGAGCACAAGTTAAAGTAAATAGAAGTTGTTTTATTAGGTGATTAAGAGTAGATTAAAACAAGTAGAGTGGTGCCTAGGTTACTTCACGAAACAATAATGGGACTGTGTTGCTGAGACTCAATTCAGTTGAGTCGAAACGTTGAAGTTTGCTAGCTTTGCAGGTTCGGGTCGTTCGATGATTCTAACTATGCTACTCTTTTAGCTTCAGGTCCTCGGCGTCTTTTATACGGTTTTGAGCATTCCTGTGGCTTCTTAGTAATTTGCTTCTTGCGCATGCGGTGTTTTAGGCGGGATTCCGAATCCTGGCCTCGAGCCAGTGTCTAAAGAAGGAAACGTAAAAATGGGGTGATCTTATGAATGTGAGGAAAAAAGATGGGCCTTAGCAGTTAGGTCCTCCTAGTCTGTGAATAAAACCGTGTTTGGTTACAAAGAAAGTGAAAACGTGATAAACAGCGAAAATATTGCAATAGTGTGACGTAAATAAGAAAAGAGTGTTAAGACCGTGCGGAATGACTGGAATTGTACTTTTTCCCTTCATGTCTGCTGATTTGCTCAGTAACGCCATCTGTCGATCTATCGGCCAGCTATCAACGGTATTTTCCGCCCCAAAAAGTTTGCAGCTGTTGTTTTGGTTTGTTGTCATCACAGTTTCTACCATCGCTTGTCATCCATTCCTCTGTTTCTCTTTTAAATCACCTCAAATTACCATCACCCTACAAGTCCATCATCACCACCAGCACTCCTCTGTTGGATAATCACACCTACCAGCAGCAACATGTCCAACAACGCGCCCAAGGTGACGGGCATCTCGCCGAAGGACGGCGTGCCGCGGACGAAGCTGACTATTCGCGGCGAAAACCTGGGCGTCGACCAGGACGACGTGGTCAGCCTGCGCATCTGCGACGTCGAGTGCATCATCTTCCTGGACTGGGTGTCGCCGCAGAAGCTGATCACCCGGTCGCCGCACGGCGTCGGCAACGGCCACACCGGCGACGTCATCGTCACCACGAAGCGCGGCGGCGTAGGCATCAGCACCGTCCAGTTCACGCCCATCGAGGAGCCCATCGGCCTGACTACGCCCAGTGGCGTCTGGGTCGACGAGAGTGAGCATTTCATCGAGTACCGCCGGCCCACCTCGCCTTCCGTCGAGGACCTTCAGGGAGGCGGCTTCTCCGAGGGCTCTCTGATCAGCGGCCAAACAGTTCGCGTGGCGAAGCCCTTCGACAAGCCCTTCTCCGCCCTCTTTCCCGACCTTAATCCGGCCAACGTGGCCGCCTACAGCGACATCACCTCGGACGCCTTCCACCCGACCATCTTTCTGCTGGAGAACAAGTCCGACGTCAGCTTCGCCGCGCTGAAGGACTTCTACGAGACGCAGCGGGCCCGTTGCAATGCCGAGCAGAAGAACACCCTCAACTCGAATGGCTTCCTCAAAGCGAACGTCCTCTCCATCATCGACTGCCTCAATGCGCTCAACGCTTTCTACCTAGCGTACAAGAAGGACCGGCAGGAGGCGGGCGGCGCCGAGTTTACCATGAAGCTGGACGAGCACATTCGCCTGGCGCGCACCGAGGCGCACGCCATCTTTGACGCCATCATCTCGCGCAAGGACAAGTCCGACTCGACGCGCAACGCCCTCAACGTCCTCCAGCGGTACCGCTTCCTCTTCAACCTTCCGTCGAACATCGACAAGAGCATGCAGCGCAAAGACTACGACGTGGTGATCAATGACTTCTTCCGCGCGCGGAACCTCTTTGCCAACAGTCCGGTGGCCGTCTTTCGGCGCGTCTTTCTCGAGGTGGAGGAGCGCATCAGAAAGTTCAGCATCGTCCTCCATGAGACCTTCACTCGGCACTGCACCACCGTGGGCGAGGAGGCGCGGAACATTGACGAGCTGAAGAAGCTGATCAAGTACCTCTCGGCGCTGGCCATCGGCGAGGATCCCGCCTGGGAGGCGGTGACGCTGATCAAGCGGACGCTTTATGAGCGGATCGCCGCCGCGAAGCAGACCTACCTGAAGGCGAAGGAGGCGAAAGAGGCCTCGACAAACACTAGGACCATTATCACCGTCTCTGCGGATAACTCGACGACGACAGTGGCCGCAACCACAACCGCTGCCTCTATTGGTATCGGAGACTCGCCTACCGGCGATGCCCCGCCCGAGATGAAGTTCATTGAGAAGGTGTCGAAACTCTTCAGCGTCGTCTTTACAGACCTCTTCAAGCTGGGCACCGCCTACCTGAGCGGCGACCTGATCTCCACGCGAGGCAACGCCAACAGCAACTCAAATTCAGCAGAGTACCTCGCTCGCCAGGCGGAGGCCTTTGAGAAGACAGTCCTCATCGAGTCGATGGAGTTGCTGTGCACTGAGTTTCGTGCCGTCCTCCTCGGCTCAGAGTCGGCGCGTTTTGCCTCATCAGTGGTCAACGATGGAAGCGAGGCGGACGAGTCGACTCGCCTGACCGTCCTCTGGCTGCCCAACGCCCTCCGCTGCGCCGTCAACTGCTACTCCAGTCTGGTCGGCCTGGACTTTGCCGCACTTCAGCAGCAACACAGCCATCTTTCAGTAGGAGGAGGCGGAAGCTTAGGCCCACCGCCGCTGCTGAAGCCCCTGCAGGCGTTCATCTTTGACCTGCGCTTGCACACGATGAAGTGCCTCTTCACGGCCGCCTCGGCGGAGATTCGCGCCCTGCACCGGCGCGAGGCGTGGGCCATTCAGCTGGACGACCTCTACGGCGTGCGCACCAATCTGCCGCTGCTCTTTGAGAGCAAGTTCACCGCCGTCCTCCAGCTGATTCGCGATTCGGTGCTCAACATTCGCGTCTCATGCTCCACCGCCACTGCTGCTGCTGCTGTTTCTGGTGGTGGAAGTGGCAGTCAAACCAACTCCATCTCCGCCTCTTCCACCACCACCTCCTCCTCCTCCGCCTCGGCGGCGGCGGCCATGGACGACGAGGTGGACCTCTTCTCGCAGATCAACGTCAAGGGCGAGGTGAAGATCCTCGCGCAGAACGCCATCTTCGCCTTTCTCACCGCGCTGGAGCGCTCGGTGGCGAACGCCGAGCTGCCCAACTCGAACATCACCGTGGACAATCGGGCGCTGGTGGTGCTCTGCAACGCCTCCTACACCAGCAACTACGTCCTCCCCAAGCTGCAGGAGGCCTTTGACCGCCTGGGCTACCCCGACATGACGCAGACGCTGGCGAATGCGACGCGCAAGTTCAAGGAGCTGGAGGTGCGCCTCCTGAACGGCTTCATCGCCAAGAAGCGCGACAGCGTCATTGGGCTGATTGAGCAATCGATGTACGACTTTGCGCCCGGGTGGACGGCCAGCAAGGAGATGCCCAAGGAGGTGAGCTACTACGTGAAGGAGACGCTGCTCAACCTGATCTTCGTCCAGGCGGAGATCTACCAGATCACGCCGCAGCTAGTGAACAAGACGATGTACATCATCCTGGTGGCGACCATCCAGGAGATTGAGCGCCTCTACGAGATTGTCAGCGCCCGCCTTAGCGATCACGCCCGCGTGCAGATGCTCATTGACATTGAGGCGCTGGACCGGGTGCTGAGGGGAACGGGGCCGAAGTACTACGGAAAGCTGAGAGGGCGAATTGAGAATTGTCGGGCGTTGAGCAGCGCCACGGTGAGGGATCCCACCATTCGGAGGATCATTGACGACGTGACGGCGGCCTTCTGCGAGGCGATGCGCCTCCAGATTAGCTGCTTTCACTTTGATGTGGAGATGGCCTGAGATGGTGATGGAAAGGCTGAAGAGAATCATTAACTGTTGATATTTATTTATTTGCACTTTTACACGCCTGTTTTATTGGGTGAAAAAAATTAAAAAAAGAAAAAGTTAATTGTGACAGTGCAGCAACAGCCGAACAAAGAGGGCTAGAAAATGGGGACAAAATGAAATAAAGGGTGTGGTTTAGAGTTGGACTCGAAAAAAAGGGGATTAGAAAAAAGTGATACTTTCTAAAAAAATGTTTGCGCATTCTAAAATGGGCTGAAGCGGTGACCTTGCATCTGCTCCTGCAGGAGAAGTGCCGCTGTTGCGGCTGCTTTGGTGGCCGAGGCAGTGTCGAGGATCTGGGACTGTTGCTGCTGCTGTTGTTGCTGCTCCAGCTGGGACATGACATCAGCTCGGTCGAAGATGCTGCCAGTCGACGACGAAGTGGGAATGGGCAGTGCTGGAGGCGGTGTGGGCAGTGCTGGCGGCGGCTGCAGTGGCGGCAACGAGGGGGCCGTGTACGAGGCGACGGAGCTGCCCAGAGTGGCCACGCCCGAGGAGCTACAATTGGAACCCAAGTGGAAGATACTGGTGTCGTGAGAAACTGACTGGCTGACTGGCTGGATGACTGAACTGATAGGCTACTACTACTGTCAAGATGTTAACTAACTAAATAACTAACAAACTAATCATTCCCACCTGAACAGAGGTCCACCTACCTGAAGGGCGGTAGCATGAAGGGATTTGGTGACCAGGGAAAGGCGTCAGGAAGGGAGTTCAGGCTGTGCGCCGCCATCATGGCCGTCACCGAAGAGGCGTTGCTGTGGTGAGCTTGGTGGCCCTGGTGGGGGTGATGGGGGTGCTGGTGGTACAGTTGATTGTTGAAAAGGCTCTGTGAGGGATGGTGGGCGACTGGGGCGTGGTGTTGAGTGCGAGACTGGTGATGACCACCGACGACCATTTCTCCTCCTCCTCCTCCTCCTCCTCCTCCTCCAGCAGCAGAGTTTAAACCCCCACTCTGCTGGTGGTGATGGGCTGCGACGGCCGCCGCCGACAGCAAACTGTTTGGATTGGCCGAAGAGTTCAGAAAGGCGGCTGCTGCTCGGTGGCGAGCAGCCTGCTCAAACGGCGACGGGTGATGGGGATGATGGACGTGGGGGTGGTGGTGGTGGGCGTGGTGAGGGTGGTGAAGATGGCCTGCGTGGTGAGCGGTGATACCCGCAGCGGCGTGAACGTGGTGACCGTACACGTTTGGCGTGGACTTTTCGTAGGCGTTGTGTCTGAAAAAGGGAAAAAAGTGTATGAGATTTTTAAAGGAAAAAAACGCCACCCGAGCCAAGCTCTTCACCGGTTGATCTTCTTGATCTTCTTCCGCCGCTTGTAGTTGCCCTCCTCGAACATGTCACTGTAGGCGGGATTGAGTGCCCAGTAGTTGCCCTTGCGTTCATTGGAAGAGGTCACCTCGCGGGGAATCTTGATGAAGCACTCATTGAGGGAAAGGTTGTGGCGGATGCTGTTCTGCCAGCCCTTTTCGCCCTTCTGAAAGAACGGCCACCGCTTGCAGATGTACTCGTAGATGGAGGATAGGGGCAGTTTGTAGTCGGGCGCGTCCTTGATCGCCATGGTGATCAGGGCCACGTAGGAGAAGGGCGGCTTGACGTGCACCTTCGCAGTGGCCGAGGCCTCGTCGTCGCTTTGCTGCTGGAGCTGCTGCTGCTGCTGCTGGTACAACTGTTGATCTCCTCCGCTTGATTGCTGCTGCTGTTGTTGCTGTTGTTGATCCTGTTGGCATCCTGCCGAAATGATGATGCTGTTGTTGTTGCTGCTGCTGCTACCGCCACGGCCACCGCCATTATTAGCACTGCTTCCGCTGCTGTTGTTGGTTCCTGAAGCGGAAACGGCCAGGCTAATGTTCTGCAGGTTTAGTAGCTGCTGTTGTTGTTGCTGCTGATGTTGATGCTGAAGTTGAAGTTGGTGTTGCTGGTTTTGCTGGTTTTGATGCTGAAACTGGTGATTGCCGACAATTGGCGGCAGAACAATCTGGTGGTGCTGCTGATGATGTTGCTGCTGCTGCTGCTGGTTATGATGATGAGGGTCGAGGAGTTTCGAGGAAGAAGTTGAAGAAGCAGCAGAAGAGGACACTGTCAGCGAGAGCGGCTTCGACTGAACTGCCTGCAGTGAATCGTGAAGCAGCAGTGAGGCAGTGGAGGAGGTGATCGAAGACGTCGGCGACTGAACACTATCTGCTTGAAGTGCCTGCAGAATCACCGAAGACGGACTGTTGCTGCGGCTGCTGTGGCTGCTGTCGCAGTGGCTGCCACTGTGTCCCAAAGTTGAAAAGTTGTCGTCAAGTATGACTGAGTGTGACAACAGGGGGAATGAGAAAAAGTGTGAAAAGTTGTCAAATGAGCATGGGTGCAAGTGTTTAAATAATATAAACTGAGGATCATGTGCAGCAGTAGCAGCAACAGGTGGTCGTGTCTGACTCTGACTCTGACTCTGTGGCTGGTGGACTTGTTTGGTTGGGACTTTCACTGCCGCTGTTGCTGCTGCTGTTGGTTGTATTGTCTACACTGCCCCTGCGCCTCTGCTGATTTAGCTGCTGCAGCTGGTGTTGGCCTTTAGTTTTTGTAATGGCCAAATTGGACAACTCATAATAAAAATAGAGACACACACACAACCAGGCAATCAGTGGTGTGCCTTGTGTTGAGTGTTTGTGTTTAGGATTGTTGATTGAATTGTTTGGATACAAATTAATGCCACGGTTTGTTACAAATTAGAAATAAATACGCAATGGCGTGTGCCAGTGCAGTGCTGTGTTGCGGCAGCAGCAGCAGCAAACGTCTGGACGACGATGAGGACGTCAAAAACCTCACCCGACCATCTACTACTACCACCACTATTAGCATTAGTTAGTTGCAACAACAAAGACATCGACACTGACCACAAACAAAACGACGGATAAAGCAAAACAAAACAAAGACACTTACCCGAAGAAGACGAGTGGCCCAGCGGCGGAAGTTGGCAGCCGCTGAGCAGCAGTGAAGCCCTCTGAAAGCTTTGCTTCTGCAACTGCTGCCGTTGTTGTTTGAAGCTACTGCTGCTGTTGTTGTTTTCCTGATTCATCTTTTGTGTTTCTTGTTAAGTGTTCCTCGCCGAAGAAGTCAGTTCAGAGCAGCAGAGAAGTAGATCAAAGAGAAAGAGACTGTCTGACTGGTGTGTTTGCAGTCGCTGACGAGAATGTTGTTGCAGCAGTGGATAGAATTCGGTGTTATAATATTTATAGTTATGCCTGTTAAGTGCCAGCGCTAGCGTGGTGTCTGGGCACACGCACTTACAGTGACTGAAAGAGCGACGGCAGAAGAAGAGGAAGAAGTGCTGTACAAGTGCACAATGCCCAATGGTAGTGCACAAGTGGTGGTAGTGGTGGTCGAGGGTCGTGCCAATTCGGTGGGCAGAGGCGCTGGGCTGCTTGCGAAAGAGTTGGCCAGTTAAGCTGCAGCTAATGGTTTGCCGTGCCCCACACCGCCACCACCAGTACATGATGTCCTCGCCGTCGATGAAGAGCCGACGAAGCGGACGTTGTCGTCGTCGATGTTGATGTTGTTGATGTTGTTGAAGTTGATGATGATGTTTTTGCTGCTGTACCATGCCAAACAGCAACAAACTGCGTCCGATGATTCGGTATTTCGACGTTGTCGTCGACGTTCGAAACAGCACAGGCAGGCACTCAGTCAGTCAGTCTTCGATACGACAGTGGCCAACGACAGCACGAACGTTCCTATATCTCCACCATGTTTAACAAGCCACATCTCCATGGATTCTATCCATCTCCCTCCTTCCCTTCTCCTCCTCCTCCTCTTCTTGCACCTAATTGGAGGATGATTGCTGCTGTTGGTGTTGGCCATCTACCTAACTGGCTAACTGGCCGTGCGCAAATTTCAGTCTAGACACTACTAGTCATCATCAGGCTAATGCATTTGCTGGTTGTCGAGCAGCAGCAGCAGCAACAGCAGACACCTGTCTCGGAGACTAGGCAAAAGACAACTTTAGGCTTTTCGGTTTCGGTCAAAGTTCAGAAGATTGTGCGCGTTGCTGTTGTTGTTACAAGTTGTTGCAAAGCTCACTGTTCGATTCGCGCCGCTTCGACCAGCGCAGACAACAACATTCTCCGTGCACTCTACTTTCTTCTCCACTCGCAACAAAGTTGCAGTCATCAAAATGTGCCAGTATCTCTTCCCCAGACACTAACTACCGACCATTGCAGGTTCACTATGGCGACCTGTTGTAATGGTCGTCGGTTGTGTGTGTGTGTGTGTGTGCGTTCAGGCTCATGCTAATGGCTGGGGCGATAATTGGTCACACAGTCTGCGCAGTCAGAAGAGCACAGTTCGGGGCAAAGGAAAAAGAGAGTGAAAGAAAGAGTTGGACGTGAGGATGTGCTCTTTTCCAGAGACCAACGGCAATGGCAGCAGCAGTGAGCAAAGTGCGAGCCAACGAAGGGATTGAACAGCAGTAGTTTCCAGCGTTGAGCAGTAGAACACATCGAAATGAGCTGTTGCTTTTGCTGCTGCCTCTGCTTTGACTGTTGATGAGCGAGAATGCGCCATTAGATCATCATCATCGTTTGCCAAGAGCAATTAGTGCACACTCGTTGCATCGAGAACACAAGCATAACATCCGCAGTGTGCATTAGTCAGATTGGCAAAGGGTTGCGAAACACAATTGCAAGTGAAGTGAAAGTTGAAGATCCATTGAATGAAGATAGCTTGTCAACTTGGGCAGTCGTCTTGTGATTTGGTAAAATAATGAGATTTTTATTAAGAGAAGAAAAAGAAGAGATTACTATGCTAGCCAATTGGTTAATTTGTTAGTAGTGCGTATGTACATCCAGTTGAAGGAAGGGTAGAGTGGAAAGGAGAACGGAAAGGGGAAACCTTTTTCTAGAGTTCGTCCTTGGACGAGGCGTCCTCCTCAGCGGGCGGCTGTCCGGCGTCGCCGCCGGCACCGGCGTACAGCTTCGAGATGATGGGCGTGACGGTCTCCTCGAGTTTCTTCTTGCGGGCCTTTAGCTCCTCAGAGTCGGCATCAGCGTTGGCGTCGAGCCTAGGGGGAAAGGAATGGCGAGTTAGATTTAAAATACAAAAAGTGTGCTCACAGTGCCAACTTACCACTTGATGGTCTCATCAACGGAGCTCTCGATAGTCTTCTTGTCATCGTCGGACAGTTTGCCACCGAGCTTCTCCTTGTCGCCGATCTGGTTTTTCAGTGAGTACGCATACGACTCGAGCTCGTTCTTCGCCTCAACCTTCTCCTTCACCTTCTTGTCCTCGTCGGAGAACTTTTCCGCATCCTTGATCATGCGTTCAATGTCCTCGGGTGAGAGACGATTGTGGTCATTGGTGATGACAATCTTTTCCTTGTTGCCGGTGCCCTTGTCCTCTGCGGTAACCTTAAGGATACCGTTGACGTCAATCTCAAAGGTGACCTCAATCTGGGGAACACCTCGGGGTGCGGGAGGAATGCCGGTGAGATCAAATTTTCCAAGCTGATGATTGTCTTTGGTCATTGGACGTTCACCCTCGAACACTTGAATTGTGACGGTGTTCTGATTGTCAGCGGCGGTACTGAAGATCTGCGACTTTTTGGTGGGGATAACGGTGTTTCGGGTGATCAGTTTGGTCATCACACCGCCGACGGTTTCAATGCCCA
>JAALOO010000829.1_pt1 | contig 25365 bp, 22 predicted proteins | sample 7257641 | NCBI WGS metagenome assembly JAALOO01 (sample SAMN14085613, study PRJNA598686) | mite metagenome | biome: ENVO:01001000; feature: ENVO:01001002; material: ENVO:01001226; isolation source: single female mite from University of Michigan culture on fish food culture... ...
TAGGTCTATGTCTAGGTCTATGTCTAGGTCTACGTCTACGTCTACGTCTACGTCTTCGTCTACGTCTACGTCTACGTCTACGTCTTCGTCTAGGTCTAGGTTTAGGTTTAGGTTTAAGTCTAGGTCTATGTCTAGGTCTACGTCTACGTCTACGTCTACGTCTTCTTCTTCTTCTTCTTTTTCTTCTTCTTCTTCTTCTTCTTCTTCTTCTAGGTCTAGGTTTAAGTTTAGGATTAAGTTTTGGTCTACGTCTAGGTCTAAAAATCTTCTACGTCTAGAACGTCTTAAACGTCTAGAAATACATTGATTCAAGAGTACACTGCATAAACTGAGTTTATGCTGGTCCTGCTAGTTTTACATAAAAAACTAAAAGCAGTTTTATTTTTTTTAATTTAAGCACTTTTGTATAATCTAAAAAGTAGATTCAATCACTGCTCAACTTTAGTTTGCATCAGAAAGACGCTATGATTAAGAAGAAAGAGACTGTAGAGGAAGATGTAGCGGTAGTCGATGGTAAAGAGGCGAAACACCGTAATGCTCAGCTCGGACTCGTAGTGCCCCAGCAGACTGTCAGCCTGAACGGGCGCCTTTCTTTTGTTGCGATTCTTATTAGGTATAACCAATTCAACCTCAGCTTTTCTATCAGCAAAGACAGCTCTTTCATTCTCCTCACAGCGTTGTACAATTTGCCGCAGGACAACTTTTGTTTGGTGCGTCAGCGTACAGAGGTACAGCTGGTGGGCGAAGATGAAGAGGGAGAAGAAGAGAAAGCCAAAGTCCGGGTCGACGCCCATGCGACAGGTGCTGACGAGGGCGTCGACGCCGTTGGTGAGCAGGTACACGGCAAAGGGCGGCGAGTTGAGCAGGTGAATCTGCCCGGTAAGTGTGGCCACCTCTCGTACCGATCTTTTCACCCCCTCAATCATGTCCACAGCTGTCAATTGATCATCAACATCAGCAGAAATCAGCCTTAGGTGCTCCAAGGTGCCCCGTTGAGCGTAGTGGGCGACGCAAAGCGGCAGCAGGATGTAGATAAAGTCAATAAGCAGGGCGCACTCTATGGCCGCCTTCTTCCACCAGCGACCAAAGTGGCTGTGCCGGTTGTTGTTGGTTATGAAATCCAGGTGAATCGAGGAGAAGGTGAAGAGGAAGACGATCAGAAAGGCAAGTGCTAGGCAAAACGCCTGACCTCTCCCTTTACTTTGGTAGTACTTGAAGTAGAGCGGCGAATCGAGGAGGGAAAGAAGCCTTGGCAAAGCGGAAACGTAGTACACCGTCGCAAAGAGGTAGGCGAGGCCAAAGTTGTACTTGGCGTTGTACTTGAAGAGCAGCAGGAGGAAGGGCTTCTCGGTGATGCCGCCTCTGATGCGAGCCTCGTCGAAGTACTCCGAGCCGCTCAGGTCTCGTACGCCGGTGTAGAGGACGGCCAAGTTCAGGGCGAGCATTAAAATGTTTAGAGGGGTAAAACGGCGTGAAATGATGAGCAAGCCGAAAATGCTGAAAAATTAATAGAAAAAAATGAGTGTGAAACAAAAATCAAAACATTCAATTTTAGCAGCAGTTTACCGGCAAAATGTGAAGATGTAGCGTAAAAATGGTGTCTTTATTGTTTCATAGTTCATTTTTGTTGTTTTAAAGTGTAAAAAAGGCATTTAATTTTAAACCGCAAATACAATACAGCATTTTTTGCAAAAGTTCATTTGTTTGTGCAATTTACTAATACATTCTGCAGTTGTGTGCTACTAAAGCATTTAGTTAATTGTGTGTTTTAGACATGCAAATACAGAAGAAAGACTACTCATGTTGACTTATCGATTTTGTTTGCTTTCCATATAAAAACGAAGGCAGCCAAAAGCTGACAAAAAGAAAATCATTTTACAACACATTAAATAGCAAAAAAAAGTTTCACTGAAAACCATCATTAATTCTCGGTTTTAGTTTGCAGTAGAAAGACGCTGTGATTGAGAAGAAAGAGGCTGTAGAGAAAGATGTAGCGGTAGTTGATGGTAAAGAGGCGGAACACCGTAATGCTCAGCTCGGACTCGTACTGCCCCAGCAGACTGTCAGCCTGAACGGGCGCCTTTCTTTTGAGATTCTTTTTCAGTATTTCCAAAGTTACTGTTTGTGCAGAATTTCGCTTTTCAAACTCCTCACAGTGCTGCACAATTTTGCACAACACAGCCTTTGTTCGGTACGTCAAAGTGCAAAGGTACAGCTGATAGGCGAAGATAAGCAGTGAAAAGATGAGATAGCCAAAGTCAGGGTCGACGCTCATGCGACAGGTGTTAACCAGCGTGCCGGCGCCAATGGCAAAGAGGTACACGGCAAAGGGCGGCGAGTTGAGGAGGTGAACAGTGCCATTAATTGTCGCCATCTCCTTTACTGAGTGCTTAACTTTTTTAATGAAATGGGCATTTTGATTGTCCGTACCAGCTATCTGTTCAGCAAGCTGACTTAGGTGCTTCAAAGTGCCCAGTTGGGCGTAGTGGGCCACGCAAAATGGCAGAATAATGTAGATAATGTCAATGAAGAGGGCCGCTTCATAGGAGAACTGCTTCCACCTACTGTCCCCATTGCTGATTATGTCGACGAGTGTCGTGTAAAAGGTGCTGAAGTAGAAAGCCACGAAAGTGATTGCCAGAAAGAAAGCTTGCGCTTTTCCTTTGTGCTGATAGTGCCGGAAAAAGAGAGGGCAGTCAAGAAGCGACAACAGCTTTGGCAGCTCAAAAATGTAGTATAAAACGGAAAACAGATAGGCCAAGTTGAAGTTGTATTTAATATTGAACTCGAAAAGGATAAATAAAAATGGTTTTGTTGATATGCCTTTTCTAGAGCGAGTTTTGTTAAAGTAGTCTAATAAGAAAAAATTTTTTGTTTTTATGCAAAAATTTATCATGTTCCAGATGAAAATTATAATGTTGATTAGTGAAAATCTGCTTGGAATAAGAATAACACCAAAAATTCTGTGAATATAAAGAATCGGTAAAAAACGTATTTTAAAAATTACTAACATTTTACCTTAAATATATTAAAATGTAACGCAAAAATGCTGTTCTGAATTTTTTGTAACGCATTTTTTATTTAAAAAATTAAATTGTTTAGAATTAAAACTCAATTATAATTTATTAAAATAATTTTTTGACTAATTTTATTAAAAAAATTTTGCATTTGTGTGGCGTGTTTTTACTTATTAAATCATTTATGCTAAGTAATATACTAGACAGCAAGCAAAAAAAACATGTTGATTTATTGATTTTTTGTCTGCAATATAAAAACAGTATAACTCATTACAAAAAAACTTAAAGACAATAAAAAGCTGTAATTCAAACTGAATAAGTTAAATATAGTTATTTCAAAACTACTTTTGTAAATTTTAAAAAGATACAAAACTGGAGCAGTAAAATTTGAGTTGTAAAAACGTTCAAAGTTATTATTTTCACGACTGACTCGAATAGACTTTACATGATTCAATTTTATCTGAAAGTTTGTTTGTTTTGCAATTGCTTTCAAAACCTGCTGAGTTTTCATAGCCAAACAGGCACTGTACAGCGGGTAAACGGTAGTGCCAAGAACGTACACTAGTGGAAACTCATAACCAATGCTGATCAGGCAAACGGAGAGGACAGTGTCGACTGTGTTGGAAAGAAAAAAGAGCAACAATGGAAAGGAGTTTAAACGGTGAAGTTTTGCATTGCCAGTTGCAATCCTTTTCACTTGTTTGCAAATCATCCTAGTGTTTGCCAAATCACCAAAGTAAAGTGCATGAAAGAGAGATGACACATGCTGATAGGTGGTCCACTGAATGTAATGTGTGATGGCTAGCGGCAGAATAATGACCATGTTGTTGATGTACAACGCAACAAAGCTGAGCATAGTGTACGGCGTTAGATGGCCAAATTTAGCAACAAGTAAACTTAGAATTTCTGAGTAGGTTACCAGGAAAAAGGTAGTCAGAATGGTGATTGAAATGCAAATTACAAATATGATAGTGCGTCGTTTTGTGTTTTCACGTTGAAAACGGGCAGTTGGCTTCAGAACATGATCATCTAAAGTTTGGACTATTTTCCGACCAAACAGCAGATAGTAAACAGTGGCCAGTGCGTATGTAACTGAATAGTTAATCTCATTGTTGTAGTGAAAAAGCAACATCAGCAAAGGTTTGTTTGGAAAATAAGTTTTGGCTTTAGAGTCACTGTGGCTAAATGGGTTTCCCTCCCAAAAGTATTTCCAAACGACCACACTGTTAATCATCAAACACAGAAGCCACTGAAAAACAAAACATATTGAAAAAGGTGCAAAATCAGCTAAAGGAATGCCTAGATAACTGAAAAACAAATTTTTTAATAAACAAATAATAATGGTAATATTTGCTATTTAACGATACCTCAACAAAATTACGAATGGTTGATGAAGCAAAACTTGATTAGTTTTATTCATTTTTAAAATTTAAACAAAAATCGTACATTTAAAATCTTAATACACAGTTTTGTTTGCTTTCAATAAAATACTTTTTATGTTTTATAAGTTTGTGTAAATAATTAAACTTCAAATTACATAACTAGATTTAAATACGATTGCGCTAAATCAATTTTTTTAAAACTAATTTATTAGGTATAGGTTTTTATCTACTTCAAATAATTAAATTTTTTAATTAAAATAAAATTATAAAATATTTAATAAATTGTACAGCAAATACAAAAATTAATTTGTTGATTTATTGATTTTTGGTTTGCAATATAAAAACAGTATAACTCATTACAAAAAAACTTAAAGAAAGTAAAAAACTGTAGTTCAAACTGAATAAATTAAATATTGTTATTTCAAAACTACTTTTGTAAATTTTAAAAAGATAAGAAACTGGCGCAGTAAAATTTAAGTTGTAAAAGCGCTCAAAATTATTGTTTTTACGGCTGACTCGAATAGACTTCACATGATTTAACTTTATCTGAAATTTTGTTTGTTTTGCAATTTTTTTCAAAATCTGTTGAGTTTTCAATGCCAAACAGGCGCTGTACAAAGGATAAACGGTAGTGCAGAAAATGTACACAAATGGAAACTCATATCCAATGCTGATCAGACAAACTGAAAGGACAATGTCCACTGAGTTAGAGATAAAAAAGAGCAACAGTGGAAAGGAGTTTAAACGGTGAAGTTTTGCATTTCCAATAGCAATCTTTTTCACTTGTTGGCAAATAATTTTAGTGTTTTGGAAGTTTCCAAAGTAAAGTGTTTGAAGCAGGGACAACACATGCTGATAAGTGGTCCACTGAATGTAATGTGTGATGGCTAGCGGGAGAGCAATGACCAGGTTGTTGATGTACAGCGCCACAACGCTGAGCATAGTGTACGGCGTTAGATAGCCGAATTTAGCAACGAGTCTTTCTAAAATTGCAGAATAGGTTACCAGGAAAAAAGAAGTCAGAATAGTGATTGAAATAGAAATTAAAGCTATGATAGTGCTTTGTTTTGTGTTTTTACGTTGAAAAAACGAAGTTGCTTTTAAAACATGATCATCTAATAATTGGACTATTTTTCGACCAAGCAGCAGATAGTAAAAGGTGGTCAGTGCGTATGTGATTGAATAGTTAATCTCATTGTTGTAGTGAAAAAGCAACATTAGCAAAGGTTTGTTTGGGAAATAAGTTTGGGCTTTAGTGTTACTGTGGTTATATGGGTTACCTTCCCAAAAGTACTTCCACACGACCAAACTGTTAATCAACAAACAAAGAAACCACTGAAAAGCAAAACTGATTGAAAAAGGTGCAAAATCAGCTAGAGGAATGCCTAGATAACTGAATAGTAAACTTTTTATTTATAAAAAATGTAAATTTTTGCAATTTAAAGATACCTTAACAAAATCACAAATGGCTGATGAAGCAAAATTTTATTTTTTGTATTCATTTTTATATTTAAAATTTAAATTAAAAACTGTTAATTTGAAATCATAATTCAATTTTGTTTGTTTTTAATAATGTCTTTTTTCTCTTTTTGTGTAATTAGTTGTGCAAAAAGTTTAACTTTTAATTACATAACAATATTCAAATACAATTGCGCCCAATCAAAACTTTTTAAAATTAATTGCAACCCTCCAGATTAATTAAATATGTGCTTTTATCTACTTAAAATAATTGCATTTTAATTTGTATTGTAAAAAGTATATTCTCCCCATGCTGCAAATTCAATACAAGTAAAAGTCAATGTCATCTTAATGTCAATGTCATGACAAATAATCAAAAACAATAAAACAGCTAGCAAAATACTAAAATTAAACACCCAAAACAATTAACAGTTTAGTTGGCTCAAAATACACTGTCATTCAAACATTTCAATTTCCGCCAATGATAGGTAATTAAAAGCTATAACTTTTTTTTGCATAGCGCCTAAAAATAATCTCCTTATAGCGAAATATTTTTTCACCTTTAGACCTGTCAGATTAGTACCTCCTTATCATTTTTTTGTTCATTTTTGCTAGAGCATGTACATTCAAACGCCACTGCTTCGCATCTATGTTGCCTATTTCAAGTAACAGCTATTTAAAAAAATTTAACTTTAAAATTAAAATTTTTTAACTCTCCAACAGCATCATCGGACTTCCGGTTGGCGCACTTTTCACCAGCCGCTTCACCCTCCTTCGCTTCACCCTCCAGCACGCCCTCATCGGCTACTTCTCTCTGACCGACGTCTTCCTCTACGAGGTCAAAGTGGAGGTCGTTCAGCGGACCAAGCCGCTCTGCGCCCTCCTCTACGCCTTCAACGCCGCCTCCCACCTGATCGTCTTCTACTGTACACTGCTCTTCTACCTGCTGTACGGCGCCCGGGTGGTACGACTGCTCGACTCGCCGCCCCTGCAAAAGTACTACTCCTGGCAATTTTCAACTTTGGGCAAAAGTTTTCTCCTCTTTCTCCTGAGCCACCTCCTGCTGATGGCCATTTTCGGCGTCGCTTTCACCTCCATTATTCGCTGGTACTTGGCAAATAGCGGAGTTCGCTTCTACCTGAACGTTCTGCCCAATCTGGCCGTCGTCTACATCAACTTTAATTACACTTTGCTGCCTTTCTTTACCGCCCACTACCTGCAGTACGGGCTGAGGCAGCGGATGAGAGGGCTTTTAGCTGAGGCTAAGCTAAAAAATCAAGTTATTTCCGATGAAGAAACGCTTCAAAAAATTAAAGCGGAAGTGGCCAGTTGTGCCGCAGTCAACCAGAACTTTGCCACTCTACAGGCACTTCCGCTCTGTGTCAGCGTGCTGACAATGACCACCAACTCGTTGGCAGCGGCCAGCTTGCTGGAACTTTATCCCAGCATTTGTTACATTCTTTTTGTGGTCTCCATCAGCGGCTACTTTGTGTACATTGTAGTGCTGAACGTTCAGACGGTTAGAACGTTTCAAAAGCTGGAAAGGGTGGGCTTTGGTAAAAGAGTCTGCAAAAATGAAGGTGTTGAGGATCAAGAGCAGAAACTGATTGGATCTAATTTTGAAGACAGCTGCAGCAACAACAGTCTTCAAGTGTCGCTCATCGAGCTGGTGTCCACCTATGGGCATTCCCTGCAGCTGAAAGTGGCACATTTGGCAGTGCTGGATTACTCCTTTCTGGGCTCATATGCGCTCTTCCTCTGCGGTTATGTGCTTATTCTGGTGCAGACGAGGCGGCTTTAATTTAACATTAAACTGTACCATTTTAATTCAAAGTAAAGTAAAGTTTCATTTTGTAAAAATTTTGTTGTAAAAAAAATTAAAAAAAAATAAAGCATTTATGTTTGAAAAAACAAGCACTAGCATGTGTAAAGTTTGTAATTAATTTATTTTCTTGTTTTCACTGTAATTTATCTGTATGCCTAATGAGTATCGGTAATAAATACCCGCCTGTTTTTTTCCAGGCTGTGTATTTAAGTTAGACAAGACTAAGTACACAAGTGCAACATTAGTGTAATTGAATTTGCTTCACGACTTTAGTGTTTGTTTAGTGTTTTTAGATCGATTTTTACCAACTGCAAACACTGAAAACAGTGTAATGAACGGAGATTACATTTTTAAAGCATTTTGAAGTATAAATTACCAAAATGAGCTTGAAAATAAACAATCTACATCTGTTTAAGCTCATCACAACTTTTTTCGGTTACCTTGGGCTACCAACGTTGCTTTTAAAAAGGCCAACTCAAAAACGCAAATTTTCCAGTTCTCAATTAATAACATGGCTGTGGACTGCAGTGTTCAACACTACCATCCTCTATCAGTTCGCCTTTAAGGACCCATTTCTTATCAAGAATGACGAGTGGACGCTAAGTGGAAAACCTCTATCACTACTTCTGTACCACTTCAACGGCGTCATTTTGCATTTTGTCACACACGCTTTTCTACTGCTTTACTACCTCTTCTACGGAAGTGACCTGGTGGATGAGCTAAACAGGTTGCTTCTTCTTTTCTCATCCTCTTCCACCTCAAAATTAACAAGTGAAAAAACAGACCAAAATGAGAAAAGAAATGCATTTCGGCTCTTTCTTGCCTTTCAGCTGCTTGCCAGCGTCACCTTTGTCCTCGGCTACTACGTCATTCTGTTTTCTTACGTTGAAAAGTGTTTCTCCCTCAACGAACAACTGCTCGGCTTTCTCACCACTTACGTCGACTACCAGCACTTTCTGCTTCCACTGCTCACTGCTCACTTGCTCGAATACACAATGTGCCAGCTGATCAGGTCTAATCTAGATAAAGTTTCGTTAGAAAACCAAAATTACGACTTATCAAAGGAGAAAATGCTACCTTTTTCAGCCATTAAAAATCTCTCAGTTCAACACTGCCGTCTACTGAAACTCAATTCGACGCCCCTCTTTGTGGTGGTTGCCTCCAATACCATCGACGCCCTGGTGGTGCTGGCCCTCGCTGAGACGTACATCGACTACAGCTATCTTTTCTACGTGACCACCATTTTTGCCTACCTCTTGGTCAGTGTCTACTACTCGGAGTTGACAGTAAGCCTGTTGGCCACTGCAGCTGGTCAACGGTTGCACCTTTTTAAGGTAGAAAAAGAAGATCATCAATCTCATTTTAAAGATTTTAAGAACACCACTCAAAACAGGCATTTGTTGTACATGGAAAGCTTTTCAGTGTACAAAAGCTACTTTAGACTTAAAATTTTTAACCTCTGTTCGTTGACTTACTCATGGATGCTGCAGTTGATGCTCTTTATTCTCAACTACACAGTGCTCATTAGGCAAACAAAGACATAATGAAAGCTGTGTGAACTATCAAATGTTTGTTTAGCTTTTGCTAATTAAAAACCGGAAATTAGTGTTTTCCGTTAAGTTGATGTAAACATGTATTTTTGAATGCAAAAATTTTCATTTTTAAAAAATTTAAAAAAAAATATATATTGTACGATTTCCTTTAAGTCTTTCATAGTGTAAATACCCGCCTGTTTTTGCAAGCTTTGTACTTAAGTTTTTGCTGTTACAGCATTAAGTACACAAGCGCAACATTAGTGTAATTAAATTTGTTTTAAAACTTTTGTGTTTGCTTAGCATTTGTAGAACGATTTTTTACAAACTGCAACCTAAAAACAGTGTAGTGAATGCAGAATGCATTTAAAAAATATTTTAAAATAAAATTCACCAAAATGAGCTTGAAAATAAACAATCCACATCTGCTTAAGCTCATCACGACTTTTTTCGGTCTCCTTGGTTTGCCAACATTGCTTTTAAAAAGCCCTCCTCAAAAAAGCAGTTTTTCAACTTCAAAACTATATTCACTGATAACATGGTTGTGGACTGCAGTGTTCAACATTACCATCCTCTATCAATTTGCCTTTAAGGATCCATTTCTTATTAAGAAGAACGGGGGAACGGTTAGCGGGAAACCCTTATCACTACTTCTGTACCACTTCAGTGGCGCCATTTTGCATTTTGTCACGCATGCTTTTCTACTGCTTTACTACCTCTTCTACGGAAATGAACTTGCCGAAGAGCTGAACAAGTTGCTTCTTTTGTCCTTCTCAGATGAAATAGTACTGTTAACAACTGAAAAAGCTGGCCAAAATCAGAAGAAAAATGCATTTTGGTGCTTCCTCTTCTTTCAGCTGCTTGCCGGCGTCACCTTTGTCCTCGCCTACTACGATGTTCTGTCTACTTACGTTCAAAAGGTTTTCTCACTCAAAGAACAAATGCTCGGCTTTCTCACCATGTACACCGATTACATGTACTTTCTGCTTCCACTGCTCACTGCTCACTTGCTAGAGTACACAATGCACCAGATGATCCGATCTACGCTAAGCGATTTTTTCGTACAAATCCAAAATTGCGAGTTTTTATCGGAGGAAAGAATGAATCCACCTCTTTCAGTCATAAAAAACCTCGGAGCTCGCCACTGCCGCCTACTGAAGCTCAATTCGACGCCCCTCTTTGTGGTGGTTGCCTCCAATACCATCGACGCCCTGGTGGTGCTGGCCCTCGCTGAGACGTACATCGACTACAGCTATCTCTTTCACGTGATCACCATCTTTGCCTACCTCTTTGTCGGTGTCTACTACTCGGAAAAAACCATCAGTCTGCTGTCTGGTGCAGGTCAAAGGCTGCACATTTGTAAGATAGAACAAGAAGAAGCCTTATCTCAGTTTAAAGTTCTATTCAGCAGGCCAAAAGCATTCAAAAGCATTCAAAACAGGCATTTGTTTTACATAGAAAGCCTTGCAGTGTACAAGAGCTACTTTGGATTAAAAGTTTTCAATCTGTTTTCGCTGTCGTACTTGTGGATGCTGCAGTTGATGCTCTTTATTCTCAACTACACCGTGCTCATTAGGCAAACAAAGACATAATGAACTTAATGTAGACTATTCGATGTTTGTTAAAGCCTTTGCTAATTAAAAACCGGAAATTAGTGTTTTCCTTTTGAATAACGATGTAAACATGTTTGTTTTGACATGCAAAAAACTTTAATTTTTGTACTTTTGTTTTCTGTTGTTGTTTTTTCTTCATTAAAATGGCATCACTGCTGCAAATGTTTTTCTGTTTTTATGGGTAAAAAAATTTTTTAAAAATTTAAAATGAAAATAAAGCTTTTTTAAAATAGAAATCTAGGAATCACTTTTTGGTATCCAAGTACCAGAGCATTACCACGGCGGCAAAACCGCCTGCTGATTTGTGTTCAGTTTTTTTGGAACCTTCTACTGAACACCTTTGTACTGTACAGCTTCTTCCTCTGCGATCCCTACCAGAAACAGGGAACGCTTTTGCTGGAAAAACCTCTCGCCGCCCTGTTGTATCACTTTAACAGTCAGCTGCTGCACGCACTCGTCCACACACTGTACATTGTTTATTTTTACCTCTTTGGCCCTCGATTTAGGCGTCTTCTCGAGAAACTGGAGTTTGATGAAACAGAATCTCAAAAAGCTCAAAAACAACAGCAGAAGCTCATATTCCTAACCGTTTTCACCGCCATTCACCTCATTATCGTCGCCTCTTTGCACTTCTTACTGAATTTTTACCTCAAAAACAGTGCCATTTCGCCGCTGGAAACCGTCCTCAACTTGGGCGCCGCCTACGTGGACGCTCTCTACTGTTTTTTCCCTTTGCTATGCTGCCATTTTATTGAATGGGCAGTTCAGCGAAAAGTTAAAAAGATTTTAGCTTCACTAAAGTGCATAAAAAATTGTCACCAAACATTGTCCAAAACAAAAACAGAAACAACAGAGCAGCAAATCACTTTAAAACTGGCATTAAATCGTTTGGGAGAGGTTGCTACTCAAAAGGACGCCCTCACTTCGGATATCTCCTTTTTCGTCTTTCTTTACATTCTCTTGAGCACCATTGACGTCCTCGTCTATTTGTGTCTAGTTCAAGACGACTTCTCAATCAGTTACTTTTTCTTCGTTTTCATCATTTTCGCCTACCTCGTGTACATTGTACGACTTAATCAGCAGACGCTGGCGTTGTTAGACGGCGCCCTTTCTTTGCCTACCGTACACCGTTGTACAAACTGTACAAATGAAAACTTTTTGCCCTTTTTATTACCGTTCTTCTTTTGTGGCAAAGTTTACAAGCAGTACTTTGCGTTTCGCGTCTACAACTTGTTTGGCAATATTGACTATGCTTTTCTCCTTCGACTGGTCCTCTTTACTCTTGCCTACTTTGTCTTCTTACTGCAAACAAAAACACTTTAACACAACAAAAAATAATGACAAAATAGTAGCATTAAAAGCAAACAAACAACTTGTGCAATTGAATATTGAATACATATTAAATTTTATCAAAAGTTTTCGAATTATAAAAAAACTACTTATTTTGCAAGCATTTTAGTCATTGATAAAGGTTTCAATTAAAGTTTCCCCTTAAAATGAACCTCAAAATAAAATCCCACAATCACTACAAAATCCAAACGCCACTCCTTCAAATGCTGGTCAACTATTACAAGTAAAAAAATGGTAAACATTTTTCAACAATAAAAACGCTAAAATGAGTTTGTTTTGCAGATACCAAGGCCTTCAACTTCAGCTCTATGATAGCAGTCATTCACTGCTCTTTAACCTAGTCTCTTCCACCTGGGCCCTATCACTCAGTCTTCTGTACCTGTACATCAACAGTTTCCCGCAGTCGTACCTCGTCAACTCCTACACTGGAACGCACGCTCCGCTGACAAACAAACCGCTGGTCAACCTGCTCGATCACTACAACATCGACATTAGCTACCCACTTTCGGGAACACTGGCCCTCTTCTACTATCACCTCTTTGGGGAGGCGATAGTGAGAAGCCTTGATGCAGTAGCACTTTGTCGACAGTCAAGAAATTCACCTAAAATTGATCAAACGAAGAAAAAAATTCCCAGTGTACGACAGCAGTTCACCCTCTGTCTGCTCTTTCACCTGCTGCTCAGCGCCTGCTGCTATGGCACCTTTGCCGAGTTTATTCTTTCAGTAAAGGGCGGGCTGGCGCTTAAGAAGGCCTTCTCTCTGCTGTACTACTACCTACTGTTCAATAACATCGTCCTGGCGATGTTCATTGCCCACTACCTTCACTACGGTACCTTCTGTCAGCTGAGGGAAATTGTGGCGGCTAATCAGACTGTTCTTGATGAGGATGCCGTTGTTGATAATATCAAGCCCTTGATCATTCCCTTCTCTCAGGCAGTCAGACAGCTGCGAGCTCTTTCCGCTGCCAACCAGGCCGTTCGCCAACTTTACTCCTTTCCCCTCGTCTGCACCTACCTGGTGGCCAATCTGGTGGACGTCATCATCTGCCTCATCTTCGTCGGCCTGAACCTCGACCTGGGCAACCTCCTCTACATTGGCACCTTCTTCCTCTACCAGTTCTACCTCGCCTACCTGAACAGTCGCATTGAGGCCATTTTAGGAGAGCTGAGCAGGCAGTACTCAAGAAGTGCCTGGGCACGGCGAGGTGAGGCTGAAAGTCGATCGGTGATCTGCTGCAGTGCCGAACTCCGCTCCGTGTACGGCCACTTTCTGCAGGTGCGCATCTTCAGCCTGGTCACCATTGACTACGGTTTTGTCTTTCAGATGGCCTTCTTTGCGCTCTTCTACTCGCTGCTCATTTCGCAAACTAATCAGCTGTAATTGACAGCAAAAAGGGAGTGTTTATATTTTTATATTTCTATTTAATGTTGCCTCTCTACCAATCAATCAATTAATGAATCGATATCAGGGTTCTCTCTACTTGATTAATAATAAAAAAATATGTTTTTTGACTACAAAACTTGGCTTTTTTGCTACACAAAAATAAACATGACATTTATTTCATTTTATTTGCGCTTTAAAGCATTTTTATGCTTGAAAACTGATGAAGTGAGCAGCAGTCAAATTGAAACACCCTTTTTGCAGTTGTTTGCTCACTTTTACCGGTACTAACTATCTGACCTTAAAGGCCATACTCGATTTACTGAAAAGTTTGCTTTTCTGCGCCGTTCACAAACAGCTGTATCTATGTGTTTCAATGGGAGATGTTGTGATTCTCTTGGTACATTTATCTCAAGAGCTACACATCAGATTAAGGTGAAGTAAAAAGCAAAAATGAAGTTAAAAACTTAATTTAACTTTTGTTGGTTAAATATTTTGATAATATGTGATAAGAATATACAAAAAAGTTGTTGAAATGTTTTGTTTTTTCATTCAAATGATTCTAACCAATTTCAATTCAAATATTTAACCAAAAAAATTAGATTAAATCGTTAATATTCATTTTGCTTTTTACATTATCTTAATCTGTTATGTAGTTCTTAAGATCATTGTACCAAAAGAATCATATCAAGCCCCATTGAAACGCATGCTTTGTGGTCGGCGCAGGAAAGCCCACTTTTCAGTAAATCGAGTATGGCCTTAACTGTAAAATTTTTGTTTGTTTAAAGGTTTTACCGTTTTCAGATACCAAGGCCTTGAAGGTCTTCGAGAGTGGCTCACCACCCTTCGGCCCAGCTTAGCCTCTACGCTGAATCTAGTTGTCAGCGCCGTCTTTCTCTACATCAACATCTACCCTCGAAGGTTCCTCGTGGAGGCGTTCACCAGCGGCGAGGCTAGTCGAAAAAAGCCGCTCGTTCAGCTGCTCGATCAGTACATTGTCCACTTCAGCTACCCCTTTTCAGGAACGGTTGCCGTCCTCTACTACCAATTTTATGGGAAAAGTATTTGGAACTGTTTGGACGCCGAAGTCCTGCGACCTGCCTACAGCGGTCCTAGAATGAAACTTCAGTTTGTGCTCAGCTTATCAGCCTACATTCTCAGCTTTGCCTGCTGCTACGCCGACTTTCTCCTGATCGCCTATCAAAAGGAGAGTGTGACGCTGCTTATCAAGCTCCTCTCTACCGCTTACTACTACCTCCTCTTCAACAGCCTTTATTTGGGGCTGCTCATCGCCCACTACCTGCACTACGGAGTTTACTTCCGGTTGAGGAGAGTAGTGGTAGTACTAAGGAAAAATAGTTCTGAAGTACTTCCTCAACCTCGGCAAAACTCCCAAATCTCAGAACTTTCCCTGTCCAGTCCTGAGGAGGCGGTTAAGCTAGTGCAAGCTCTGGCAGCAGCCAGCAACATTGGCAGCCGCATGTACTCGTTGCCGATTTGCATCTTTCTCCTCGCCACGCTGACTGATGTGGTCGTCTGCCTGACGACGGTCAGCCTGGAGTTCAGCCTCAGCCTGTGCCTCTATATTGGCATCACCTTCTCCTACCTGGCCTACCTGGCCTATCTCAATCAACAGATAAGATCCTGCCTGAAGGTGATTTCAAACGTGTACGGTGAAAATGAGCAGGTGAACTTGGGTGCTGCTGCTGATGATAGTGATAATGATAATGAGCAGCAGCAGCAAACGGAAAATCATTGGATTGTGGCCGCCAGTGAGCTGGAGTCCGTCTACGGAGACCGACTAGGTGTCAACATATTCAGGCTCTTCACCCTGGACTACCGCTTTGTCTGCCAGTTCACACTGTTTGTAGTCAACTTCTCTATTTTAATAGCGCAAACCAATCAACTGTGAGCCGGATGTTTTTGTGTAAAAGTTATACTTCACATAGAAAAAACTTTCACAATAAAAACTCTTTGCTGTTATTTTCATTCTCATGCCTTAAACTAGTCATTTTTCAGTTGTGACTTCATCATCATTTTCTGCTGGTGCACCCTCTCCGCCTGCTTCGCCAGCTCCGCCCGCGCGTCAGCGCTCAGACTGGAGAAGAGCTCGTAGAAGACGCCCTCCCCCGCCTGAATCAGCGCATGGGGCGTGTCAAACTGCACCAGACGACCCTGGTCGAGGACCATCACCCGGTCGTAGTCGATGATGGTGTTGATGCGGTGGGCAATGGTCAGCAGCGTAGTAGAATTGGCAGTAAAATTGTGCTCTGAAGAATCGCCCCCAGAATCGCATGCCACCGAATCCATTGCCCGAATGGCCGCCTGAATGAGCGCATCAGTGCGCGGGTCGCAGCTCGAGGTGGCCTCGTCGAGGACCAGAATTCGATTCCGCCGAAGCAGCGCCCGGCCCAGGCAGAGCAGCTGCTTCTGGCCGACGCTGAACTCGCCCTCCAGAAGGGGATTCGCCTCCAGGCTTTCAATTCCTCCATTGACCTTTCCCCTCAGCTGAATCGTCTCCAGAATCGTCCACAACTGGGCGTCACTGTGCTCCCCGAAGGGGTCGAGGTTCCGCCGAAGTGAGCCGCTGAAGAGGACCGGCTCCTGGGGAATGATCGACAGGGCGCGACCTCGAAGGTGCCGAAGACTGACAGCGGCCGTGTCCACGCCGTCCACCAGGACGCGGCCCGTGGTTAGCGGCGCCAGGCGGTAGAGGGCGCTGATCAGAGAGCTCTTTCCGGCGCCGGTCCGCCCGACGATGCCCACCTTCTCGCCACCGCGGATGCGGAAGCTGAGATTTCGGAGGACCGGGGTGTCCTCTTCTTCACCCTCATCTTGATGGGTTTTTCCTGAATTTCGGTAAGAAAGTGAGACATTTTCAAAGACAATCTCTCCCCTTGATGGCCAGCTATCGTCCGGTTCAATGGTGCCCCGTTGAAGTTGTGGCTCCTTTTCAAGTTGGCCGAATTCGGCAATTCGCTCCACCGAGGTCATGTGCGTCTCCACCTCGGTGTACATTCGTATGCCTTGATAAAAATGAAAAGCAAAAAGTGTCAAAAAAGCTTTCAAGCATTTAAAGTTGCCCACAAAGTGTTTACCGTAGTTGAAGATGTTCGTCAGCTGCAGACTCTGCGAGATGGTCAGGCCGATGATGGCGCCCGAGTAGTCGGTCAGCTTCAGGTTGAGCACCAGAATGAGGGTGTACACGTACACCACGCAGATGGCCTCCAGGAAGATGCCGTACATTCGCGAGGCGCTGATGAAGGTAAAGTAGGTGGCCGTATGGCGGTCCTGGACTGCGGCGAAGCGCTCAATGAAGAGGCCCTCCTTTCGGTACGATCGAATGGTGGCCAGGCCGTTCAGCGTCGAGGCCATCTGACTGAAGAGCGGACTTCGAGCCACCGCCTCCAGGTGCTTCAACTTCCGGGCGGTGTCCACGTAGAAGCGGTTCGCAAAGTAAATCAGAACCATCAGCCCCAAAAACGGAAAGACGACCACGTAGTTGAGGATGCTGATCAGCAGGAAGACGGCCGCCGAGTTGCCCAGAATGGTCAGAGCGCTGTAAGCGGTCGGCGGGAGGACGTCATCGACGATGCCCAGGTCGCGACTGACCCGATTGAGGATGACGCCAATGGGAGTTCGGTCGAAGAAGGAAATGGGCGCCTGCATCAGACTGGAGAAGATCCGGTTGAAGAGGGCCACCGAAGAGCGGCTGCAGATGACGAAGTAGGAGACGGTTCGGAGGATGGAGAAGGCGAAGAGGGCGGCTACCAGGGCGCTGTAGATGAGGATGTTGCCGTGGTCGGTCGGGGCGACCAGCGGACTTCCGGTGAAGTTGAACTGCGGATCGGCGGCTTGGATGGCCGATTTTTCCTGAAAAAAGAGAGTGGTAAATGATAAGTTAAACTTATCAGTAAAAAAGCTTATCAACACTACTACTACCTTAAAGTCAGTCCACTCCGAGAGCCAGTAGTCGGAGCCGGTAAAAAGAAGTTGTGTCATCAGATTGACCAGCACAAAGGCAATGAAGCAGAGCAAACTAGTGCCGGCGTTCACGTAGAGCCAGTACGTCTTTAGTTTATTTTGGCTCAGCGCCGAGGATTCTTCCTGCTGCTTTTTTGCTTCTCTTTTTGGATGGTCTTGAAAATCACCCTCTTCAGTGTTTCCCGCTGTTGATGAATCAAGCCGACTGAGAACTTGTTGTTGTTGAGGCGAGGTGTTCATGTACTCGAGAATGCTCGTCTGATCGGAGAAGCTGTCACTCAGTTCAGAGAGAAACGACGCAGATCGACTGTAGTCGTTGGTGCGATGGTGAGGAAGCTCGGCAGCCGAGGAGGAGCCGTTTGAATCAGTTCGAGACAACTGGTTGCGACGGGCAACTTCCGGTGAAGCGGAGAAAGTGGAAGAAGTTGGTGCCTGTTCTGAAACAGTTTCTGGAACGGCAGTAATAGTCTTCCCCTCGGAGTACTTGTACAGGTCAATTCCTCGGTTCAGCAGCTGCAGATAGGAGCCGGCCGCTAGAAGGGAGCCGCCCTCCTTCTTCAGCACCACAATCTGGTCGGCCTGCTTGACGAACTGCAACTGGTGGGTCACCAGGAGGACCACCTTGCCCCGCTCCCTCAGCCAGCCCTTGATGCACCGCTCGAAGATGTGCCGCGCCACGGTGGCGTCCACCGCCGACAAGGGGTCATCCAGCAGGTAGATGTCCGCGTCGAGGTACAGCGCCCGGGCCAGGTTGATCCGAGCTCGCTGTCCCCCGCTCAGTGAAAGGCCCCGCTCCTCGACGGTGGTCAGGTCGCCCTGGCCTCCGCCGCCTAGCTGCGCAAAGTCGGCCTTCAGCGCGGCCAGGCGGACCACCGAGCGGTAGCGCTCCGCCTCGAAAGGCCGTCCAAAGAGGATGTTCTCGCGGACAGTGCCCCCGAAGATCCACGCCTCCTGGGAGGAGTAGGCGATGGTGGGCGGTGAAGATGTTTGGGAACCGGAAGTAGAACTTCCACGTACGGTCACCCCGGTGCAGGGCAGCTCGCCGAGGACCGACAGCAGGAGCGAGGTCTTTCCCGAGCCCACCGAGCCGATGATGGCGGTCAGCTGGCCCGCCTGGACGGTGAAGCTGATGTCCGTGAGAATGGGCACGCCCTCCTCGGAGATTACCTGAAGGCGGTCGAAGACGACAGAAAGCGGCTGAGGGCTGTTGTTGCTGTTGTTGATAAGGACAGGTGAAACGTCTTCGACTGAAGTCGTACTGAGATTTTGTTCTTTTTCAGTATTTTCAATGGCCACTGTTGTGCTGCTGCTCTTGTTGATCTCTTCTTCAAGCAGAAATTTCTAAACAAAAGGAAAAAAATAATTAAAAGTTTGTCTTGAATCTCAAAAAAAAGTATTGTACCTCAATCCGCTTGACTGAAATGTACAACTCGACGCAGTGGGAGATGGCCGACGGAAAGAGGTAGGTGATGATCTCCTGAAGGTGGCCCAGCAGGGAGAGTGTCACAAAAACGACCTCAGCGCTCAACTTCCGGCCGTCGAGAAGGTAGAGGAGGATGCAGGCGAAGGCGATGATCTTCGGGGCGACAAAGTTCAGCGCCAGATTAAGCGCTCGCAGTATCATCGCCTGGCGAATCTTGCGTATCTCCAGCTTGCGAGCTCGGTGCACCAGCCGGGCGAAGGACTGCTCCCAAAAGTACATCTAAATAGGAAAAAAGAGGAAAAATTTTACAAGTTTATCATATTTGAAAAACCGCATTTTCATTTCTCATTTTACCTTGATCACCCTCATCGCCGGCAGTATCTCCGCCAGCAGCCTCAGTCGATCATCGGTCAGCGAGGCGGAGGCGGCTCGAAGTCGACTAAGAACATTGGCCATGCCCGTCTGCAGGGGAATGTACACCAGAACCAGTCCCAGGGCGGCAAAGGCCGACCTTCCCAGATAGGTGTACAGCAGCCAGATGCCCACTACCGTTTCAATGGGCGACAGGTAGAGGTAACAGGCGTAGATGTAGCCCATGTCGAAGCGATTGGCGTCATTGGAGATCAGATTGGTCACCTGGCCGGTGGTGATCCGTTGCAGGGCGCTGTTGGTCACCTTGAGGGCTTTCTGATAAGAAAACGGGCAAAAGAGAAACAGATGATGATGATAAGAGCTTATCAACAAAAGTAAGGAAATGTTTTCTTTTCTCTTTTCTACCTCGTAAATCAGCCGCGTCACCGCCACTCGACAGTGCATTCCATAGCGGTACTCGGCCATGAACACCGGATGGGAGATGCAAAAGTTGAGGAAGATCATCAACCCGAGGAAAAGGCTGTTCAGAATGACATTGTCACGGCTGCTCAGCTCGAACCAGCGGTTGATAAGATCAGAGTTGTTGTTGTTTTTGCTGTAATTGTCAACGTTCAGTGAATCTTGAAGGAGCGTTGCATTAGCTCCCTCGATGCTCGATGTTTTCGCCTCCTCATAGAAAAGGTTGGCAAAGTAGATGATGCGACCGAGGAAGATGGGCATTGCCATTCGCAGAACGCCAAAGGTGAGAAAGTTTTTGAAGTTCTGCCACAGGTACTGCAGGCCAAAGGTGCGAATGATGGCGAGCAGAAGGCTGGGAGAACGTTTGTTGCCAGTAGAATTTTGCAACTTTAGAAGCTCCCTGCTCCAATTTCTGCAAAATTTCAATGAAAAAAAAAATTAAAGTTATGGTCAAAAAGGTAGCCGAAAGTTTACCGGTTAAGCCGACTACCGAGGCGGTCGCAGCGGTCATTTCGATTGACCGCCCCGATGGAACTGAGGCCAAAGTCAGTCCGTCCGTAGTGTCGGTAGAGAAAGGGGCAAATGTACAGGCAGTACAGCTTGCTCAGGCAGTTTGCCCGGTCGTACAGACTTTCCGCCTTCTTCTTACTGTGGTGGTGGGGCTCAGCAGTTGGTTTACCGCCACTTTTACATGGCTGCTTTTCTGCTGCTGTTGCAGACGACGACGGCGACGACGATGATGATGATGATGGCGATTTCATGCTGAGAACTAGGTCTCTTTTAGGAAAAACACGTTTTGAGAATCAAAGTAAAAGATTTTGAGGATGTTGACAGAGAAAAGAAAGAAAGAACGCTGGACGACTTTGTTATGTCAACAAAACAGCGGCAGCGACGACGGCGGCGGCAGTTGTTTTGTTCAGCGCAGCTGATCAACGACAACGGCTGCTACTGCTGAAGAAGGGAAAGCAAACTGTTGTTGACTGCTGCTGGCAGAAAACAAACACAGATAGACAGACAGGCAGAAATTGTTAGTGCCAAACATCAGCAGCAGTGCTCCGACTGACCATTACGGTTTTCACTACAGCAGCTGTGCAATTGCTTGATAAGACCGCTAAAGTGGCTATTTTCACCAGCTGCTATCAGGTCAGTTAATCTCATCATCATAATCTTTATCATTTCTCAGCAATGACAATAAAAGCGGCAATTGCACTAAAAAGCCAAGCGGCAAAGCTGCCAGCGAGTTTAGTGCCAGAGCAAGTTTAGTGCGGGTGCGCTTAGTGCCATTACACTCGTAAGTGTTTTCGCTTTTATTGAGCCTGCCAACAAACTAAAGTTGCACTCAAAAATGGTCAGCCATGAGGTGACTAATGGGATGATTTTGCATTGTCAGTAGCAAATTATCAGTCATTAAATCAATCCAATCTGCTAAAGCTACAAACTTGTCATCTTTTTAGAGTGTGTCTGTCGACAAGTTTAGTGCTAGAATTAGCGACTCGAGTGTAGGGCTTTTTTTTCGTTTTGCTATTGTAAATTGATGTCTATCAGTTGCTAAAACTGGCCGTCGACTGTTTCTTTCTCATTGAGTAGTATTTTTGTCCGAGTTTTACTTTATTTTACACGCTTTTACTTTATATTTACCTTTCTTTATTGGCATTGTCACTCTCTGTGTTGACAGAAGAGGTGCAATGCGCAAAAGGAGCAAAAACGGTGAGAAAAGTTGGTGTTGTTGTAGAAAAGAACAGGAAACACAGGTTAAAATTAGTAGTAGCGGCTTTATTTATTAATTTTTTTTGACAATATTATAAATTAACTAAAAATCAATACATTGCACTTAAAAGTGTACATGTTTCATGTGGCTGATGATTTTATTTTAAAGTAATGGACAAACATTGAAACAACAGCAACTTGCAAACTGTACATTATTTTGCTGATTACACTCAGTTAATTTGATTAGGACATAGTGCACATTTTTAATGACAAATGCAAAATTTAAAAAATGCAACATTTAGACAAATGACACTTAGGACAATGTTAAATTCAAATAATAGCAATTCAAATGATAGCAAAACAAAACGACAACAAAAATTTGTATACTATTAGTATCCTCACTAGAGTGCAAACACTTTTATACTAATGGCAACGGAAGCAAAGCAAGCAATTTGTTTTACGTTTTCAATACGTTCAAAAGTCAAATATAAAAGCGTGAGATCATGCAGTTCATTGAGTGTAAAAGTAAGGTTCTTTTTAAATGTCAGTTGAAAAACTAAATGAAATGTAATGGAAGTTGCAATCAGAGAACACAGCAATAATAGTATAAAAATACTGAAAACTGTTGACTAAACTGAACTCATATTTTTATTTGAACAAGTGCCTCTAACTACCTCAACTTTATACAGTGTTTATACTTTTTTTTGCATTTCGTTTAGTAGTCATCATCATCAAAATCAACTTTGTTAGCTTTGCTCGCTCTCAGCAGCGTCTCATTCATTTTTTTTGGTCAGTCAGGAGCGCGTGACCCGAGCCGCGCAGACGCTGCTTTGCGTGATGACCTTCGAAGGAGGCCTCAACTACCTGCTCGGCACTCAGCCACTTCCCTTTAGAGTCGTCTTTCCATCGGACACGGAGGGTGATGGTGATGAGAAGAAGGATGATTCGAATGAATCAGGTCATTCCAGTGGTGAGAGAGTTACCAGAGAGTTTGACAACACTAAAAAGGGGCGTAAAAGCAAAAACAGTGGAGTTTTTTCTCGCGTTACCGAGTGGAGAGGCGTCACTGTGAAGCCGGGAAAAAGTGTTCTGAAGAAAGGGAAGCCAAAAAGTGATGATGATGATGATAATAAAAAAGCAGAAGATGACTACTTAAAAGGCAGCTTTTCTGAATCCAATAAGTTCAGCCACTACCTTGAAGAGCGGCAGTACTCTCCCATTGACCATCCTGATGACTACTACTTGGCGGTTTTCAATCTAAACCAGTTTATCTCTACTACCTCTGTGACGACGACTACCAACCTTTAACTGTTCAATCAAGAAACTGTAAAGCCATTTTATCAAGCTTTTTGTATTTTGAATGAATGTAAAGTTTGAAAATCAGAATAAAAAAATAAACAAGCGTTTAGCAAGTGAAAAGATGGCGATAATCATCGCAATGATGATCATTGCTTGTCATGCTGCATAATGTTATTTTATTGTAAAATAATAAGCTCCATTGAGTGGTTTTGTAATAAAAGAAAAGGTTTTACTTTTGAAATGGTATAAAAGATTAGAATAATAGCAGAGAATTCTTGGAAAATACAAGTGAGAACTAACAATGATGATGATGATGATGATGATGACTGATTGTTGTTGGGGTAACTTTGCTGAACAGTCACTGTCACTGATTCGGTTGCGGAGGAGGAGAATTAGGAGGAGGATGAACATGGCGAAGATGGTACTGGAAACCATCTTTGCGGGTGAATGCACTATTGCAGACCGTACATCGAAATGGCCGCTCGTTGGTGTGAGTTTTAATATGAACTTTAAGGTTACCCTTGGTGCTGAATGCTAGCGGGCACTGGTCACACTGAAACGGTCGTTCGCCGGTATGTGTGCGAAGGTGTATTGTCAGGTCACCATGTTGGGCGAAACGTTTCTGACACCGTTTACACCGGAATGGCCGCTCACCTGTGTGAGTTCGCACGTGAACGACTAGGCAACTCCGGTCGGCGAATGCTTTTGTACAGTGGTCACACTGGTACGGCCGCTCGCCGGTATGAAGTCGAGTGTGGGCTTTTAGGTGTTCCTGTCTGGTGAATCGTTTCTGGCACCACTCACACACATATTGCCTCTCAGCGATGTGCGTTTTAGCGTGATACCACAGGTGACCCCGTTGTTTGAATGCTTTGGAGCAGACCGTACATTGGTACGGTCGCGCCCGCGTACGGTGCCTACTACCAGGGACTGCTCTCCGGACAGCAGCAGCAGCAGTTTCAGGAGGTGGTTGATGCACAGGAACAGCAGCAGCAGCAGTGGCAGCAGCATCAGCATCATTGTTCACCGCTGTACCGTCATTGATTGCAGTTTCAGCCACTGCCACTTGATCTGATAAAAAACATTTGTTAGCGTTTTCTAGTAAAAAACATCTTTATTGAAAGAAAACTTACCGGTTTCAGTTGCCTGGTGATTGCCAAGTTGTTCATTGTTGGTGGGGTGATGGTGGTGGTGACGAAGAGGAGGAGGAGAAGGATACCGGGCAGAAGGCGATTGAGGTGTGGTGTGGTAGACAAACTGCTCATTGAACTGTCGATTTGTCAGAGCCTCTTCATCCTCCTCTTCGTCTTCTTCTTCTTCTTCATCCTCCGGTGTTCCAGGATGAACGACTGGCGATGGCAGCGGGTTGTCATCCTCATCTCCTGAGAGAGCCAAATCAATGGTTCCCTCATCGTCACTGTTCACCTCTGTGACCTCTTCTTCAGGAACGTCTTCAACTCGGCGACTCATGTTCTGGTGGACGAGAATGGGGATGCTAATAGAGAAAGTGACTCTAGAAAAAGTACGCAGCAGAGATGTTTCAGAGTGCTGATGGTCACAGGCACTAACATAACAGCAATACAGTGACGCAGTGAATGGACAGTTCCGCCTGAAATTTAGTCGTATTAACGGTTCAGCTTTTGCACTAAAAAAATACAACTTGCCTGAGAGGTAATGTGAGTAGCAGAGTTGGAGAAGTTGGCTTGTCACTGGTGATGGTGATTACAGATGAACGGTTTTTGGTGGTTGGGATTGCGGGTTCAACTGGGCGAGTTAAAAAGACAGGGCGGCTTCGGGCGCTGGTCAAAACTGTTAGAAATATTCACTCATTCGTAGCGCTCATCCAATAAAAACAAAATCGTTTGTTTAGGATAATTTCAAAATTCAATATTCAAAACATTAACACAACCCGTACATTTGAGCGCTTCTCCTCAACTAACACTGAGTAATACAAGAAACATTCAATGCGTGGGTACAATTGAACTTTCGAGTAACGGGTACACTGGTTTATCTGGTCTTGGTTTAGATTACTTTCTAATCAACTCAAAGCAATTAATTATTTTTATTTGCGAGTTCTCTCAATCGCCTACGAAGGGCGCCGCTGTCAAGCTTGCTTCTTGGCTTGCTTCTTATCGCACATGGGCAAACAACTGGCGGCAGCAGTGTCTGTCGGTCTCCCCCGCCAGGCAATAAATTGCCGCCAATCTCATCGCTCGCCTCGTTCACTAATGTGATCGAGGCCGTTTTCAAAACAGTGTCAGCTGCACACTTACAACATTTGCCCTTGCATTAAGCATTTGAGCAAGCTGAGCTATGGCAGAGCATCCGATGCTCTGCCATACTGCTGCTGGCAGATAACAAACGGATAGACAGACACAGACAGGCAGAAATTTAGTGCCAAACATCACAGTGCCCCGACTGACCATTACAGTTTTCACTGCAGCAGCTGCTTGATAAGACCGCTAAAGTGGCTATTTTAACCAGCTGCTATCAGGCTATCAGTTCATCTCATCATCATCATCATCATCATCATCATCATCATCATCATCATCATCATCATCAT
>JAALOO010000830.1_pt1 | contig 25356 bp, 23 predicted proteins | sample 7257641 | NCBI WGS metagenome assembly JAALOO01 (sample SAMN14085613, study PRJNA598686) | mite metagenome | biome: ENVO:01001000; feature: ENVO:01001002; material: ENVO:01001226; isolation source: single female mite from University of Michigan culture on fish food culture... ...
TGTGCTAAAAATCTCGCGGGTAACAGTAACTTTGCACCGGGCTGACGCCCGGTGTAAATATCAATAATTTAGGCATTTTTAAGTTTTAAGCTCCATCTGAATGCAGAAAAGCAAAGTTGTAATTTGTGGCCGCCAAGCTGGACACAAAAAACAGTCTCAGTATTCAGAGCACTATCATTGCTATCGATAGTTGGCATTCTCAAAAGCTCTCTTTCCCCTCGAATTCAGATCAGCCTAGCAGAACAGCAACGACAACAACAACAGGTCACCACCAAAGCCATCATCGCCAGGTTCTCTTCAAATACCAACTGAGCAACTGTGTTGTGACTGAGCACTGCAATCAATATCCTCCCCACTATCCAATCATCGCCTTCCAATGGAAGAAACCACCACCACCACCACTATCATGGTCTTCATCGGTGCTGTGGTCTTCCTCTTCGGGTTCCTGCTCGGCCTCTTCTGCGTCTACCTCCTCTATTGGAGCCGTAAGATGAAGCAACTCCAGCGCGGCGCCAAAGAGATTTCCCGCCAAGTGGCCAGTCCTCAGCTCACTGAGGCCACCGTGGAGATGGATCGCATCATGGCCGAGCTGAGGGACAGTCTCAGCGAGTCGGCGGTGATGCACGAAGAGATGATGAAGCGAGTTCGTTGCCGATGCGTTGTTTGCTCTCTGTCCTCCTCGCCCAATGAAGACGGAAGCGGAAACAATCGCCCAAACATTGAGGTCAACACCGAGGTGGACGCCGCCAGTATCGGCGAAATGTCAGCCGCCAGTTCATGCAGCTTCATTGCTGTCCTAGACAGTGCCTAGAACTAATGTCAATAGTATGTTTGATTTAATCCTTGATTAGGTAGAGAATAAACAATTTGATATTTTCTCCATTTAGTGCCAAGGATCTCTCAAGAACTGCCTGTTTCACTCTGTACTACATGGCAAAGGACCGATAAATATTGAAAAAAGGTTTAGAAAAGATGGCTTTTGAATAGGTTTTTTATTAGATGTAAATAATAATAGGTGTAAAATGGCTGTTTTTTGTGTATTAAAAATTGACATTTGGTAAATTTTATAAGGTAAACAGAGGCAATTGAGTAATAACAGTGAGGGGTGTACAATTGGTTCTTTGGATTTGGAAGGGGTGAAAAAGCTGTTATTGCGCATATGATCTGACTCGGGAACTCCAATTTGCCCCTATTAAGCCTTCTTTTTCATCGAAAGATCCAACGGACCCTCTTCCTCCATCATTTCCTCGCCTTCCTCCTCGTCATCACCTCGGAAGGTGGTTCGGCGCTCCTCAGTGTAGTAGTAGACGTGAATGATCGTCTTCTTGTCAGCGGAGAGGCCCTGTTTGTAGTGGAGCCCGGTCATGGTGTTTCCGGTCGTCGCTCGGCCAGAGAATCCAGGCAGAGAATCAACGGCACCAGCCATCGGAAGGGGACTAGCGTAGAGGAAGTGATCATGTGCCACATCCTGCAGACTCTGCTCAGCGGGGGACAGAACCAGAGGAAGAGAAGGAGAAGGGGCAAAAGGGTCTTCATCATCGAACAAACCGAATGGAACAGGACTGGGAGCAGGAGCAGGAGCAGGAGCAGGAACAGGAACAGGAACAGGAGCAAGAGCAGGAAAAGGAACAGGAACAGGAACAGGAACAGGAAAAGGAGCAGGAGCAGGAGCAGGAACAGGAGCAGGAAAAGAAATAGAAGGTAGAATCGGAGTCGGAACCGAGAGCAGAATATCATCTGCATCTTCCATCTCAACTTCAACATCTTCAGGGTCAACCATAACTTCAATTGTTTCAACTTCGACATTGACTTCAACCTCTTTTTCAGCCTCGACCTCAATGGCCACCTCCTCCTCCTCCAGCGGCGGCACGTTCTCCACGGGGCGGTCCTGGCTGGGCATGCGCAGCTCGCGGTAGTCCGCCTGGAGGAGCGAGCGGCGCACGCGGCCGTACTGCAGCACCTGCGCGCGGCCGGGCCGCGCCGGGTCGGCCGCGCGCCGTTGGCGGAAGTGCACCAGGCGGATGTGCGCCTCCAGGGAGCAGGCGGTCATGAAGGAGGCGTGGCGGCAGCAGCCGGGGAAGACGCACACGTAGGGCCGGCGGTTGGTGTGCGTTCGGTAGTGCACCAGCAGCCTCGAGGGGTAGTACTCGTGCACGTGGTGGGGGCGGGGCTGCTGCTGGGCGCCGGCGGGATTGCAGCCTTCCACCGGGCACGTGTACTTTCCCGGGCGACGCCGGGCGCCATGTGTGGTCACTGCCACAGCCACTGGAGGAGTAGGAGCAGGAGCAGGAGTCGAAAAAGCTTCGGAGACACCGGTGATCAAGGAATTGGATTTAGAGCTCATTTTTGGAAGTTGGCAATTTTAGTCCTTTGGAGTTGGTTGTGGTGGTGATATCTCACTCGGTGGATGCTGCTGCTGCTGCTGCTGCTGAGCTGTTTAGCAAGGAGCACTCCTACTTCAACAGTTGAATGGAAAGGCTTTTGAGCCAAAGAACCTCTTTGAGAATCTTCTCACTGAGAGATTTTTTGATGACAAGGAAAAATTCGCTGGAGCTGACAAGACTTTTGGAGTTGTTTTTCCGGTTGCTGGCTTGTCGTTGTGAGCTGTCTGGCAAATGTGGAGACAATGTCGCTGCTGTGAGGAAGCGCCAAATGTGAGTGAAAGTTGGGAACATGAACAGTGCACTCGCAGCAGCAGCAGCAGCAGCAGTGTCAAGTCTACCAGAAAACACCGATTGCGCCTTTTTTTCGGAGAGCAGTGCAACATGAAATGAGGAAAATGACATGTGGCGCCATGGGTTGATGGCTTTGCAAAGTTCACATATTTCAAGCTGCTAATCGGAGTTTTGGCGCTTCTGGTCATAGCAACAGCCTAATGGCTAGCACGTGAAGCTCATTTTGGCAAGAGTACACACTTTTTTCCCAGAACAAACTTTGTCCTCTCTAGTGTTTAACTAGTAGTTTTTTTTGTAGATTATCTATTTCTGAACCTTTTTTTGTTATTTTTGTATTAAGGCACTTAGGTGTGACACGTTTAAAAAAACGGTCGTTACTGGAATACAATACAAGTACAAAGTCTAATTATTTTTTATTAGTTTTTTCTTTTAGACACACAAATTCACTTTTTTCAAAGTATCGACCATTTGATCTACCCGTCAAAAAATCTTTAAAACCGGCTGATATTAAATAGAATTTTTATCTTCAAATCTGGACCGCCTTTTAATCTGCTGCTTTGATTTGCATCGATATTAATGCGCGCCAGTACAGTGCATCGTCGGCTGTACAGTGTCGGCGCAGGCAAAGCAGAAGCAGCAGCAGCAGAAACAGTAGCACTGGCTGATCTCGCCTCTGTGCTCTCTATCTGTGCATTGTGTGCACTGGCTGCCCCTACGCACACACACACACACAAGCCGACAGACGCTTCCCATCAACGTGTGTTTGTAGCCTCAGAGTGAAGCAAAGCAAAGCAAAGCCAGTTTGGGAGCTGTCTCTCGCTGAGCTGTTTCTACGAGCTGCCACTAGCCAGTCAGTCGGTGTTGCCTGCCGCAGCAGTGGCTTTTCTTCTTCTTCTTTTTGTGCTGTTTTGGTTTTGTGAACCACTAAAACAGGTGGTTTAGTGAGGGGTGTGTGTGTGTGTCCTTTTTCAGCCCTTTATCTCCTTCTGAATGACTGTGTTTGGTGTTTGGTAATCATCCTGAAACTCCTAGCATTCTCCATTTCTCTCTCTCTCTCTCTATAATCATCAGTCTACTTACAATTACTTGCATTAAAGCATCAAACATCTTTTATCTACTAATTTTCATCATTATCATCATCATCAGCATCAGCATCAGCATCATTGCCAAGGTAACAACAGCAAAGCTCACTTTGTTCCCCTAAGCTTCCCAATCTTAGCTTCTGACACAGCTATCATAATCTGGCAGCATCTCGCAGCATTGCACTGCATCGTTCACCCTCATTAGGTAACCTGGCTGCTTTCTAATTAGCACAAAAGTAGACTTGCCTTTGGCTGCAACTCACCACACAGTTAAGGTAGTGCCACTTTTTCTGTCTGTGTTTACATCTCTTTTATAATAAAGTTAACTGAAATCATTATTATTTGTTGCAGAAGTACATTCAGTTTTTTTTTTGAATCAAATCCCCTTTCAAGACATCATCATTCTCACCACCCGTACAACAAGCACCAAACACTACTTCTCACAACTTAACCAAACACTACTTAAATAACACAAATCACCCAAAAAACACACGGCCAAAAGCATGAACGCAATACCAAATGGCTCCCATCACCACCACCACCAGGGAAATGGTGGTAATCACCAACAACAACAACAACAGCATCAAGCCAATGGAGGAAGTCACGGAGTTTCCTCCTCCTCCTCCTCCTCATCATCATCTCGATCGACGCCTTCATCCTCACTGAACCAGTCTTCTTCCTCTTCTTCAGGCGCCACCACCACCACCACGGTGAACGCCCACCTCGTCTGGCCGATCGTCATTCGGCCGCTGCTCTGCAAGATCCAAAAGCGAAGCCAATTTGCTGCTGTGACGCTGCTGAATGCCCTGGGAAAGGCGGAAAACGCCGAGCCGGGCTTCCTTCTGGAGCTGGTCACTCGACTTCTTCAGCACCATCATTATCAGCAGCAGCAGCAGCATTCCAACATGATTGCCCATCCTGAGAGTACTTCCGCCTCCTTTCGCATCAACATGACCGAGTCGTTGCTCCGTCTGCAGGCGAACATTCCCGAGATTGAAGGTACACTTGAAATATCTGTCGATTTTGTGCACTGTTTTTGTGTGTTTTTCAAATGACGCATTAATTTAAACTTTATTTTCGAAATTTTAAAATAAGAACAACGCTGCCGGCGACTGGATGAGCCCTTTCAGGAGCTGAATCGAAAAACTTTTGCCTTGAAGAAGATTCTCTCGCGCATTCCCGATGAGATTGACGATCGGAAGGTCTTCCTGGAGACGATCAAGTTAGTGTTTGATTTTAAGATCGAAAATTTTTTTGTGCACTGCAGTTACCTAACAAGTAATTACTTGTCCCCAAACAGAGAAATCGCCTCTGCAATTAAGAAGCTGCTTGACTGCGTCAATGAGATCACCGCCGGCGGCTACCTGAGCTCGTACATGGACAAACGGGCGGTGGAGGGACGGAAACGGGAGTTCATCAAAGACTCAAAGAACTTCAGTCAGACGCTGAAGGAGTTCTTCAAGGGTGGACAGTAAGTAGTAGTACTGTTTGGAAAAAAAATAGATGATAACTTCTGTTTTGACGTTGAACAACAACAACAGCTCTAATCATCTTTTCATTTTTTTCTTAACTAGTGAACAAGCCGTCTTTCAGTCAGCAGCTCAGCTAATTTACGCCACCAACTCAATACAGAAAACCATCAAGTCTCGGTGTGATCAGAAGAACTAAACCGAAGTTTGAGCAGGGTTTTTTTCTCTTGTGTGCTCTATAAGTTCATATGCTCTAAGTGACAAACTAACCCGCCTGAAACACATTAATTAGGTCACTATAATGCACTATACAACTGATGTCGATGGATTAACAGTTACGCAATATTACTTTTAAACTGTCAAGCAAAAACTTTGTTAAGGTAAAAAACTGTTCAATGATGAGCTTTGACATCCGTTTTTAAAATAAATTTGGCAATAGGGCCAATGCAAAGTTGAACTTAAGTTGTGTTTATTTCAACGTTTACTAGCTGGGCCAGCACAAACTCAGTTTAGGCAGTTGTTTTTATAGAGTTTTATTAACACAATTTTTTTTATTGATTCCTGCTAACTTCTATAAACATTTATTGACCCCCTCAGATTTTTATCAACCCCCTTAGATTTCTATGCTTTTATTGACAAAAACCCTAAGAAGTCGACAAAAGTCGACAAAACCCTAGGAAGTCGACAAAAGTCAACAAAAGTTCAAAGGGTAGCACCTCTGTACGTCTTGCACGGCTGTGAGCGGGAGCTTTTGTTGTACTATTGCAATGAATCGAGCACTGCAAAGATATTAACCGCTTGTTTTTCTTCCATTGATGATAAAGGTGTGCTTGTGAGTAACGGACTTATTGGCTTAGTGTTAAGCAAAAACAAAAACAAAAACAGAAACAGAAAAATACCGAAACAAAAGTACACGTCAAACATTTCAAAATCACAGCCTTTTTGAGTTTTGTTTGAATAGAAATGCTCAGATATAATTAGAAAACACACAAACACCTTTATTATTCAACAACATTATTACAGCTTTCCATTTCTTCAACTATTCCAGGTGTACCCTACCCTACCTTTTCCTATCTTTTCCTCCCCACTCCATTCACTTAGCCACCATCATCAACTTGTAGGCAAAGATGAGAAACTTAAAGTAGAAGAAGAGTATCCGCCCAAACATGCGAAAATTGAGCTTGCCCACCTTGCCTAGATTGAGCGTGTAGGGGTTGTTGGTGTGAAAGCGGACGATGAAGTGACTCAGCTGAAGGCGAAACATGGTCATCGAACTTCCGCCTGCCTCCAGCTGCTTTCCAGCTGTTTTCGAGGAGAGAAGGTAGAAGTGTATCAGCACCCGTTTCGTCACCTTCTGATACTCGGCGGCGAGTTTGGCGGCGAAGAGCGTCAGGCCGAAGAGGAACAGGGCCTGAATGGCGCCGAAGACGTAGACGACAACGCGGTAAAGAAGTTTTAATCGGCCAAAGGCGAGCAGCATCGTCAGGAGAGCATTTAACGGCAGCGTGGAGAGGATGAAGCCGCTGATCAGTGGGCCGTAGATTCGATTGAGGTCGGCCAGCCAGCGGAGGAGGGGGACGGCAAAGTGCCGGCGGATGAAGGTGAACTCCGCCTCAGTGAAGGTCCTATTTTTGGCCTTTAAATTAGCAGTAAACTGCTTCAGCTCCTTCAGACGCAGCCAGGTGGTTAGGGCGAGGAGACTGATGAAGACGCCGACGAGTGAAAGCACCCGGCGACTGATGCTGATCACCTGCAGGAAGTGCAGGACCACCAGGTGGTAGGTGGTCAGGTGGAGGAAGGTGGCAATGCCGTCGGAACAGTTAGTACTAAGTAGTTCGAGTAGATTTTTCAGCAGTTGAGCGTAGTTGAGGGAAATGAAGCTGACTAAAAAAGTAATGATAAAAAGGGATTAAAAGAAAGACATAAAAAATATAGAATCCTAATCTTGAAAACTTACAGTAGAAAAAGGCCAGCACGTCAACTCCGAGCAGAATGATCATTGCTCCTTTCTGCAATGAAGCCTCAACGCGGCTCTTGTTTAGGTCGTGGTGGAAAACTTTAAGAAACAGTGCATTTAAAGGCCGGCTAAACTGAAGGCTTAAGAAGTAAAAGTGTTTGCTGGTTGATGCTGCATTGCCGGATTGGAGACTGTGATTCTCCTTGTCCAGCAAAATTTCCCTCAAAAAGTCGCCTGTATAACCGACGTTTCGGTAGAAGAGCTGCTTGAACATCAGCGCCAGGAGGATGAAGTTGACCGAGATGTAGGCGTTCAGCACCGGTAGAAAGCCCTCCACGCTGACAATGTCAAAGTTGAGCAGGTGACCGGCCGGTGGGAGGCGCCCTTGGAACCACCACAGGCAGAAGTAGTGGCACGTCTTCAGCTGCAGACAGAGATAGTAGCTGAACTGGGCCCAGCGGAGGGTCCACCGATCTTGTGACTTGATTAGATCAACGCTAGTAAAGTACTCCTCAAAGTACCGCCGACTGTTCAGGTGAACTAGAGTGTACAGTGGACAGCAGAGGACTTTGCTTAGATTCGATCGAATCAGCAGTGAAACTTTGCTTAGAGTTTGATAGAGTGTACTGTGATTGCTCATGTTTGACATTATTTTACTCACTGTGTTTTATGGTTTTGGGCAGTAAAAGTGATTCAGTTTTACCTTGTCGTCAGTTTTTGTCAAAGCTGTGAGCTACTTTATAAATACCTTAAAAGGGCAACTAAAAATGGTTTTTGCTTAAAGTGAGCAGTTTTCCCCAGTTGCCATCAAAGGTAATCAATACAGAGGAGAGGAATATTCCTCTTTTCAACCACCAGTTTTTTCTCCAGAAACAGTGAAACAAACGGTGCAATTTTCAATTGTAAAAAGGCAAATTAAAAGATACCAAAAGCCATTCAATAACTAATGATCTGTCAAACTTTAATTTAATTTTGCCTTTTTGTTTGGGTTTGAACTGGAGAAAAACAAACAAAAATTGCTCCAATTTTATTTCATTAAACTTTTAAACTCACTTTCTAATAAACAGTTCCTGGAACTTTGCTTTAATGCCAAACAACATTTTTATAGTGTCTAAAACCATCGGCTATGCTTTCGGGCTGTCAGTGGTTTAATGCGCAGTTAAAGTATTTTTTAATTTTACTAAATAAACAATTACTTAGTATGAAAACATGTTTGTTATTCTAATATATGGGAATAATAATAATTCGCGGTTAGCAACCATCAACACTTGTTAATTAGCAGCCAGCTAACCAGGCAGTTTCTATTATTTTTATAAAAAGAAAAATCGTCGCAAATCATCTGCTGATGATTTGTTTTGATAAGCACATCCCAACACTGTCGCCCGCTAATTACCACAATGACATTTAAATGTCAGTGTTGCTGCTGCTGCTGTGTACTTTTTTCCTTTTTGGTACCGTTATAAGTGCGAAGTTGTATGGCTCATTTTTTTATTTTAATTCAGCTCATTTTTACTCTTGCCTTCTGCTTTCCATTGAGATGTACTTGCTGTACACAGCACTCTTCGACTGGCTGTTCAACTCTGATTCAGTTTTCACTTCGGTCCTGATCAACCTTCCAGTGCTCCTCGTCTGGTTCCTACTGTCCCTGGGTCTCTTTTGCTTTGTCCTCTTCAGCAATTGCCTTGTCCTGCCGCCTCAGCCTCAGCTGCCTAAGCTGCGCACCAATTTCACCGATTTGGCTGTTTAGGCTAGTGTAACACACAGCTCACCTCGCCGTACATCGTCAAAGACATCTTCTAACACCTTCTTTTTGACTTTTGTTCATCATCTTCTTGAACTGCAATTGAACTGCAAGATTTGCAATCGACAACAATGCCTGACCCGCTACCGCCACCTCTGTCATCCCTTGCCCTGGTCGCCTTCGATCCTCAGCAGGCAGCGGCTCATCTGACCACTCCTCGACCGGGAACTGCCGGGCCTGTTCCTATTGTTCCGACAAATAGTGGTTCACCAGCAGAGCCGCTGCCCAATCCAACAGAGCCGCTGCCCAGTCGTCTTCGAGAGCTTCTACTGGCGCCAGTGGGGGCCCCACCCCTTCAGCTTCGCCCTCAATTTCTGCCACAGTTTGACCCTCAAGCCCTGGCAAATGCTGAACAGCAAAACCCGCCCACTACCAATACCACCGTTTCCTGGTGCCCATCAGCCCTCGCCGCCGCCCTTGAAAGCCTCAAAGCCAACGGCTGTCCACTGTGCCTTGAGGAGGGCAGGTCAATTGTGGCGAACCGAACTCCGGTGGCCATTCTCATCACCACTTCCACCACCACCACCACCACTTCCGCTGATAATGAGAATCATTGCCCTAAATCCTGTTCCAAAGCAGCCGATCCCGTCTACCACGCCTTCTGCCAGAGCTGCATCTTCCGCTGGTTCGTCACCCGTCGCAGCTGCCCCCTCTGCCGCCTCCCACCCTCTGGGCCCATTCTACTTGCGGAGGACCTGTACTCTGCGAGCGGCGCCGCTTCACGATGCGCCGCTGCCGCAGCAGCTCCTTCTACAGAACTTCTTAACCTCTTTCACCAGGTGCACATGCGCGAGAGTACCTGGCGCTGGCAGGCGGTCTTCTACTGCTTTGCCGCCGAGGTGATCGCCAGGCTCGGCTTCGAGGACTGGCCCGTTCCCTGGAACGTCCCGGACCCTCGCCTGGAGGGGCCGTGTCCTTTGGTGGCGCCGGCGCCCACCGACCCGCCTCACCGTCGTCCGCGGTGGATCACCTTCGATCGCTACGCCGCCGTCGTCCTCCCATTTTCCGCCCACCTGCAGGCGGACCTGGTGGAAGCAGGTGGAGGCGTAGGGGGCGTAGGAGGCGGCGTTCCGCTGCCAGAGGAAGAAGGTCAGCAACAGCCTCCTCCTCTTCTTGGAACCTTGCCCTGGCTGGAGTTTTCCTATGAGGCGTCGGGTGCGCCGAAGGAGCACCTGATCACCTACTACCGCTGCTTTCTCCACCTGTACGGCTATCGAGCGGTGGTGGAGGGTGAGGAGAAGAAGAAAGAGAAAAGGGGTGTCAAGAGGGTGATTGACGATGTGGAGGGTGATGAGGGTGATGGTGAGGGTGATGGTGAGGAGAAGAAAAAAGAGGACAAGGAAGAAGACAAAGAGGAAGAAAAAGGTGACGAGGGTGATGATGGTGGGGATGATGATGGTGACAATGACGACGATGACGATGATGAGGACGACAGTAGCGCAGAGGACGTCGTCCCTTCAACTTTAGCGGCAATTGACACTGACGATGAGAAGGATCTCGTCCCCACTGTGCCCCACCTCTTCCCGGAGCACTTCTTCAGCGGGGTCAGCCGCATGAAGGCGCTGGACTTTTTCGTCGAGGACCTGCGAATGCTGAGCTGGATCTTCCCGCTGATTGACTACGTCAGCCATTCATCACCACCGGGACGGGGCAATTTCATTCCCGAGCCCATTGGCCGCAATCTAACCTCCATCTTCAATACAGTCGACGATCTGCTGAGCCGGGCTTTTGGTGGAAGAGGAAGAGGAGAAGGACCATCATCATCGTCGCCCTTGGAGTTTACTCAGAACGCTGTCGTTGGCTTCTTTGCTCGTCGATACTACTTTCCTTCTTTTGCCTCAAAGGAAGCCAGCAGCCGCCGTTTTGCGGCCATGTACGACGACTTCCTCAGCTTTGCTGAGCTTCCCGCCGAAAGTCATCAGATGTTTCTGCTAAGTGCAAAGTTTGAGCTGAAGAAATAGAAGAAAGAGAGGGCGAAGCCGATCAAACATTAGTAATAATTTGTAATGATACAATACAATTTCATGTTTAATATATTAATCCAGTTTGAATCGATGTTTGAATAATCCTATTTTATGTTTGATTTCTATTTTTGTGTTAACCTTTTACGACCCTTTAATACATGTTTTGCACCAATTTATTGTAGTTCAACACAAACTGATTGATATACATTTATTAAATTAGAAACAAAAGTATAAATAAGGTATAAACATTTTGAAAAAGAACACAAAGAAGACAAGACAGGAATCAGGGATGCCAAAGATGATGTCATGATAATGCTGGTGAAAAGAGGTCAATGATATAGTCAATGAATGCATAAAAAGTAATAAAAACGTGTCAACATAAAAACTAAACAGCAGTGCAAAAGTCAACAAATGATATAACAGAACAGCTGTATGATAAAATACAACAAAGTAATACCGGTTCACCACCACAAGTCATTTGTCTGTGGTACTCTCTGAGTTTGAGCCTGTTCATTGGCCAAAAGTCCCTGTCGAGAGGTGTGTTTCATGTCGAGAAGAATGCTGGCCACGATCATTGTGTCCTCCTCTGCCTCATCTTCTGCAACTTTACAGTAATTATAATCAGTAGTGGTCGCTGTCGCTGATGAATTTGATGAGCGAGTAACTGAAGCTGAAGCTGAACACTGCGCAAATGTTCCATTGCAGTTTCCATTTACAGCAAAAGAGGGCTGAAAAGTTGATGAGGTGGTACTCCAGGAAGCGGTCTTAGTCTGCTCGAAACTGTTGTTGCATTCATAAAATGTTGTATCATTTTCTCTGGTTGATGATGATGATGATGTCCACTGCTGTTGCTGTTGTGGCTGAGAGGAAGGCTTTGAATAGTAGCTCAAATCAGGAAAGAATAGTCCATTTTCGTTTTGAAAGTTGGTCCACTGCTCTTGTTGGTACTCAATTGAGTTGTTGCTGTGGCTGCTGCTGAAGTCGAGTGTTTGATTCTGATGCTGCTGCTGATAAGTGCTGCTGCTGTTGTTGTTGTTGTGGCTGATAAAGGCTTTCTTGTTTTGCTGTTGTTGCTGTTGTGGTTGAATATTCTGCCCAGTTCCATCAATGTTTTTATCCATTGGGCAGTAGCGAAGTCGTCGCAAAAGCTCATCATCATTGCTATCATCGTTGTTGTTGTCCTGGTCGTCGTTTTCTTCATCATCATCACCATCGTCATCCTCAGCTCCCGCCTCGTGATCAGCGTAATCCGGATCAGAGTCAGTGTCCGAGCCGGATCGAGACTGAGGAGGCGACTGAGGGGAAGGAGGATTTAGGTCGCCAAAAGTGTCGGCACTATTAAAGTTATCTCCAACTCTAAACGCTGAATTAAAAGTTGCAGCTGAAGAAGTTGAGAATGACGAAAACGAAGGCAAAGACGAAGTGTACTGATGAACGGCGATGTACGGTGAAGATGAACTAGAGGGTGATGGAGATGGGCATTCGAAAAATGATGCCAATGACGGAGTGGAGGATAGTGTTGAAGTTGAAGTGAAAGATGGGTAGTTGGAATGAGCTCCAAATGAAGTGGAAGGGATGGGCGTTGAGCCCAAATGCATCATTCTTTGCTGTTGTTGGGGTTGCAGTTCTGGTTCTGGTTCTGGTTCTGGTTCTGGCCGGGACTTCACCCTCATCGTCATCATCCTCTTCATCTGCTGCGCCTCCATTTGCGCCATTTGGCGGTGACGCTTTGCCAGCTGCTGAAGGTGGACCTCGCGGCGGTGCTCCTCCAGCTGCGACCGACTGGAGAAGGTCTTCTGGGACATGCACTGATTGCAGGTGTAGCGAAGGCGGGTGGTGACGGTCATCCGAGGTGGTGATGAGGGAGCATCGGCAGAGCTTTCGGCAGCTCGGTCTCGACGATTACCACGACGAAGACGAGAAATATCTTCCCGGCGTTCATGACTTCTTTTTGATGATTTGCTTAGTTGATTTCGATTGCCCTTGCTACTACCACTACTGCTACTAGATTTCCTCTTAAAGCTGCCTTTAATGGAGTGGTTCAAGTTCACCGGGTTTGACTGAAACAGCTTTTGATCATCGTCGTGATCAAATCTGGACTCATTTTCAGGCTGCTGCTTTTTAGCCGTTTTTGAAGATCTCTTTTTCTTGCCTTTAGCCTCTTTTTCTTCCTTCTCCTTCTCCTCCTCCGCCTCTTCCTCTTCCTCCTCATCATCATCGGAAAACGCTCGCTCCTTCCGGTTGACCTTGTGCGAGCCGAGGTGCGTCATCAGGCGGCTCACCTTGGGAAAGGTTCGCGGACAGCGATTGCAGGGATAGACCACGCCGCGGCCGCGGTGCACCAGGCGCAGGTGGTCCTCGAAGAGCTCCGCGGGGGCGATCAGGCCGCAGAGGGCGCACCGCTGGTTGCGGGCCTTCAGGGCGTGGTGGTACGCCCGGTGGCTGGCGACGATGTCCGCGGTGGGGGCGGTGAAGGGGCACCGGTTGCAGCGGAATCGCGCCCGGGAGCTCGATTGGCTGCTGTTGATGTCCAACAGCAACTGCCGCCTCATCCGCTGGAGGGCTTCCGCCTTGGCCAGCTGCCGTTGAAATCGACGGTAGGCTTTTTCCTCCTTTCGACGACGAGCCTCCGAAGCTTCCTCCTCCTCTTCTTCTTTTTTCTTTTTTGCTTCCTTTTCCGCCTCCTCTTGTTGAATTTCCTGCTGTCGCTGCAGGTTTTGCTCGTGGAGGGGAATTTGCTGTGGTGGTGGTGGTGGTTGTTGATGTTGTCGTTGTTGTTGCAAATTTTGCTGTTGCTGTTGAATTTGGGTATCGTCTCTGCTGCGTCGTAGGAAGAAGGAATGCTGCTGACGAACACTTTCACCATTTGATGGTTCATTCTGAGGCTGAGGCTGAGGTTGAGGCTGGGGTTGCGTAGGCTGCTGTTGAACAACAACAGTATTGTTGTTTTGCTCAGGACGATAGTGGTAACTGTTGTTGTTGCTGGTTGGAGGATTGTCGTTGTTGTTGCTGTTGCTGTTGCTGTTTCGAAGGATATTGACAACTCTTTGAGGAACTCTTTGAGGCTCATGGCGAAAGTTCTGCTCGTAGAGGCGATCCAGGTGGCGTTGAATGGTGGTCAGGTAGCTACCTGGGGGCGGTACTTCCAGCTTCTTGAAGAGCAGGTAGTCGTGCTCGGCGTTGACGGCAATGAGGACGCCGTTGTGAAAACGGCTGCCCGACAATTTGAGCGGCCGTGGTAGTGGTGGTGGTGGTATTGGCCGAAACCAAGGCTCGGGGGCCGGCTCAGCTTCAGCAGGCTGATGATTGCGAGACTCATTTTGAGGATTATTTTGGAGCTCATTTTGAGGCTCATTTTGGGGCTGATTTTGAAGTTGATTCAGAGCAGGTCTCGGTTGTTGTTGCTCATGTTGTTGTTGCTGTGCATTTTCACCGACATTGTTGTTGTTGTTGCTGCTGCTGGTGTTAAGATCATCGTTTTGAGGCTGATCCTGTGCCCGATTCTGGTGGTGATTCTGCAGGTACTGCTGATCCTCGTGCTCCTCCTGGTGGTCGAGGTCTCGCTGCCGCTGCTGTTGCTGGTCCTGCTGCTGGTCCTGGTGCTGCTGGTGCTGGTGCTGAAAGAAGACATTCTCATCAATGTCCGCCAACAGGTCCTCTTCGTCGTCGTAGAGGTCTTCTTCATTTTCCGCCGCCTCTGCTCTTCCTCCTTCCTCTACTACCACTTCTTCTTTTTCTTCTTTGCCCTTTTTGTTCTCGCTACTGTTTACCTTATCCCCTAGATCGTACAGTAGATCGTTGTCGTCGTCGTCGTCGTTGTTATCATTGTTGAAGTCGTCGTCCTGGCACTCATCGTCTTCATCATCATCGTCGTCGTCGTCGCCGCCGCCGCCGTCATCGTCATCATCATCATCAAGATCTTCATCGGACTCGCTGTCGTCCGAGTCAGTTCCGCTGCTGTCGTCGTCATCATTATCATCATTGTCGTTGCCGCCATCGTCGTTTTTAAACAGTTTTTGCCGCTTTGAGCTTTTTCGTCCCTTTTTGGAAGAGCCGTCCTTGTTTCGGCGACGACGCTTAGAACCAGAGGAGGAATTAGAGCCAGAGGAGCCAGTGCTTGCGGCCCACTTTGCAATCTTCAGCGCCAACTTCGAGGAGATAACCTGCTTAGAGTTTTTAAACGGCGATGAAAAGGACGAAAACGAAGATGACTTTGGTCGGAACTGTGGTGAAAGCTGCACCGAAAGCGACTGCGAAGAAGAAGAAGAGGATGGTGGCAGAAGGTGAACAGTTGAAAGTCGTGAATCAGTTGATTCAAATGATTGAATCGAGGTACTACTAGTACTTGAAGATCGGTGGTGTCGGTGGTGATGGCGATTGCTGCTGCTGCTGGAATGCTGCTGACTGGAACTGCCACTGTAATGGCCACTACTTCGAGAGGGTGATGACTGCTGTTGTTGCAACTGTTGTTGTTGCTGTGGCTCCAATTTCTGCTGCTGTTGATGATGGTGGTGATGGTGGTGATGGTGGTGGTGATAGTGGTGGTGACGACGATCTGCTAAGTCAAAGAAGGAGATGTTTATTAGTAAAAGATTAAAACACAAAAGAAGCCCATACCGCTTGAATGACTGGATGATGAAGAAGAAGCGGAGGAAGATGAGGAGGACTTGTCTCTACTCGAAGATGATGAACCGGAGGAGGGTGATGACAAGGAGGAAGAAGATGATGATGAGGATGAGGAAGAGGACTGGGAGTTACTCTTTGACGAGTGATGTGATGACAATGATGACGATGATGATGATGATGAGCCAGCTGAGTTCGAGGGCGAGTTTGAGAGCGAGGCAAAAGCTCGTCGCTCTGCGGCGGCCGCCACCACGGCGGCCCTCAGCTTCAGCAGACGGCCCTTCTGCGCCTGTTTGAGGGCCAAGGGGACGCCGGTGGGCACCTTGAAGACAAAGTCATCCGAGGAGAAGGTGGTCGAGGGCGGCGGAGCCGTCTTCACCACCAGACTGCCGTTTTCCAGCTGAATTAGGCGGCTGAAATCGTATTCGTAGCCGGCTTCATTTGTCTGCTCTAACTGTTCAAGATGTTGTTGCTGTTGTTTCATTTGCTGTCTGTTTGGCACCGGTTCACCAGGCATTTGGCTGTTTGGTTGATAGCGAAAGTGGTCAGTTGCGCTCAGATCATTGGAGTCCTCGTTGAGAAGGTCGAGGGTGATGTTCTGGAAGCGAGAAGATGAGGATGGAGATGATGAGGATGAGGATGAAGATGAGGGTGATGATGAAGATGAGGGTGATGAAGATGTGGTTATGGTTGAGGTGGTGGTGGTGGTGGAGTTCATGGAGGTCATGTCATTTGAAGTGGAAGAGGAATTTGACTGCAAAGTCGCCGTTGAGCAGCTCATCATTTTTGTTTAGATTGTGTGTTTTTAGAAGCGTGTTAGGAGTTTGTTATAAACAATCTGATCTGATGTGTGCTGGGCTTGTTCTTTTGCAGCCCTAACAAAGGTACAAACGGTTGATGTGAACAACAAGCCAGCAAAATGGATTAATTGTTGGAAAAAACTGACTGGTTCAGTTGGCGACGGCAATAACTGTGACTGCGACTGCAAATGCCAACGCCACGACTGAACCGATCTGAACGTTTGCTGTCTTTGTTGTCTTATCAGAATTAAAGTTTGTGTGTATATTTCAAGTGTGTTCTGGTTTGGCTTTGCAGCGGCGAGGCGGCGAGGCGGCGAGGAGGTTATCTCTGCCCTGTCGCATCTATCAGCGCAATTCGCCAGTGCTCGACCATAAATAAAAGAGGAGCAAACGCAATCTAGAAGGAAAACGAAAGAGAAGAGGATGAATTAAGATGAGATACAGAAATGTTTCAATGAAAATGTAAGAGAGAGAGAGAGAGAGAGAGAGAGAGATGAAAGTAAAAGTAATTGAGAACAGTAAGCTAGAGATCTCCTACAAACCCCGGTTGTTGATGTTGTGGTGGTGGTGGTGGTGATGATAAGACCACCAAGTTTAGCAGATATCAACAGAGTAGTGCTCCACAGAGTAGTACACCACCGAGTAGTGACAGATGATAAGAGAGGACGGGAAAACGCTGATGCGTTGATGGTAACAACAACAACAACAGCAACAAAGATGAACACCAGAATAAAAGCTGCTGCCCAAACTGAGGTGATGACTGTCGACCGAAAAGAGTGAAAAGATGTGTGAAGCCTTTGGTGGTATGAGGATGATAGGGGAGCAAATGAAACAGGCGGATTCTCTCTCCTTGCTTTCAATTCTGCACCAGAATTCTCTTTCTCCTTTTCTCCCTTTTGCCTCACTCGCCTACACCTATGGTGTGTGTGTGTGCTCTTGTACCAGAAGTGTCCTCAGGCGAGAGAGTGGGCAAGAGAGTGGGCACAATTTGTGGTGTGGTGTGTGTCCGCCTGATGACCGTTAACGAGAGGACGACGACGACGACGAAGACGACAATGAGAAGACCGTCTTCTCTTCTCTCTCACTCTGTCTGTTTGCTGTTCTCCGTTTGTCAGCGTTAGTTGTGTTTTTGCGAGTGTGTGTGTGTGTGTGTTTGCTGTCCGGCCTTCTGCCGAGGCGTGAAAGTGTTTTTTGGTAGAAGAAGAAGAACCAGAGAACACCGGCGGCAAAAGTGGTGGTAGTGGTAATGGTAAGAGGTAGTGGCGGCGGCTCGGGTGAAATGCAAAACAAAACAAAACAACACCGTGGCCAGTGGCAGACAGTGGGCTCAATTCAGAAAGATTCAAAGAGCCAGAGAGTGAGAGAGAAGGAGAGTTAAAAGTCTAGAAAGATGTCGAAGGTGGTAGTGGAAATGATGCTGATGATGATGATGATGTACCAGAATAGACCGAACTGATTGAGAAGAAGAAGAAGAAGAAGAAGGTGAGTAAAGTCACTGAAGAGTACTTGCTGTAGAAGCGGCGGCTGCGGCATCGGCGGCATCATCGGCGGTATCGGCGACAGCGGCGATGGCACTTGCCAAGTGGAACACAACACACAGCACAGAACAGCGCAGAACACAGAACACAGACCAGTCTAGTGAAGGAGAGAAGAAGAGTGAGCGAAAACATACACAAAAAACAGTAGAGCTGAAGCTGAAGCTGAAGGTGAGAGAAGAGAGAAGAGAAGAGAAGAGAGGAGAAGGGAGCATGTGAGAGTGGGCACACTGTCTGAGCAGCAGTTCCACAGCCTCCGAATAGCAGCGAGACACCGTCGAAGAAGGCTCTTCTCCTCTCTTGTCAAGCAGTAGTACTCAGTAGTACTCGCAGTCTCAGCTCGGCAGCAAAACCAGACAAGCCAGACAGACGGACAGACGGGCAGGCAAGCAGGCAAGCAGGCAAGCAGGCCACTCGGCTGCAGCAAAACAAAACAAAGCCGAGCGAAGAAGAAGAGGAGAGAGCGCACTGTGCAAACACACACACACACACACACACACACACACACACAGTACGCTCACTGTACACAGACAGTGTATACCGTCAATAGAAGGCAGCGTCGGCGGCCGTACAGTGTGTTCAGCTCGCCTGACGGCTTGCTTGCTCGCTCCTTCTCGCCAGCTTGTTCATGTCCCCCGCCAATGATCACCACCACCACCGATGATAGTGTAGTGGTGATGAGGATGATGTTCAGACGGCGGCTGCTGAAGAGACGGCTGCCGCTGCTGCTGCTGCTGCTGCTGCTGCTGCTGCTGCTGCTGCTGCCTCTGTCGTTGTTTGTGACGCAGTTGTGATGAGTTGCGACGGCGGCAGTTGCCTTTGAAGAAGAAGAAGAAGAAGAAGGAGGAGAAGAGCTTGAAGGCTTCTTCTGCAGGCTGTTGAAAGGGAAAAATCTGTGTGTGTGTGTGTGTGTGTGTGTGTGTGTGTGTGTGTGTGTATGTGCTGAAAGGAGGCACAAGACGAAAACGTGAACGAACGGTTCGTCTTGACTTGCCGCTTGCAGGGAGGGATAAGCGGAATAAGATGATGCTGGTGATGTACGGCACAGCAAAAACTAAGTAAACAAACGCTGGTCTGCTGTGCCGGTACGCTGCTGCTGCTGCTGCGGTGAAAGCCCCTGAAGCTAACTTTGTTCTCTCCTTTCTTTTTCTTTTCTATTGTCTACCTGTGTGTTATTTTGCCTTTCTTTTCTAGTTAGAATTCTCCTGTTGTGGTTTTTAGCCTTATCAGTGTACCTTAGATAATTTTATTTCTGTTTTACTGTTTTTTTCTTTCCCAATTTTTAGCTGACCGTTTGAAAGCTGAAGCAGACAGTCACACGGAAAAGCGGTGTTTGCTGTATAGTAAATAAAAAGCCTGGTACACAGGAGTAGCAGCACGCTAAAGCCTAAGCTGACTGCTGCTGCTGCAGCTGCTGCTGCTGGTGTACACAAACCTGAATTTTGTCGTACAGTGAACTAGAGTACTCTCTCTCTCTCTCTTTCACTTTTCCCAAAAGTACCCAAACCGCCTTTTCAAAAAGCCGAATCAATAGAGCTATTTTTAGCTCAATCAGAGGTGTCAAAAACAGGAGCAGCAGCAGCAGCAGCACCAGCAGCTACAGCAAAAGGTGGGGTCATCTTCCAATTAAGCGAGAGAATCAGCTCAGCTCAGCTAGAGCACACTGTCCGTCAGTTTTTGTCTACTAATTTGGAGAGGGGGATTTAGCGGGAAAAAATCAGAAAGAGAGAGAGAGAGAGAGAGAGAGAAGAGAAAATGCTGATGCTCCTAAGCAACGACAGCAACTGAAACATAATAATGAAAAATGAAACAATTCACCGAGCTGTTGTCACCATTGTTAGCCATCACCATGTTCCGGTGTGCTGTCACTGACAAAGGATGGGCATTATTGTTAGCATTAGCATTGGCATGCCTGTGTGTTCTGCGATTCTCTCTCAATTTTCCTCATTATCCTCAACATCGCCGACTGTTGAAAACAAGAAAAAAGGGTGAAAAAGAATGAAAGGAAAAAAGGGAAAAAGAATGAAAAGGACCAGACAGTGTGTCAGTCTCCGGCTTTATCTTTGCCTTAATTGGCCAAAGTTAAAGAAAGAGAGAGAGAGAGAAAGAAAGAGAAAGAAAGTGATCTGAAAAACACACTGATAGAGTCACACATTTGAAAAGGGGCTGCTGTACAAAAAGACTGCCGTACATGATGAAAAAAAGAGTTCAAAAGAAAAAAAGAGAGCTCTCAATCTGCTTAAGTGGAGACTGGGCTAGACACTAGAAACACACCAAATCACACACGCTGTCGTGCACACCCGTACATTGCTGCCGTACACTGTTGGTGTTGTTGTTGTTGTACAATAACTGTCTTCGTACAGTGTACAGTGCAATTGAAATCGTCATCAATGCTAGTAGGCTGTGTCGCCGGCTAGTTTTGTTTATTCCTGTTAGCACTAGATTTCATGTTTTTTTGTGATTTGTTAGTGCATCATCATTTTTAGCTTAAAAAAGCTTTTTATCATTATTAAATCGTTTATGCTTTTTGGTTTTTTTTCTAAATTATTCTGATATTAAATCAAACTTGATCAGTCAAAATTGATCAGTTTATTCAATTAAAACTGTTTGAAAAAAAATCAGTACGATTGGTTGTCAAGGACGGATAATTTAATTTTGATGTGTTAACTAACATAAGATTTATCACTTGCTGGCCAGTAGTAAAAAACTGACAATCAAAATAAATTTAAATATTTTTAGATTGAGTAGTAATGGTAATAAAAAAAGCTTTTCACGCCATTGGAAAACTCTGTCAGTTAATCTTTTCACATAAAGGCTGTGTGCAGTCTTAAAATACTCAAACTTAAATTCTCAGAAGTAGTAAATAAGCTTAATGCTAATTGATTTTTATTTTTTACAAGCGTTTGAAAACGCGTTTTAAATTTAAACATAAATCAAAATGCAAACAACAGCTGATTTTGCTGTCACCAAAACTAATGATGTCGTCAAAAAATGCAAAAATATTTAAAAAATTTAAATTCAGTCATTCATTTTCTTGTTTTGTAGTGCGCTAAGCAAAAGCAGTCCATTGACAGTGCCAGTGAACACAAAAAGCAATATTTCTATTTAATACGCAGCTTATAGCAAAACACAAATAAAAAACATCTCCTGCAGGAAAAGAACAGTACAAATATTAATTAGTTTAATATAAAATTATAAAAAGGATAATAATTCCCGGAATTTCTAAAACATTATTCCCCAAAACAGGCACACACACACAGACACCAGCACACTAAAAATGAAGCCCGATTTGATCAACAAATCTGGTTGGCACAATGGGGAAGGGTCAGTCAGCTAGTCAATCAGCTTATTAAAGCTGTTGTGTGCGTGGCTAAAATAAAATATTTTGAGTACGGTGTTGAATTTGGGATGACCGAAATCGGCCACCTGGGAGTTGACAGTAGAGAGAGAGAGAGAGAGAGAGAGATAAAAAGAAGAAAAGTGAGTGAAGAAGATTTGCGTTGCTGTCACCAGCATTTTAGCCTACAGTCTCGTTTGGCCAGCTCTACAACAGCTGCAGCAGCAGCCGTTCCTGGAACAGCAGCAGCAACAGCTCTAAAAGTTTGGAAAAGCCTGTTCTGCAATTTGCGTTGCATGAACCAGAGCAGGAAAAAGGAATCTCAGTTTTTTTGGAAGGAGCTCACGAGACCAGTGTGTGTGTGTGTGTGTGATTAGTGATCGGCTGTTCACTGTTTTTCTCCTTTTCTTTTTGTTCATTCAAAACACTAGACAGGCCCAGACCATTTATTCACTTGATCGGCTTTCACATCCATCACGGCCATTTTGTGTGTGTGTATGTGTGACTATGCACGGCCTATCACTTTTTTCCCAAGTTTGAACCTGGTTTTTTGTTTTGTCTTGTCTGTTGCTGTGCAGACTTTTGATGAGTCAGGAAAGACCATTTTTTTCCACCCATAATTGGAGTCGGTGACAGAATAAAACCAGGCAGAATGTGGCCGAGTCAAAAGCCGAGTCATTTCAAGTGCAGCAGCCGACTGAGCCGGACTGATGAATTCAACAACCAAACTTGGCTTTTAATATCTTGAGGCACACTTGAAACTTTGCACTGGTTTTTTTCAATTTGAATATCTATTGTCTGTTTTATCATCTCGTTCATATGCTCATAATTGCTGTAAAGCTTTTAAAATTTTGAGTCCAATTTTAAAACGCAATTTGTCTGGTGATTTAAATTTAACTTTGAGCCCTAACTTTAATTTCATCACATCAAAATGTCTAAAAAACTGTGGTGTTGGACGTTTCTTTTCTGCTCCTCAATCACTGTGGTGACAACGTCAATTCTGCTGTATTACAGCTTTTTTCTGCCCCTTTTTAATTCAAATGCGTTCAAAGGTTAACTACTTTGCATTTTTACTTTTGAGTTTTTTCAGTTTGAGATAGCAAATAATAAAAATGTATTTATTTCATTAATGTAGTGCCAATTTCACCCATTGGAACTTTAGTGCGCTGCAACAGCAGCGAGGAAAGTTTTCTATACGGGTTTAATCACGGTAAATTTTTTTGTATTAATTTTAAAAAGGTAAAATCTTTTGATTTTGAAATATTTAGGAATTTGCCAAAACACCGAAAAAGATGCCGACAACTCAACTGTAGGATTTGGTCCCCAGCTGAAAAACGAAAATCAAGATCTCTGGTTGGTCAAGAAAAATTCATCATCCTCATCAACTTTAAGTTCAAAGCCAGTAACGGTGTTTTGTAAGTTTGATACAAACTTTTAATTGAAACAAATTTTTAAATAATAATCAATGTTTCTAAATTTTTCAACAGATGATCGAAACGTCGTCCACCAGCTTTTTGGCATGCGCCTCAAAAAAGCGCCTTCAACTCAAAGTTCTACCCTTGAAAACTCTGTCACTACTACTACCGGAAAGGAGTTTCTCTTTCTGCTGCTACTCATCGACGTCATCTTCACCGTCTACGCCATTCTCTGCCTCTTCATCCTCCTCTTCCGCCGGTGGTACGGGCAGCTGGGCGACTTTGAGAATGAGGATGAGGAAGATGATTTAGAAGGAGGACGACCCTATCAACGAAGAGCAGGAGGAGTTCCCCGGTTTGAGCAACAGCTGCAGCTCGCCGGTCGGCACCACATTGCACTGCGACTTGATGATGAGGGTGATGATGAGGGTGAGGAGGAAGAAGAGGATGAAGGCTTTGGTGAGGGTGATCTGGATCTGAGAGTAGAAGAACTGGAAAGAAATGATAGGGGTGATGAGGGTGATGAAGGTGACGAGGATGAGCAAAATCAGCCCCCTGCACAGCCATTGCATCCCATGCATCAAGAATTGATACTGAATCCCAACCTGCGACCTGGAATGCCTCATTTTCAGCCAATGCTTTTCCCGTGGATGCAACCACCACCTGAAAATGCCCGTCCAGAGGAGATTTTTGTCTAACCGAAACGGAAAATTGAGGTGAATTAAAGTAATGATCTCATCTCTAATCTGACGACATCTGTTCAGTTGTATTATTTTACGCAATTATTTTCACACATCTAATTTTACTCAATTGTCATTAAATCCACACACAAATTCCACACATGATTCAATAATACTTTTTTTATTTTAGTGTAATTTCCTCAAATCTTTCTTCCCTTTCTTTTGTATTACCTAGTAGATCGTTTTAAACTTTTTAAACATAAAGTTTTGGTTGTTTGTCCTATTTTAAATGTTTTGGTATTTTTCAGCTTTACAAGTTACTGAATTAGCTATATTAGCAACAACTTCAGCAACAACTTCAGCAACAGCATTAACAAAGTACGCAGCAGATTTTTGCTGTTGCCAACCGACTCTGATGGCAAAAACTGTCAACTGGTGTGTCGTTATAATAACAAACAAACGATCATTAGTAATTAATAAATTATAAAATAACAAGGTAACAAGAAAAAGAAAAAGAAAAAAGTATTTCACTCATCATTAGCACACGCTCTACACTATCACTAACCGTATTAATTGAAAAATTCAAGCAAGTAGTGCTAGCATTATAACTGGTGGTAAGCTGTTTTGAAAGCTACTTCTGTACAAGTGATCAGTTTGATCAATTTTGCTTTTAACTTTACTAAATTTTCCTTGTAAGAAGCAATTCCCATTGCTAAATAACCAAATACTTTTTACCCAGTTTAAAACTACTACTACTACTACTGATACTTTTTTAATATAAAACAACAAAAAGTCTAAGTCATGGGCAACAGCTGTTCAAAGTGTCTCTCGGCTCACCTCGTCCCCTCGGTGTCCATCGCCATGATCGGCCTGGACGGGGCGGGCAAGAGCTCGCTGATTCACAAGTGGAGAACCGGGCAGACGGCCACTCGACCACTTCGACCTACTGTTGGTGAGTGAAGCTAAAAAGATGGCAAAAACTTCAAATTCATTCACTTTAACAATCAGACAATCTTTACTACGATCTAGGCTTCCACATGGAGACGATCTTCTACCGCGAGGTCAGCTTCACCATTCTCGAGTTGAGTGGTCGACCGGCGAGTCGGCCCACCTGGAGGCAGTACTTCTCGCTGAAACAGGCGATCATCTTCGTGGTAGACGCCAGCGATCACGTTCGCATTCGCGAGGCTCAGGTGGAGCTGCATCGAATGATTGCCAGCTCTGAGGAGGAGTACTCCAAGTTGCCCATCTTTATTGTCGGGACAAAGATGGTAAGGAGTGGTAAAAATGATGGTAATGAAAACTCAAAAGATAAATCAAAAACTTTTTTTGCTAGGACTTGCCCAACAGCCTCGATGAGCTGACCTTCATGGAGATGATGAAGCTGCACCGCATTCCCGCCACCCGAAACTGGCACTTTCAGATGGTCAATCTGATGACGGAGCGCAATGTCTACGAGTGCCTCGACTGGCTGATGGCGCAGCTGAAGAAGGACAAGGTCATTTGAGTTTGGATTCAATTTTGATTCAATTGTAGCTCGTTGATGATGATGATTTGATGTCAAACAAGCAATGGAAAGCGTTGAATTGTATTGTGTGCGATTCTATTAAACAAAATTAAAAGTTAAGTTAATGAGTATGTTAAGGTGGTTACAATAAAAATGGAATAATGAGGGTGTGAAGGGTGTTTATTAATTGGTCAAAATTGGAAATTTATTAAAAATACAAAAATGACAGCAGATTAAAAGGAAAAAGGTATCAAATAGCTCAAAAACTGAAAATCAAAGTTTGCAAAAGAGTAGTAATAGTATTAATCAAGATCATACTACCGAATGCCAAATTTTTTAGCTTTTATCTGTGTGCAATGTCGAATCTTAGTGTTGAATGTGTGCTGGATGCAGTAAAATTGTTTGTTTGCTTGTTTTTCAATTTTGAAACAGTTACTTTATCAATCAGACAGTGTAAAAGTGTGTGTGTGTGTGTGTGTGTGTGTGTGTGTGTGTGTGTGTGTGTGTGTGT
>JAALOO010000720.1_pt1 | contig 25342 bp, 17 predicted proteins | sample 7257641 | NCBI WGS metagenome assembly JAALOO01 (sample SAMN14085613, study PRJNA598686) | mite metagenome | biome: ENVO:01001000; feature: ENVO:01001002; material: ENVO:01001226; isolation source: single female mite from University of Michigan culture on fish food culture... ...
TCTCTCTCTCTCTCTCTCTCTCTCTCTCTCTCTCTCTCTCTCTCTCTCTCGAGGATGGATATGGCAAGAAGCTGAAGCAGAAGCCACACATTAGTGTCAATTGGGAGCACACAATTGAGAGGAAAAGAAGAGGAAAAAAAGAGAAGACAATGCGCGGAAAACGGGGTGACAGGAGAGTGCAGATCTTCTCCTCACTCGGGTGTCGGGAGACAGTGCTAAATGACGGAACAGAAACAACAACAGCAGCAACAACGCAAATACCAAATAGGAAAACAACAGCAAGACGGCCGAATACAAAGACTCGGCAGCAGACACAGACACTCACTCAAAATATGGCCAAAATAGGGGAGAGAATATGCGCGCAAATGATCATCTCTCTGTGCAAGAGACTGAAAGATTGGCAACAAAACTGCAGGAAAAAAACAGGCTGAAGTACTGCTAACAAACTATCCAAGAGCCAGCAAGTCAGTCAGCCAATCGACAAATATTACTATCAGATGGTTACCGTCATTAGCACAAAAAATGCACAACAGCTTAGACAAAGCAGACTACAAAGACAGATTAAGCAGACCGGCAACTCATTTGTACCTCATGAGCAATATCGGCGCAATATAGACACTCTCTGTTCCGCTACGGTATTAAACGGAAAGTTCAAAAGAGTGCAAATGACTACACTTCACTCCAGCCAGTCGCTGAGTCACTCAATCACCAAAAAAAGGTCCAAGTTCACAAAGGTAATTTTTTCATGCAACAGTCGGTTTACGGTGTTTCGCTATGCAAATCAGCAGCAGCAGCAGCTGCTGAAAGCTGTCGAGAAAGATATCGGGTATCGTTTGGTGATCGCTTAGGAGCTATTGGAGGTGCTGATGATTTATTATTCCAATAGCAGCAGCAGCAGCAGCGGATGCAGCAGTAATGCGCTGTCTCCTTTCCATTCAACGACAACACTTTAGCACAGGCACGTTAGCTTCCCCCGTACACTCTTTCAAAGTACTGCGCGTTTCACCAAACGTAGTAAGTAAGCTCATGAGCTCAAAGCGAAAAGACAAAGCGCAATTAAAGGAATTAGCAGGAGTGAGCAAAGGCAAACAAAAAGGCGAACATGACACACAGCGGCCTGGTCACCGGCAATCGAGTGGTCAGCAGCAATGCGGCACTAGTCATCAGCAGCATCAGCACACACACTGCGCACTCTGTGCACCTGTGCAATCGGCAAATCGTGCATAGATCACTGTGCAATTAATAACTGCAGCACATACTAACACACACAATTGCGCACACAGGTATGGCACACAAACACAGCAATTATATCCCAGAAGATGGTAGGCTTCGATTACGAGGAAAAGGACTGTGTGTACTTTCAGCCACAGAAGCATGCAGCAGCACATAGCGGTCGTGGTGTTTGCAAACACACAAACACACTTTCCATGATAAAGCTAGATAAGCAGCAAAAAGAATTGTAAAATGGAGAGATTTGTTAGCGTCTGTGTGAGTGTGTGTGTTCGTAATCCACAGCACAATTTTGTGGGCAATTTGTGGCAGCCTCAAAAGATTAAGCCATTACACATTACCATGTAGTGGTGAAACGCAATAGTGGACACTACTACTACAGGTGAAAGTGAACACGAGAGGAGAAAAAGTGAGGACGAAAACGAAAACCAATCGCGACCAATCTCATTCACATGGAAATCCGATTTTAAAGTTCACCAACTTGTCGATGGGAAAAGTGTTTGTGTGTGCTAGAGGAAAAGCAATGGTAATATCAGCGATGCCAAAGGGGCTGGCAAATGTCAACAAATGACAACTTAGATAAGCAAACAAATGTCAATCGATTCTTTCCAGTTAATAAAAAATGCTGAAAATGCTGCTGACCAGTTGACCGGCGCCCTTCTCTCTTCCTCACTTTGAGAGGGCACGAGGGCAATGAGAGCTAGATGATTATGATTACCATTCAATTGAAATGGACAGAACAGCACTGCTGTACATTGACCAAATCTACGCACACGTGAGCATACAGGCGCATTCTTAGCACAACCATCTCTCTGTGTCTTCAGTCCTGGCATTTTTCGAATGGCTCAAGTGCTTCTTCTTCAGCGCGTGCAGCACCTAAAAATAGAGAGAAGACGCCACAAACCGGCATCAGTAATAGTAGTGAGTGGCGATAAAACAGTAAAGCCAGCCAGCCAACCATCCATTCCTCTACTAATAATCAAGGCGCATAAGGCAAAAACAACGGCGAATACACCACCACCACCACCAGAGAGAAGAACACTGAAGACGAAGACGATGATGATAATGATGATGATGATGATGATAGATCAAGGATGAAACCGAAATTGGCCAAATTAGTTGTAGTGGTAGTAGTAGAAGTACTGCAGCAGGATACGAACGAGGGGACGACTGCCTGCCTGCTTTTTGCCTCCTAAACTGGCGACATTCGAATCGACCAGACGCCTTATAAAAATAGACAAGACTAGAAGACACTGTGTGCGTCTGGACAATGCAACACAGCAATGGACAAGAACAAGCAGAAGCTGAGGCAAAGGCGATGCAAATTAATAAGCACTAAAACAATTAGGAGTAGGCAGAGGCCGAGGTAGTATATGCGCCCCGTCCTCCTCAACCATAGAAACCATCATCCATTTTAATTATATTTCAATTTAATAATTGTGACCGGCAAGAGTAATGCGGTGGAGAAAGTGGTGGTGGTCCCCCAATCTGGCATGAGCAAGGAAAATCATTTCAGCTGCAAAGGAAAGAGCAAAAAGAGAAAGTACTACAGTGACAGTCAACATTTTGCTTTTGCCGGTCGTGAAGCGGTCAAATTGTCTCCGGTTAGCCGCCGAGTGCACCGCCGACACTGAGCGGCAATTAGCCGAAACGAGCTGAAAATAGCGAAACCAAAAATCTGTGATGTGATCAACGTTCTAATTCGTCATCCTCCTAATTGAATTTAGTAGCCGTGCATTGAGAAGGCGACCATTGGGGAAATTGGTGCACCACTCGACTTCTAATCACTGTTCACCGCTGCCGAATCAGTGCGCTTACCCAAACCGCTTCGTTTACCAGAGCACATCATCATGCACCACCAACATCACTATAAACAAAACTCTTCTGCTCATGCACTTCCTAATTAGTAATGCATTATGTTGTGAGTCTGTCTACACCATCATCACAAACAGTGTATGTTTGTCGGTGGTTGAAGCAGTGCCCTGGCATCAGCAGCAGCAGCAAACCGACAAACATTGGCCAATTAATTAATGCACTATACAGCAGAGGAGAAAAAGTACTGATGGTGACGACAACGACCACCACTACCACAGGGCCAACGTGGCCATTAATTGGAACACAATGCAAATGTGCAAGATAGCAAAGAAGAAGAGTTTAGCGATGTTCAGACAATACAGACAGACAGACGGTGGAGATTGAAGAAGAAGAAGAAGGAAGATGAACGAAACGCTTTGGGCTTGAGACAGTGAAAAGGAAAGTTGAGCGCATAGAGTTGAGTGCTACACGTCTTTCACAATCAATCAATTGAAATCGATGAGCAGAAGAGGGAGCGAGAGAAGAAGGAAAGAGGAGATGAAAGATGTACAAGCCACGACAGGATTTCCAATTATTTAGAGGCAGATAAGGCAGAAAAGGCATGCAATATGAAAATGTGCCACAGGTATCAGCCAGCAGACAGCTGGGTAAAAAAAGCTGGGCACTAATTGCATTTGCAACAATCTGAAGGCAAGGTAACGCACGGTACGATGCGTTCACTTTTTGCTGCTGATATTACACACAAAAGTGACACTTTGGTATTTACATTTCCAAAGAAATTACAATTAAAAGTCATCAGTTAGAAAACTCAAAACTATTCAAAAATACTTTCAAATGTCAGATTAGTTTTTTTTAAATTTCAATTTTTGAAGAAACTGCCGCCATCTTATGATGGGCCCACAAAGTGCCTGCCTGATCAACAAAACAGAAAACATTGCGTACCGTTAGAAGGACATGTCGTACTCGAAGAAAGTTAGATTCCATGATTGATGAAAGAAACTTAATTAGGATTATCATTTTATCAATAGAAAGGCACCTTCGGTATAATTACTGCTGCTGATGCTGCACCATTAGAGTTACTGAAAGGTGCTATACTGAATCCTAGTCACGAAGTGAGTGAAACCTCAGTTCTAGCATGTTTGAGACTGAGCTTCTCAATGACATGTTTGGCGTGCAACATGGCAGCTGAATGGAAGTAGCGAGAGCGGTTAGTAAACATCCGCAAACATTGGCAGAGATGACTGAAAAAGTAGAAATAAAACAAAACACAGAGCACTTCTGCCAGTCAGGCACTGATTAGATAGATAGAGAATGGGCTGTTGCCAGGCAAAGGAGAGATGGCGCGTGATTTGGACATCCAATATGCCGACTGGAAAAATTCACAGCAAAACAAAGTTATAAGCAATAGATTTGGCGACTTTCGCATTGAAACCTGACACTGAGTAGCTGGAAATTGCACTCAATAAGCGAATAAGTGCTTACTATTCTTCTATCTTTGATCAAGGGCTTCTTGACGAGAATGGCACAAACAACAGTAATATCTGAGTAGAAAATAAGCACAGCTTGTGAGAAGAAGGTAACGCAAACAGTATGTGTGGGAAAATGGCAAAGCATCAGCAAATGACAATCATCATCCTCAACGCTAACTGTCGCTAATTACAGTCGATGGCTAAGTGGACATTTAAATGGCGAGGTAATTCTGATTAATTGGTGATAACGGACAGCGACTACGACTTATTATTTTGGCGGCAAGCAAACGCCGATGCAATATAAAAAACAGGCAGTAAATATGGACTTACCTTCAGATGGCAGAAGAATTGAGTATGCTGTCCGTCACTGCTGTTGCTGTGGATGATGAAAACAAATCGTCCAGTTGGCCTTGTGTTATCTTCTGCTGGCGGTGACGAGTTGATGATGAGCTGTCTGTCCGCAAAAGATGAGGGTGATTGTTGGTGATTATTACTCTCCTGCTTGTGATGCTGGTGGTGGCGGTGGTAGCGCTGGGAAAGGGGGCGAAACGAGGTGGACAACAAGCGCAGGGCGTTTGGATTGTGGTAATTGATGGCTGACAAGTGTCCTGCAGTCTTGTACAAGAGCAGAGAGCAAGTTTCTGTGTGTACAAGAGCGAGAGAGCAGGCGAAAGCGAAGTACGGCACAACAACCACAACAGAAGCAGCAGAGCTTGAAGAGTGAAGGAGAGAAAGAGTGCCAGCAGAAACAAAACAGCAACAGCAGTAACTTGAGAAATCAAGTTAAGCGCTCTTTAGTCGATCAGAGTTGGAGCTTTGCTGAAAGGGAGATCAAATCTAGTATCACATTTGACTCGGTTGTGGACACAGATGTGGTTAGGGTGCCCACCAGAGCTCTAAAATAGACAATGAAATCATTAGTATTACGAGGAAAAGAGTAGGCGACAACCTTTTACCAAAATAGAATCACCAAAGTCAAAACCCGGAAGCGAAAAGGTGAGGGCGACTTTGCCGAAGAGAGCAAAGGTCAATAATGGACCACCATCATCATTTTCAAAACCTTCAAAGTAGAGCAAACATCTCCATCCTCGCCTGGTAAGAAATCAGAGCAGATCGAAGCAGACCAGCACCAGGACCATATGGCAAAGTCGTTGTGGTGTGTTTCAGCAGGACGTTGATGTTCAGCAGAAAAGAGCCTGCTTACTTCTGGTGCTCAGACGATGATGAAGATGGTGACGAGTGATGATAACAATGGAAACAGGTGGTGATGGTGGTGATGGTGGTGGTGGTGGTGATAGTACAGGCCACCTCTTCAACAGTGCACCGATAAGAGAAAGTCTGGTGTGAAAGTGAAAACCTCCAGCACACAACCGCAGACGGCACACACATGGACAGAGACCGAAAGTAGAGTGAGAGAGACTGATGCCACCGTCGCATGCGCTCTCCAAGCAACAGCCTAAGCGGCGGCTATTCCGGCGAACCGAATTAGGTGGATTCAGGGCATTCAAAACACTCGAACGGATATTCACCAGACAACTTGTATCTTGGTCGCAGCGCTCTTTATAAAACAAAACAATAATTTTACATAAAATGTCGGGTAAGAAATATAGAGTGTGTGTGTGGACGTCTGTAAAAGATGTAGACTTGCAGATAGTAAAAAGGGGTGTAGAACATTGCTCTGTGTGTATAGAGAAGGGGCGATTCCGCGACGGGGACTTTTTGCTGTTGGTGAATGGTCGATGAATGAATTTCTGCAGTGATGAAGTCTGAAAGGTGGTGAGGGTGATTGTTTGTTTGTTGGGATTTTCGGGATGGGAAAGATTAACCACGACCGCGGTATCCGCCCCCACCACCGCCACGACCAAATCCACCGCCTCCACGTCCTCTTCCGCCACCGAATCCTCCGCCGCCGCCTCCAAATCCTCCTCCTCGACTGAATCCTCCTCGACCGCCTCCGCCACCACCACGACCAAATCCTCCGCCACCTCGGCCTCGTCCGCCACCAAAGCCACCTCCACGACCACCGCCACCGCCTCCACCAGGTCTCTTGGCTCCTTTCGGTCTGGGAGGTTGTGGGAGGAATCGCGCCAGTGGCAGCAACTTGGCCGGGTCAATGAAGAATTTGATATTTGCAGGGAAGGAGGTGGCGCTGAGGCCGTCCATCATCGACACTGAGATGGAGTAGTCGCGGATGGAGCCGAAGATCTCGTCCACCTTGCCGATGCGCTTCTTGTCCTCGGTGTAGATGGGCGCATTGAAGAAGGGCAGTTCTTCGAGCTGTGACTTGATCACCAGCTGATTCTGGCAGGGGTGTGTTGAGTGGCCGAATTCCTGGACATGTTCCGGTGGGCCTTCGTCGAAGTCGCGTCCTCGGCCGCCAAAGCCGCCACGACCGCCGCCTCGGCCACCGCCTCTTCCGCCACCGAATCCTCCTCCACGTCCTCCTCCTCGGCCACCGAATCCACCGCCACCACCACCTCGACCAAATCCGCCGCCGCCTCCGCGACCACGTCCACCACCACCACCTCTGAAGCTCATGATGAGATGATACTTTTCTTAAGACAACTTGACAACTAAAGGAAAAACAACAACATGTTAGTTTGGATATACTCCGACACACACCCTACTCACCGGAAAAGAAGACGAAGATTCTTGACAGAGTCCAACAAAAGAAGAGAAAAATCAACAATGCAAAAACAGACCGACAATCCAAAAAGATGCACAAGTCTGCCGCACGTGTTTTGCCGAGATTTTTGTTGGGGTAGCTCGCAAAGGACGTGCTGTGTATGGCCGGCCACTTTCTGCTTCTGTTGTTCGCCGCAGAGGCTTTGTGTGTTTTGAAGCCGCCGCTGCTGCTGCTCCAGCATCTTTCAGGCGAATTTCCAGCAACATCCTCAGCTTTCAAACTTCGAACCGGAATCCACAACCACCACCAACAACAGCTGCCAATCCCCGGTGTACAACACACACCGACCTGCCCGAGTGTCAGTTCAATCAACATCGACAGCTTCATCCAGCCAGTCGTTCACCAGCACACTTCACAAGACTTCGCAAAGATGATGATGGGCGGTGGTGGCGGTCCGCTCGGACCACCTGGACTGGGGCCGCTGGGCCTGCCGCCCGGCGTTTCGCCGCAGCTGCCGGGCTTCCCCATGGGCGGCCTGCCCCCGCCGCCGGGACACCCGGGCGCCCTCATCGGCGGGCCGCACCCTTCGCAGCTGGTCGGCCCTGGTGGACCTGGCGGCGGCGGTGGCATGGGCGGTCCTCATGGAGGGCCACCGCCATCGCATAGACTCTCTTCCGGTGCCACGCCTCCCAACTCTGGACCACCAGGAGGAGGTGGTGGTGGATCTTCAGGCGGTGGTGGCCATCACCACGGCGGCCACTCGTCCTCGAACAGTGGCAGCGGCGGCGGCGGTGGGAAGCAGCAGTCGGCGGACAACAAGATCAAGCCCAACTACAAGCAGATCTTCACGCTGGCCGGCCACACCAAGGCGGTCTCCTCGGTGAAGTTCTCTCCCAACGGTGACTGGTTGGCCAGCTGCTCCGCCGATAAGCTGATCAAGATCTGGAACGTCTCCGATGGCAAGTTTGAGCGCACCATCGCCGGCCACAAGCTGGGCGTCAGCGACGTCGCCTGGAGCACTGACTCGAGGCTGCTCGCCTCCGCGTCCGACGATAAGATGCTCAAAATCTGGGAAAGTCAAACGGTACGGTTTTTGTTTTTTTGCTACTTTTATTTCTGAAACTAATCAGATGTTTTCACTTTTTTCACCAGGGAAAATGTCTGAAGACGCTGAAGGGTCACAGCAACTACGTATTCTGCTGCAACTTTAATCCGCAGTCCAACCTCATCGTTTCCGGCTCGGTGAGTGAGAGAGAGCCGGTGCTTGTAGAATGTGAACTTATTTCTATTTATACCACCACCATTCAGTTCGACGAATCGGTGCGCATTTGGGACGTGAAGACGGGCAAGTGCCTGAAGACGCTGCCCGCCCACTCTGACCCGGTCTCGGCGGTGCACTTTAACCGCGACGGGACGCTGATTGCCTCCAGCTCCTACGACGGCCTCTGCCGCATCTGGGACACCAGCACCGGACAGTGCCTGAAGACGCTGATCGACGATGACAATCCGCCGGTGTCCTTCGTCAAGTTCTCCCCCAACGGCAAGTACATCCTCGCGGCGACACTCGACAACACACTGAAGCTGTGGGACTACAGCAAGGGAAAGGTAGGAGAGCTGTCCAAAGTAAACAAACTCCTATTCACAGTATTCTGACTCTCTCAATCTCTTTCAAATAGCCACTCAAAATCTACCAAGGGCACAAGAATGAAAAGTACTGCATCTTTGCCAACTTCTCCGTCACCGGCGGAAAGGTAAGTACTGAAGTGTGCTTGGAGTGCACTCTGCACGAACTATAAATAACTTGGTCTCTTCCTCTCTCCTTAGTGGATCGTATCCGGCTCCGAGGACAACCAGGTGTACATCTGGAACCTGCAGACGAAGGAGATTGTGCAGAAGCTAAGCGGCCACACTGATGTGGTCCTCTGCACCGCTTGTCACCCCACGGAGAACATCATCGCCTCGGCGGCGCTGGAGAACGACAAGACGATCAAGCTGTGGAGGAGTGATGTGTAGAGGACAGTCACCGATGCATCGGGCACGAGTTTAAAAGCTCAAGGGAACAATTCTAGATTCCACCGTGCTGCTGGAAGTTCAAGTACAACTCACTTTTCTCCATCCCATCTCATCACCACCACCACCACCTCATCAACTTCCATCGACTTCTTCTTCTCTATAATTTTCTGTAATGTATTATCACCTTTATTCTTGCTGCTCTATACATACACACTTCATCGAACCATTCTTCACTGTCTGAGTGGCCGCCCGCCCGCCCACTCACAGTGCACTCTCCCGTGCGTTCACCGTCATCAACTTTTGAACTTTTTATTTGTGTACCAACTAGCTAACTCAATCTGATTGTCGCCATTTGTTGTGCACACTCTCCCCCTCTCTGATCCTCTTCAATATAACATGATTATCGGTCGGCCAACGTACTTCGGCAACAACAACAACAACGGCATCAGCAGCAAAAACAGCCGTGGCATTCTCTTCAATTCTAAACTTCTGACTCGCTGATTCATTTGATTACATTCTCTCTCCCTGCTACTAAGAACTAAAGACATTGGCAGGCAGGCATTCCTTGGCTGCTCATTAGCGAGTAAATGCGATTAGCTTGGGGACTGGCTGGCGGCTGGCAGTGTGTGGTACCAGGAATCTCTCTCCTCCGCCTTCTCTTCTCTGGGGTAATCATCATCATCATCATCAGGCATTCATTCATTTGTCTTGTACACACATTCAACACAATAAGAAGAAGAAGTAGAATTAGGGGAGGCAAAAGAACAAACATCAGGCAGCCTATGGTATGGGCGCATTTGAAATTTGTTGATGACTGATGTAACATCGATCGACCAATTCTCTGCTGTTGTTGCTGCTGTACGGCAGACTGTTGTTGCACAGTAGCAGGAAAAGAAGAAAGAAAGAAAATTTAGTCGAAAACAGATCAGTGGAGATGAGAACTGCAGAGAGAATAGTGAATCCACTGAGGCTGCAACTGTAGTTTCGGTAGTTTTGCCCTGGACTGCCGCGGTGGCTGTTGTTTTCGTGCAAACTGCCAAACACTTTGCTCCCTCCCTCCCTCCGCTCTCAATTGCTCCCTTCCCTGCAAATGGGCGCCACTCGGAATCTGCCAAATGCGAATGTGAGTTAGCTTTCTACTCTGACTGCAAAAGAAAAACATGCAGTAATTCGATTGTCAGTAAAAGTAGAAGTGAAAGAAGATAAAGAAGAAGAAGATTGTCGACAAAAACAAGGTAGTGCTGGTGCTGGTGAGGATCGACAGCAACGGTGCGCTGATTCCCGGTATTCAGTGCATAGTGATTGAATGCTCGCTGTGAGTGAGCGAGTGACTGAGTGTGTGCCCTACTCTCTTTCTTTGTGCCGCTTCTAAATTGAATGAATAGATGAATAAATAATAAAACGCCAATGAATGAAGGAAGGAGTGGAAATGAACTGAAATGAAATGAATGACATTTCCGAGGAATGTGCCCCTAGAATCCAAAGTGCTGCTGTTGCTCTGCTGAGTGCAAGTGCCCAGGGTTACACTAGTACTGAGCTTGCAAGTTTTGCTGTGCAGTACGTGACCAGGGCCGAATTGAGGACAGTAAATAAAAGAGGAAAAGAAGAAGATTTGCACTTCAAGAAGTGCTTGTTTACTGGATACATACCAAAGTGCTTGTTTGTGCTTGCAAACTCAAACAGCAAAGAAAGTAGAAGGGACAGAGTCAATTCAGGGGAAAGTGTCAGTGTCAGTGCACACTGATCCCCTTTTTTCAGTATAGTAGTCTTTGGAGCAGTGCACAAGTTTTCGGCTGAGAAGGAGATAATGAGCACTTCAGAAGAGAAGAGTGGAGTGAATGGGGTGCCCAGCACTTCTTCTTCACTTGCTGTTGACTGATGAATGATGCTGGTGGTGATGGTGGTGGTGTTGCTGATTCGAAGAAGAGAGCGAGGGCAAAGTGTAAAAAGTGGTTCTTTTGTCTGTGAGGACACCGCGTGACCATCGTGTTGCTGTGCGCACACTTTGCTCACTTCACCACATGCACATCAACACTTCATCTTTGCAACCCTGTCCGCCACTATCAGTCATCAGTGTCATTAGTTAGACAGTCAGTGGCCAAGAAAGAGGCAGCAGCAGCACTGTTGTTTACTGTCAATCGTACCATCACCACCATCACCACCACCACCATCAGCACTCACTTCACTGAGATGATCATCAGTATATTTTCTATACTGCTGTACGTACTAAAGCTGTGGCAACTTTGTTGCGAACTACTGAGCCAGTGGAGTACACCACTCACCACACTACAACGTCTGTTTGTTTGCCCTCCTTTTCTTCCCTTTTCTCTCTCTTTCTTCTTCTTATTTGTTTTTCACTCTGAAGCAGCATGTGCTTGGTGCATGTGTGGTGGTTTTGGCCCACCAAGAGTCAGGCAGACAGCAGCAGCAAGCAGTGTGTGTTCGGTGCTCAAGTCAGTCGGCAAACACTAAAAAACAGAAAGAGTAAGAGAGGAGGAAAAGACGAAAACACCGATAGATTATACTTGCTGATCGGAGACAGAGGAGAAGGAGACGGAGACGAAGGAAAAAACGGCGGCGGCGGTGAAAGGAAAGTAAAGAATGGTCAAGGTCAGTTGTCAAGCGGTTGCTGCTGCTGTTGCTGGCGGACGAGCTGGTGCATGAATGTACTGCATGCTCAAGTACATTCGCTGCCTGCTGCTTTTTTCAGGCTACTTCTTTTTCTCTTTCTCTCTTTCTGGAACACTCGTTGACAAAGGAAGAAGAGTAACACACTACAACAGCGCTGCTGCCCTTGAACGAATTTACACTGAACTTGCACCCTGAGAGAGAGTAGTCTTCCAATTGAAAAAATAGAATCAGCAACAGCAGTGAAAACACCTACGACTACCTTTCTTTCCTTCTTTCTTTCTTTACCCAACAAGTCGCACTTGGTGCTGGTGCAGTGGCTGAACTTGCACTTTCAGGAGGGACTGATTTTGACGTAAACAGCAGAATAAAAATCAATATTTCTGCAGTGCCAAGTTGCAAGTGCCCGTCTCAGGTACAGTGCAATTTTGATGTGCATTAGTTGTTTGAAAGCAGTGCCGAATGACTTGGCAATGCAAAAATTAAAGACATTATCGCATGTTTTTTTTGAGTGATCAAGTTCTCTCAACAACACTTGAACAAAAATGATTGTGTTAAAAAGAGAAAAAGTTCCATATTTGCAAACCCCACTCAATAAATGGGCCACGTTTGCCTAGCAGACGTGTTCGTCTGTGTTGTACAGTGTGCGCTAGCAAGTCATCATGATGGTATTTGCAACCACTTCAGACTCCACCACTGGCAGCGTCATCAACTCCACCTGTGAGCACACCTCCTCAGCTGATCCTCCCGATGTGCTGTTGCCACTGTACCGCTTCTTCGAGCTGGGCGTTGTAGTCTTTTTCTGTTTGGTCGTGCCAACGGTGCTCTACTGCTGCTGTGCCCCCGCAACCTCAGCCAAAGAGAAGGCGAAGGACCAGCCGGTGAAGCTGAACTTCTTCGAGGTGCTCCACCTGGGCGCCTCCGGGCTGAGCCTCCTCGGCCTGAGCGTGATCACCCTCCAGTGCAACCGCCTGTACCTGGTGGGCAGTCTGCGGCGGGAGCAGGGCTCGCTGCTGCAGTCGCTCAGTGACTTTGCCGCCTCGGTGCCGGCGGTCGCCCTCCTGCTCTGCCTCATCATTCAGTACCGGGAGCTGAAAAGGTACCGGGAGCGTGTGTGCACTGAAACCTATCTGCTTACCGTACCTTCTTTCTTCTCAACACAGCGAAATGGGCGAAGTGACCTTTATTGTGGAGAAATGGTTCCAGATGTTTGCCAGCGGCCTCTGCCTGCTCTGCTCCCTGCTGCTGCTGGTGGAGGGCGCCTTCGGGCTGCGCACCGCCGCCGCGATGCTCTTCTGGTGGAGCTCCTTCCTCCTCGTGGGGACGCTCTTCTTCGGCGGGTGGGCGGTGGCCGCCCAGTGGCCGGCCTGGCAGGTGCGGTACAGCGCCGAAGAAGCGGAGGCGGCGCAGGAGATGGCCGAGCTGGAGAAGTACGACGTGGAGGCGGCGGCGACGGAGGTGTTGGCGAGCAGTGGTGGCCAACAGCAGCAGCAGCAGCAGCCCAAGGTCAATCGGCAGAAGCAGCTGGTGGAGAACAGCAAGATCAAGGCGCTGCAGGCGTACAAGTCCAGCGACCAGCGCAAAACCATTCTCTACCGCCAGCCGGCGGAGGGGGAGGAGGAGGAGAGGGGCAACACGCCCAAAGAGTCACAACTGATCAGGTTCACCGGGCAGAAGCTGTTCAACGCGAAGCCTCCAAAGCCTCCTCCTCCTGCTCCAGCTCTAGTTCAGCCTGCTGAGCAGCAGCAGCCAAAGTCACGCAAAAAGTCAAGCAAAAAGATCACCAGCAGCAAAAAGATCACTGCCGCCAGCACCAGCAAAAGCAAAAGCAAACGGCGCAGCTCTTCAAAGCAGCAGCGGAAAAACAGTCGAAGTAGAAGAAGAAGTAGCAGCAAACAGCGGAAAAACAGTTCCAAGACTTTGAAGAGAAACACGGGAGCCGCTGCCTCCAAGTCAAAGACCAAATCGAGGAAGTCCCGATCAAAGGCGCTGGGCAGTCGGCAGCAGAGGAAGAGCTGCAAGAAGCAGGCAGGCTCAAAGAAAAGGTCCAAGTCCAAGTCGGTTGGAAAGCAGCTGGCCCAGCCTTGGCCCTAGCTCCTTTGTCTTTATTTTAAACAGCCTCAATTCTCAAGCTTTGAATAAAAACACTCATTGGAAAAAGCTAAAAGGTTGTGAACAGTTGTGGTCAGCTGACTGACAAACGGCACGTCAGCAAAGCGTTATCGACGGCCAGGGTCAACGCAATTTTCTCTTTTTTCCCTCTTGATTGCTTCCTTCCCATCATAACTATCCTTTGACTGACTGACTGTTGCTCCTGAAACGTTGAAGCGTTCATCCTCCACTCGTTTGCCCTGTTGTTCATCATTCGCTCCTTCGGTTTCACTGCTGCTGACAGAGGCGGCCTCGAGGCCTTTAAGCGCTTCCATTGCCTGCAGATTTTCTCAAACGGCGGCAACGGCAGCAGCCCAACCACAGGATACTGGCGCCGCTGATACTCTCTTTGGTCGCCCAAAGAGAAAGAGAGAGAAAAGAGCTCTGGCGGCGACAGTTCCCGCGCGCCTGCCGCTAGCACCTCCAGAGAAAAGTACGAGTACATGACACTGCTGCTGCCGATGCTGCTGCTGGATCGAGACTACACTGCTCACTGCTCAGTGGTTCCCACTTTGCAAAACAACAAACAAGTCAGACAGCCAAGAGAGAATGAGAGAAAGAGAGAAAGAGGAGAGTGAAGAAAGAGAGAGAGAGGCGACACATCACTGCAACTGAGGCAGATCGTGGTCGTGGTCGTGGTGGTCGTGGCCGATGAGAGAGAACATGGGGTGAGCTTGGCAAGGAAAGAAAAACTTGCACGCTTCAAGTGAACACACTGGAGACAGACTTCAGACGGCGTCCAGAGCAGTCGTCCTCGCAGAGGCAGCAGCAACTCTCTCTCTCTCTCTCTCTCTCCCATTGGCGTTGGAACTATCCAGCCCGTTCCCCCCGTTCTCTTCACATGCTCCTGTCTGTGTGCGCTTATGTGCTGTGTGCTGTGTGCTGTGTGCCAGCATCGTTACGCTCCACCTGATCCACGACCAAAACAAACTACAACTGTGCAGTGTGCCCGTGTCTTTGTTTTGGTCCTTCAGTGGAACCAGCGCCAGCAGCAGCACTGGTCAACATTAAGCCCAAGATTTTGGGTTTGATTTCTTGTTCACAGTGAACTTCAGTTTCTTCAGTTTTTTCTTCTTGATCATCACTTCATTTGTGCACTTCATCAGTGCCTCATCATCTCCTCTTACGTGCGCGCGTACACACCTTAACTGCGCCAACTTCAGCGCCTTAGTTGTTGTTGTGCTGTTGATGTTATTGAGAGTAGAACTACTACTGGCTTGGTATCTTCATTTACCACTTCACCTTCTTCACCTCCTTCTTCTTCTTCAGCAGCCTCGTCAATAATCAATAGTGTCTTCTGGGCAATCAGCTCGGCAGCATCAGCTCAGCAGCAGCACCACCGTCCACCATCCATCAAATCCCTTCTTCGCCGAGCCTGGCTACAAACTTTCCCTTCACAGACTGGCAGTGTAAGAAACAGTGGAGAGACAGTCTCGTTTTCAACACAGTCAAAAGGTAAAACACATTTTACCAACATCACAAACTGTGTGTGTTTTGCAATGTACGTGTGTTCGATGCTCAACGGTGGAGATCCTTCGCGCCGATCTTGACACTTGCGCGGCAGTGTTGCTTCACCAGCGGCTTGCGTGCCCACAAACACACACACACACACATTTCAGACTGAGACATTCCAATCGATGAGGCGGAATGTTACCGCGGTGTGCAGAGTGTGCGGAGTGATAACAGACAGAAAGGAGAGCACAGGAGTGACTGACTGACTGAGATGCTCCGATGATGATGTCACCTGATGATGCACTTTGCTCAGACCATTTCTCGCGCCACCACCACCACCAACACAAGACAAGTCATTTTATTTGTTTCTCACTACGCTTGTTTCTCTCATTTAAATTGTCATTGAGACGCCGTCTAGACGGTGTCGCACTGGTTTTAGTAGCTGCGACAGTTATAGTCAGTCGGTTCCTGCTGCTTTGTTTGCCCACACAGTAGACCTGGCAGCAGTCAGTGCTCACTTTTCAGTGCTTTCAGTACCCTCTTTCCCCCTTTTTTCTAACTGTCAGCGACCAGTGAACTCGGGGAACATAAGAGAAAGAGAGGGGAAGAGAAGGCGAGGTCAGGAACTGACTTGCTGTCGACTATAACTGCTGGGCGAATGGCCGATTTATGTGCGTCGGTTTCATTGAGGCGCGAGCAAAAGCGAGCTGGGGGTGCTGCTGCACTGGCTGCTTATTAAGGGCTGCTACTGGGAGTGAAATGGAGTGCATCGTCAAAAAACATCAGTGCTGCAAGTGATGAACGTTAAGTCTCTTCCACCAGGCATTTCGTTGATTTACTGCCGTTTAGTAGAGTAAAGTTCGCTTTTAGGAAGAGCAAGGGAAAAGGTCATTCCGGGTGCATTCACTGACTGACTCTGCGCAGTGCACTAGTAATAATAATTTGCAGTAATAAACTCTCCCCTCTTGTCTCCTTTTCCCTACTAATTTCATTGAAACAATGTCCATGTCAATGTCACAGTAGCTTTGCAGATGAACTGTTCATCAGTGAACTGCGCTCTGAATTTTCAGTCAGTGCAGCTGCAGCAACCACTTCCGCCATAGCAACACACCAGAGCAGTGCCACTGTGCAGAGATGGCAAACGGTACCAAGCCGAAAAATCGTACAAAGTGCTCGATTTCGAATCACTCGATAATTAGTTCGGAGAGAGAAGGACAAAAAGAGGGAAAGCTCTCTCTCTCTCTTTCTCTTTCTTCCCTCTTTCAGATGCGTTCACTGAAGAACAACATCATCGCTTGCGAATGAAAATCTATCACTGTACGGCAGCGGCTGTTACAGTGTGTCAGCAGTGGCTGTTGGCGTCCACACAAGGCCACTGTGTCGCACTGATTGGGTTGCCTTGCGGATGCAGCAGCTTCGGCAGAAAACAAGTCAGTTAGTGAGTGAATGGGCAAAAGCATGAGCAGTAAGTCAGTGAGTTGTTCTCTTGCTCTGCTAATCAGCCATCAGCATCTACCGACACTGCCGCAGCTGCTGCTGTTGTTATTGTCGTTGGCCTCATCACCACCCGCCCCATTAGCTTCAGCAATTGATTGTCCATATAGCCCCCTTGCTTTGAGTGCTGCTGGCGGTGATCCAGTCAGTGGCCCACACAACAATCAGTCAGCAGTAGGCAGCAACGTTCGTTTGGCTGTTGTGTTGTTGCCTGTGCCAGAACAACAAAACTGCAACATTGTATATGCTGGTGGTGGTGGTATTTGATTATGCTCATCAGACTTGATCAGGCCGCCATCAGGTCGGCGGCTCTGGAAGAAGAGAAACAGAGCTTAGTGTCTGCCTGTCTGCCTGCCTCCTGACTGTCCCACTCTGCTGTACGCTAGTTTCCGTCAACAAAGCAATAAAGGAGGATAACCACCACCACCACCATCATTTACATTGGCGACAACTGCTGCACTGTTGCGTCGTTGCAACAACAGTGCCAACCGCACAGAGAGCACATCGAGGATGGCACATACCATTTGCGGGAACAGGAGAGAAGGGAAAAAGGGAAGATGAGGTAGAAAAGAAGAAAGAGAAAGACATTTTGGACAACGGGTGCTTTCAGGCAGACATTGACACACACAGAGAAAAAGTGAAAGTGATAGCAGCAGCTGCTGCCATTCCGCGACCATCGACTACTACCGGGAATTGATGCCGCTGCTTGTGGCTAATTGTGTCAAAGTCAGCAACAACGTTTCCCAAAATAATAAAAACCGCTCCGTCGGCAAATATTCTCGCGCACACTGTTCATAGACCCCGACATAATAATAGCCGTTATGAAAGTGAAATGACTCTGGGGCCAACGCAGTTGAAAGAATAATTACGAGAAGGAGAGTTGGAAACTTATTCTACTGCCACACAGACCCAAGTTTGCTAGTTGAAAGTGTCTATCTATCAAGATGCTCTTCCTGCTTCTGCTGCAGCAGCACTTGTCGCACTTACGCACAGCATTTGGAGAAAGTAGCGGCTATATTTGGCATCAGTTTGCTACTGAGTGCTTGATAAGTGAGTGATAATTCACAGTCGCTGTCTAGAGTGGGAAGTGCGTAAAAATGAGTATAAATGGCTTAATTTACAGCCAAGCAGTTTGACGACAGTTTCTGAGTCTCACAGGTAACGATACTAGCATCTGAGCAGCACATCAAGGCCACCAATTACCGACATCAGCAGTGCATCTGAGTTTGCTTCACCTTTTCGGCCCACATTTCAAAAACGTTCAACACTTCTATGGCCCACTCTCAATCATTCACTTTCTCTTTTTCTCTCTTTTTCTTCTTGTTTTTCTATTATCGACACACATGCACACAAAAGCACGTCTCCAACACAAAAACAACGTCATTGACGTCAGATCAGCTGACAGATCGACTGGAAAAAGAGAAAGAAACAAGAAAGCTGCAGTGTTGTCGGTAGAAGGCAACCGTGGATAGTGTGTAGAGCCAAAGCACAATAATATAACCACTAACCTACTATTTTATCTGATTGATTGTCGCCAGTGTCTCCTCAATGGCGGCGACACTGTCTGGCAGTTCCTTCTTTCCACACACACACACACTGACAATTCTTCCATTGATCCACTGACGTGTGTTTTGGTTTCTGTCGTACAATTATTACCGCCACTCGTGTCCCATGTCGGTGTAGTACACACACACTTTTTGCCCTGCTGTTTCGAAATCAGCCATGACACGAGTTCTTTTTCTTTTTTCTTTGCCATTACTGTGCGCATTTCAGCAGAAGCAGCACCAGAATAAAGAGCAGTGCAATCGGATTAGTTAAAAAAGTTTTGCAGTGGGTAGTACTGAAAAAAGTGCGTACTAAAACTTCGTAGCATTTACCCCCTCCCCCACCAAAACAACCCCCATCTTGGGTGAGAGATTATTTTTTTTGTTACCAAAAAAATAATTGAGAAGCCGAAACGTCATCTCCGTTTTGCTAATTTAAGTGCACACTGCTGCAACGGACAGTCTAAATTGAAAGAGGGGGAGAAGAAAAAGAAAATGTGAAAATGCTGCTCATATTTCACTGTTTACCCAACTATCAAAATGCGGGCTCCGTTTTGGTGGTGGTGGTTGTGATAATTGAAACAGTGCGGGTCGTGGTAGTGGTGCCTGAACGGCTGTGCAAACACATTGGCGCCAAATTGGTGGCCAATGCGCAATTGAATGCAAGGCAAACTACTCGACAATGGCGGCGAGGCAGTTAGTAGTAATACAGAGTATTACCGCCATCACAAGTACCAGTAACCTGCACTTCGTCCTCGGCAACTCACGGCAAGGCAGAGAAGAAAGAAAGTTTGCACTTTGTTTTTGTAGCTTCTGCCACCACCGCCTCCTTCTCTTCTTCCTTCATCTTCATCTTCCTTTTCTCAGTTATCGTGTGTTCTCATTGCCCACTTTTGGTTCATAACAACACTGTGTGCGACGTTCTCGTTCACTTTGCCCTCTCCCTTTCTTTTTCCTCTTGCCTGGTTCCAATTTAAATGTAAACAAGCAAAGTAGAAAGAGAGAAAGAGCGAGAAAAGAACGTTGCAACAACGACGCCAGCCAGCAGAGTGCGATTGGCCGCGTGCCGCCCGGCGCCATAGTTTTCATGAAAGAGAAGGAGAAAGAGAAGTGCACTGCCTCAGTGTTATTACTTTTGCTGCATCACCACCACCAGACTAGTGTGCTATGATCAGATCAGCCAGTCTGCCATGGTTGATGCTCTGTCTGTGGCAGCAAACTCAGACTCACAGTGTGTACAGCAGCGACACCATTACCAGCAGCAGCACCATCAGAAACACCACTACACGGATAACCTCGATTGAACAGAAACACAAACACAAACACACCAAAGCTGTAGCTGGTAGCACACCAGTTTAAAGAGCAACAGTGTCCGCGACTGCAGCAACAGAAGCAGCAGCACTATAGGTTTGCTAATGCGAGCACATCATCACCTGAAAAAGTGCACCTGAAAAAATGATCAGCAGCAGTTGTCAAGTGAACTAGTAGAGATCACAAGTGATAGAGATCACAAGTGACAATGTGCGCATCACCTGCTGTTCCCGTGATCATCATTCCCGGATCACGTGAGTAAAGGTCAATCAGAAAAAAATATGGGCAGTTCAGTCAGCAGTGTGTATCATCATTAGGCTGCTGCCATTTAGTCCATTTAATCAGAATTAAGCTACAACTGCAGTACATAGCACTCCTGGCATCGGCGGTGACGATCAGCGTTTGAATGCGTATCAGCAGTAGCGCACATGTACGGCACTGTACATCACTTGTTTTTCTGTTCAAATGCCGTCACAACATGCTGCTGCAACTAATCTGCAAAGTTCGCACAGCAGCCAAACTTACGTCACCGAATCAGTGGTGGCAGTGGTGGTGGTAGATCAGTGAACGACGACGACAACAACAGCGCAGTTGTATAATACCGCACAATAGTTGCGCCTATTCGGCAACGACATTTGCAACAGCAGCAGCAGTTGCCGTACAGACGTTTTACAAACACAGCTGTGAAAGATAGAGATTCATGTGCGCAATTTCTTGCGCCAGTATTACCGCCAGTACCACGCTCTTTGTCAGTGGTGGTGGACCGTAAATCGTATACGGTTCATGGTAAAAAAGCACACACACTGACAACTGATTAAAAAGTGACAGCACCTGTGAGCATTTTGGCTGCGACAGCGACGGTGACAGCAGGCTAGGAAAAAAAGTTTCATTCTTTCTTTCTCTCTCGTGTACAATCAACCGCACGATCACACTTGTTCAAACACTCACCAAACTTTTTTTGTTTTTTCTTCTTTTCTCGTCACAGGACTTCCGCTGCCGCAGATTCACCACACGTTTTCTTCTTCTTCTTCCTCTTCACTGGTCGCTCACAAAACGCTTTATTTTTGGCCCACATTTATTGCTGGCTGCTCAAAAGCTCCCTCCCCCCTCTTCAAGTCTGGCAAGTCATTACTCGCCGCTGGCAATCGAGAACAGCGTGTTCACTGTGCGCGCTGTCAGATCGATACTGTCAGTTGTGGTTGTTGCTGTTTGACAGTTGTTGACGATTGGGACAAACAGCACCACCTCTACTTTCAGACGAATGTTCAGTGCCTGTTCTCTGACAACAAACTCTTGCGACTGGCAGAATATACAACTTCCAACTTCCATTTGAAATTCTCTCTTTCTCACTACTCCACTCTATAACCTCTCATAGATGAACTTCTATTTTAAGTTTCTGCACACAACCACTCAACTCAACTCTACTCTCTCACCACAAATTGACTGTGTCTCGCACTCTCCACTTCTCTCTCTTCATTCTCATAAATTCTGTGTGCTGGTGGGCCACGGCGAATGAATATTCCCTCTCTTTTCAACCCAAACAGTAGCTTGCGAGTGTTTGTTCCGCAAAGAAGTGTGCAACTCGCTCATTAATCACTGCAGCGATAGTGAAGAAGCTAAAGTGCTGAGTAGCGTGCCGGCATAAGAAAAACGAATTCTGCAGTCGCTGTATTCCGATTCTGGCAGACAAAACTGACTTCTTTTCTTCTTTTTCAACTTTTCCTTCTCAACATTTCACCACTTCTTTAGCTTCAACCTCAGCCACAACACACTATCACCCTTTTAAATGCTGTAATTGTCATTGTCTCCTTTCTTCAGCGGCCGCAACAGCAAAACAACAGCAACTTTCTCTTTGTCGCAGGAGATTCCCCTCACTGTACATCTCATCGAGAAAATTGAATTCTCATCTCATTGCTTGCGTCAACACACCACCACCACCACTGCCACTTTCTCTACTGCTGTTGTTTACCAGCACACAACACACACACATCATTTCAGGTAGGTGCCATCATCAGCAGCAGAAGTAGCCGAGGTAGTCGTAGTAGACAACTCTCTGACGTACTCTGGTCATAAGGAGAGTGAGTTGTTTTCGCTGTTTGGCGTTATTAGTGTCCTTCCGTGCATCTCTTTGCCGCCTGTCAATCATTCCCTGTTTTTGCCTGTTTCCTCCCTCCTTTGCAAACACACCACACAGAGCCAAGAGTGAATAGTCAAAAACAATCGTAGTGGTGGTGGTGGGAGGCAGTGTCGGCCGACACTCACTCACTCACCTGCAGTGTCCACGAAAATAGAAATTCAGGAGAAGAACAAACAGAAGGAGGAAAGGAAAGGAAAGAGCAGTCAGAAAGTTGCGACAATGTTGCAGCAGCACTGTCAGAGAAAAAGAAGTTGATTTGGAGAGTAAGCTCTCTTATTGCCGTGTCGGTGTCGCACTTCGGTCGTTTTGCTGTCTGCGCAACACAAAAAACACCGGTTGAAGAGTGAGAGTGGCCGATTGGTTTTGGCAGCCGTCGCTGCCGATTGTTTTGAAGGCTATTGACAGGTAGAGAGAGAGAGAGAGAAAGGATGGATGGATGGATGGAGAGAATCGAGTCATCTTGCCGACGTTGAAGGACAGTGAAGAGTGGCGGGAAAGGGAAAGGAAAAAGTGACTGCTCCTACCTACGGCAATTAGGCGGAATGAGAGAGAGAGAGTAAAGGAAATGAAAGAGAGGCCAGCGCCCTCAAAGCTGCTCAAGCGATGATACAAACGTTCTTTTTATGCAAGTGAACACACAGCAGTTTTTCAACTCTGCAACGATATCGAGCTGAAGAATCGTCGGCGAGCACTAGCAGTGGCAGCAGTGGCGGCCATTTAAAGAAATGGCAATGTAATTTAGTGCGCAATTCTCCCTCTGGCTGGCTGGCTCGCCAACGAGTAAAAGAGTGAAAGAGTAGAGTCTTAGTCTGTGCTGACTGACTGACTGTCTTGAAACAACAAATCATCAAAACTAAATACTTTGTTGTTCGGTTCACAAGCAATAACACACACTTACACACTCACTGGACGACCTTCTAAGACCAATCTGGTCTGAGTAAAGAAGAAGAAAGATAGAAAGTGAGAATTCAACTGACAAACGCAGCGACAGAAATTTGCATTAGTCGCTTCAGTGCAATTGTGCAATTGAGGGAGAGGGCTAAATTCAGTAGTAAATCTTAATCAGTGGCGACAGAATGCGTTTATGTGTGTGCTAGTGAGTGAGTGAGTGTCAATGCCTTTAGTGGCGAAAACAGTCTGATCAGTGGCTCAGCTCTAGAGAGAAAAGTGCAACCTAAGTACAGTCTGATGATGATGATGATGATGAAGTGCAACCAGCACCAGCACCACCAGCGCCACTGCCAAATCAATCGGCAAATCAATAATTACATAAAGAAAAGAAAGAAAGAAGGAGAGTCAGAATGAGTTTGCCAGATGAATGCAAAACTTTTTTTGCAAATAAAAAGTTTGTCAATCAAAGTGGGCGAATAGTGCTAGTATTGGTGATGATTGCTGCACAGTCTTTACCGCACTTTACCCTCGATTACTAAACTTGGCTCTCAGCTGTCAACAAAGTAGTATCTGACCATCAGCAGCTGTTCTTCTTGGCAACACTTTAGACATAGGTGCAAACAGTTGAGAGACTGCGTCGCTGACACTTTTTTGCCTTTTGCACATCTAAACACTAGATACAACAGTGTCGCCTGTAATACCTGTCGCGTGTCATTCGATGATTTATCAATACACTTTAGTGCAGACAGTAGTGTTCAAAGAGTAAATAAAAAAGCGTCGACGAGGAAAAAGGAAACAACCACTTGAACTGAGACAATTTTTTCTTTTTCCTACAAGTGAGCCAGTGAACAACAACAGCGCACAAAGAAATGTCAATCCAGTTTGGCGGCGGCAGTATCATTGCCTAGTCTCTGCCTCGCATTTCTTGTCAGGCAGCGACATTTTTTGGAGAAAAAGGGTGAAGATAAAAAAATAAGAAACAGGCAGCAGCTAAAATTGCAGATAGTTCCCAATCAGTGAAGGTGGTGATGGCCAGTTGATGTTGAACTCCTCTTCAGCAGCAGCAGCAGTGTTCAACTTTTGATTGTGGTGGAAAAACACAACATAACAACAGCAGCAACACTTACTGTTAAGAAAGCGTTGTTTGTTGCAAGACATGGCACTGTTGACGTCAGCCACTGACTAACTGACAGTGGAGACTTGCAGGCGCCCTTGGCGTGAGAACAAGTATAAAACTGACAAACAACAACAACAACAACAACCTCGACCACCACCACCACCACTGACAAGGCTGAAAAAGGAAAGGAGGATTTAGAAAAAGAAATGAAAGCCAAAGTCGAGCTAAATCTTGCTCTCCTCTAAGCTCTAAGACTTTCCTGTATCTTGTCCTAATTGTCAGAGCGCGATTTACGGCCTGTTCAGATTTAGTCTCCTTCCCTCAAAATAGTAGATCGAACGATGTACGATGAACAACAGTGAAAAAGTGCAGCAGCAGCAGTTGGTCTTTATCGGCAGTGCCACCACAGCTACTGCCGAACACTGGCGAGGGAACAGTTTGCTCCTTAGTAAATGGGAAAAAACAGTGGGCTACTGATTTGGCCGGCGACGACGAGGACGACAAAAATACCCAAAAAAGTACAAAAGCGATGAAGGAAGAGGATGAAGAGGAAATTCGATACCTCAATGAACATTCGAGAAAGCGAGAGGACACTTTTTAGGATGTGCTGGCAGAGGGAAAAAAGCGGCATCAAAGCACTTTACTGTCATAAGCATTGATCCAATTGCTTACTGTTTCTGGAAGAGGAGGGGGAGGCACACAATGGACGGCCACAAAACATTACGGGCAGTAATGGCCATCACGACATCCTCTACTTCTTCTTCCTCTCCCTCTTCCTTCTTTCTTCGCCACCATCGTCCATCATCATGGGCAATGAATGAATCGAACAAGAAGGGGAGAACAAAGAATCTGCAAATTGGCAGGCAGAAGAAGTAGTGCAAGGAAAGAAAATTTGAAAAAGAGCACTGTGCATTGCAGCAGCAGCAACTCAAGTCACGGTGGTGACCAGGCAGGCAGACTACTGCTGATCACTGATCATCGTCAGCAGCAGCGGCAGTTGAACGCTTCGCCGTTCATTCGTGAGACGCCGCCGACGCCACGGCCACTTTGACCTCAGAGGAGCTTGTTTACGCCGAATGGCAGCAGTGGTGGAGTGGTTGTTGTTGTTTACGATGTTTTGCAGTTTTGTTTGTCTGTCTGCCTGCCTGCCATGTTGTTGTTGTTGTTGTCGACTGGCTCGAGTGGCTGATTCTCTTCCTCGTTTCCACTGTTTGTGCCCACCACCAACTTTGCTCGTTTGTGAGAGTTCATTGCTGACAACAGCAGCAGTCCCGAGAGTCTTCAGACCAGACAAAGAGAGAGAGAGAAGGAGAAAGAGATCGTCGTACTCTTCGTTCAGAGTTTCTATTTTGTGCCCTGCCACCGCCGACACCAAAAGTCATCATTCTTCGAGGTGGTGGTAGATGTTGTTTTCGAAAACTGACTTTGCCGCCGCCGCCATCGCTGGTCTTTCTTTTATTTTTC